>Ga0310696_10005141_pt1 | contig 15841 bp, 19 predicted proteins | sample AusTroGonzalo_MG_4_FD_203885 | JGI IMG/M metagenome (GOLD analysis project Ga0310696, IMG submission 203885) | Bovine rumen microbial communities from tropical cattle in Woodstock, Queensland, Australia - Gonzalo_02 (v2) (version 2) | ecosystem: Host-associated > Mammals > Digestive system >...
TTGGGATAGAATCTCATTGTTTCTTTTGATTTTATCCTCTTCAAGCTTAATCTGTTTTTCTAGTGTCTGCTTTTCTTTATTTAACCTAAACAATTCCTCTTTTAGCAATGAACATTCGTTCCATTGGGCATTAATTTTGAATTTCAGGTTGTTTTCTTTTCTTATGCAGGCTTGAACAGAATCAAAATCACTTTTTACGGCAAATTGTGTCTTGTCCCGTCTGATTTGAGTCAGTTTCTTTTTCAATGGTTTTATATTGTTTTCAGCTTCTCTTTCAGTTATTTCGATTTGACTTTCCAATTCACGAATGGAATTATTTAAATCATCCAAATCTTGCTTCAATTCTTCCATTAAATCATCCAAATGTTATAAAAAAAGAGTTTTTTGGAAACTCATTTTGAGTTTCCTTAGATTAATTTTTGAATTTCTTCACGTACAATTTTGTTGACCATACCGCCGTCGGCCTTTCCTTTGAGTTGTTTCATGCACATTCCCATTAAAGGACCCATGGCGCCCATCTGACGTTCTTTTACCATTGCTTCGTTGTCTGCAACGATTCCTGCAATGATGTTAGCCACGTCATCTTCACTGAGCATGGTCAGGTTGCTTTTCTCTGCAATTTCTGAAATCTCCACATCAGGAGTCTTGATTGTTTCTACTGCAAGTTTACGCACGCTGTCCTTTGCAATCTTGCCTTCGGCCAAAAGTGTAAAAATGCCTTTGAAGTGGTTCAATGTCAATACATTAACGTCAAGGCCTTCCCTTTTGATTTCTCTTAAATCATATGCGAGAAGTGATGCTACAGGTGTTGCATCAACATCAACATCTGCTAAAATAGCTTCGAACATGTCTGCTTCTTGCCTTTTAACCAGTTGTGATGCCAGATCTTCACTCAGTTTATACTCTTCAATGATTCTGGCCTGTTTTACATCTGGCAGTTCAGGCAGGTTGGCTGCAATAGGTTCAACTCTGTCTGCTGTGATTTTGAATAATGGGATATCTGTTTCAAGATACATCCTGTTTGCGGTTGGAAGCGGTCTCATGTATTCGGTGTTGCCGTCATCAAGAGCTTTTCTTGTCTCTTCCACAACACCTTCAAGACCTAAATTGGCTCTTCTTTTAACTTCTTCAAGTGCTGAAATGGCAATGTCTTCGTCATGAGCCACAATGATGAATGCATCATCTTCGCCAATGTTTAAAAACTCAGATACTTTGTCAACTTCCTCTTGGGTTATTCCGTAGGCAGGCAATTCATCTGAATGGAATATTCCTGCAACGCCACGTTTTTTGGCATAGCTTGCAATTTCAGTACCGAATCTTCTTCCAGGTTGCACTTCACGACCAATCATGCCGTCAAAACCTTTCAGAACTACTGCCTTAATTGTTTCGGCAGATTTTAGGATTTTGGATTCTGTATCTTCGAGCAGTTCATCCAAATCATGGATTTCCTCTAATACTTCAGCATTTCTTTCATTGAGTTTATTTTTAATGTCAATCAATTCAAGCTGTCTTTGAACTTCACGGTTTACGATTTCAGCCATTAGGTCCAAATCCTGCACACCTTTAATCTCTACACGTGCACCTTCAGCAATGGAAATGTTCAAATCTTGTCTGATTGTTCCAAGACCTCTTTTAACGTTGGTACTCCTCAAGATTTGACCGAGCATATATGCAACTTCTCTTACCTGATCGGGATGGTGCATTGATGGATCTGTAGTAATTTCAGCTAATGGTATACCTAACCTGTCCAGTCTGAATTCTGTAAATCCGTCTTTGGTTTCAACTCTTCTTGCTGCATCCTCTTCAAGACCAAGGCTTTCGATAATGACTTTTCCATAAGGGGTGTCCAGATATCCGTCAGTTGCAACCATACCTGTTCTCTGGAATCCTCCAGTGTTACTTCCGTCAATAACCTGTTTTCTCATAGTATGGAATTCATCCACTATATGCATGTTCATCAAACATGCGATTGTAATACAGATGTTCAATGCTTCTTCATTTAAGCTGTGTGGCGGTTCATCATCGTTTTCAACTAGGCAGGTATGCTTTTCGAAGTTTTCATATTTGAAGTTCAATCCTCTTAGGGATTCCTGAAGGGCTGCTCTGTCGATTTCTCCAAGCTCTGATTGTGTTGGCCTTAGTTTTCTTTGAATCAGTTCATCAAAATCATCATCGACAAGTTCTGTTTTACATGGGCAGAATAACTTATGTTCGCTGTTCAATTGCTGGTGAATTTCAAGTCCCATTTTCAATCCTAATTTTTCGTAATCCATCTTAACAGCTCCTTAATTCAAGAAATCCTTGATTGATGATTTCTCTGCAAATTCTCCTGCAATGTTTTTATGCATAATCTCTTTTACCTTATTGTAATCGTCACTTTGACCTAATGCCCAGCATAATTTCACATAAGTGGTTTCAGGGGTCATGTCAATGCCTGAGATTACTCCTGCATCAATGATGTTACGTCCTGTTGAGTAAACGTTCATGTTGACTCTTCCGTAAAGGCATTGTGATGTCATGACTACCGGGATATTTTCATCCCTTGCCCTTTTGAATGAATCAACCAGGTCATTTGGAACATGTCCAAGACCTGTTCCTTCAATGACAAGTCCTTTATATCCTTTGTCAATGTGATATTCTACAAACTCTTTTGAAATTCCCGGAAAACTCTTGATGAATCCGACTTTCTCTTCGATAGCGGTGTTAAGTTCCAATTCATTTGCACCACGTTTTGTGTAGTTGTAATTCGGATTAACGTTGACTTTTTTATTTTGGATTTTAGCTATCGGCTGTGCATTGATGCTTCTGAAAGTGTCTCTGCGGCTGGTATGCATCTTCCTTACCTTTGTTCCTTTATGAAGGTATGTAAACTCATCATTCAGGCTTCCGTGCATGCAGATGCAAACCTCTGCAATGTCTGATTTTGCCGCAACCACTGAATCAATCAGGTTAATGTTTGCATCGCTTGAAGGTCTGTCCGAACTTCTCTGAGCTCCTGTAACTATGATTGGAACAGGGGTTTTAAGCATGAAGCTTAATGCTGCTGATGTATAGTGCATTGTATCGGTACCGTGCGCTATTACAACACCGTCTGCTCCGTCGTTGATGTCTGAAGCTATTTCTTCTGCAGCTTTTACCCAGTATTCTGGTTTCATGTCTTCACTTAAGATATTGTATAATGCTTTGACATTGTAGTTTGCATAGTCCAACAGTTCAGGATTTGCCTTTACAAGATCTGATGCAGTAAACTTGGGATGCACAGCTCCGGTTCTGTAGTCAATTACGGAAGATACTGTACCTCCTGTTGAAACGATGGAGATATTCTGTTTTGATGGGTCATGTGGAATTTCAGTTTCATCATAACCTATTTTAGGCTTGTCTCCCTTTTCGATTAGCTCAGCAGTTGTGCCGTCGATAGCCACACCGATATTGTAACCGCTTGACAGTTTTATAACAAGATATCCGTCATCGGCATCTTCAGGCCTGTCAAGTAAAATGCCAGTATAAGAGATGTCCTCCTTATTTACTTTGACGGTATCTCCTATACTTAAACTGTAATCTTCGATATATTTTCTGGAAATTTCTTTATAAGTCATTAAATCACACTTAAGAGTTGTTTTTTAACCATTCTGCTCCTGCCTTTAGAACTTCAATGTTTACATCAATAACTTTCGGTTTTGATGCAAACATTTCACGAATGGCATTTTCATAAGATTCACGTTTTAAGACGTCACCCAATTCTGTCAATGCTCCTAAAAGTGCGGTGTTTGCAGTCCTTGCATTTCCATGCTCTTCTGCAATGTCAACGCAAGGCATTGCAATTACCCTAACGTCCCTGTCGGTTTCGAATTCACCGATTTTTGCATCGTAAAGTATTACTCCTCCTTCTTTGACGTCCTGTGAGAACTGCTCCAGTGAAGGCTTGTTTAAGGCAATAAGAATGTCAATGTCATCAACAACAGGAGTTCCTATTGTTTCATTGGATATAACAACTGAACAGTTGGATTTTCCCCCTCTCTGTTCCGGTCCGTAACTAGGATACCATGACACGTGCTTTCCTTCAGCACATGCTGCCTGAGCTATTGTAAGGCCGGCACTCAATACGCCCTGGCCTCCGAAACCTGAAACCTTAATGCTTACAGGCTCAATATCTTCATCGACATAACCTGAACCTTCGGTTCTGTTCACATTGAATATTTTATCCAGCGATTCTGTTGAAAAGTCACTTGCAGGTCTTACGACAGGTTCCTTGGTGTATAAATTGTTTCTGAAGTTTTTAACAGGGAATTCCTTTTCCATCTGCTCTTCAATGAATTTTTGGGCACTTGCAACATCCTGCTTTAAGTTTGTTGGACAAGGGGATAATACTTCAACGAATGAGTATCCTTTTCCTTCCTTCTGTACGGTCAATGCCTGTTTGATTGCAAACTTGGCAAGTCTGATTTTCAAGGGATTTGCGAGAGAAACCCTTTCAATGAATACTGGTGCTTTTAGGGTATTGATCAGCTCGCACATATGGGTAGGGTGTCCTGCATAGTCAGGATCTCTTCCGGTTTGACATGTAACTGTCTTTTCTCCAATCAATGTGGTTGGAGCCATCTGTCCTCCGGTCATTCCGTAGACTGTGTTGTTCACGAAAAATACTGCAATCTTTTCTCCTCTGTTTGCAGCCTGCAGAGTTTCATTCAAACCGATTGAAGCCAAATCTCCATCTCCTTGGTAGCTCATAACAATTGCATTGTCTTCAGCTCTTGAAATTCCTGTAGCTACTGCAGGTGCTCTTCCGTGTGCAGTCTGGAAGTTTCCGCAGTTGAAGTAGAAGTATGCATATACTGAGCATCCTACAGGAGAAATCATGACACATCTTTCCTGTATTCCAAGTTCATCCATACATTCGGCTATTAATTTATGTAAGATTCCGTGTCCACAACCTGCGCAATAGTGGGTTGACTGAATATTGGTTCCTTTTCTAGGATATTCTTCTAAAAGGGATTGTGGATTTCTACGTACTTTCAATTCATAATCTTTGTTAATCTCTTCACTCATCTTTCCACATCCTCTAGTCAATAATATTAGGGCTGGCCTTTTCCTCGCTTCTTTTGGATAGGTCTATATCTTCGTCTTCAATGCCAGCTATTTCATAAATCTTAGCAAGAATCTGTTTCAGTTCGATTAGGTTTCCACCCATCCTGTTGACGAGGTGGGTTCCTTCTTTTCTGAGCGCTGCAAACTGAACATCTGCCAACAGTTGGCCGTTACTCATTTCAACTGAGATGAATTCGACTCCCTTATCTGCCAGTTCTTTTACCTTATCAACAGGGAACGGTGATAATGTGATTGGCCTTAAGAGTCCTACCTTTATACCTTTTTCACGGCTTTTGTCAACGGCGGATCTTGCAATCCTTGAGCTTATACCATATGAAACCAGAACGATTTCAGCATCTTCAACCTGATACTCTTCAAATACGACTTCTTCAGCATCAATTTTAGCATATTTTTCCTGAAGCTTGTAGTTGAAGTCTTCAAGTTCATTGAAATCATTGTAAATGGAAGTGATTAGGTTTTCCATAGTTTCCTTATTTCCTTTCACTGCCCATGGCTTGTCATCTTTAGGTTCAATGGCTTTTTGAGGGAACACTAACGGTTCTGCCATCTGGCCTAAGGTACCGTCAGCCAATACGACAACAGGGTTTCTCCATTTGTCTGCAAGTTCAAACGCCTTCATGGTCAAATCACACATTTCCTGAACGCTGTTCGGTGCCAGTACTATGTTTTTATAGTTTCCATGACCTCCACCTTTAACGACCTGATTGTAGTCTCCCTGTTCAGGTCCGATGTTACCGAGTCCAGGTCCTGCCCTCATGATGTCAACAATGACTGCAGGCAGTTCTGCACCTGCTAGAAATGTGAATCCTTCCTGCATAAGACTAATTCCCGGTCCTGATGATGAGGTCATTACTCTGTGGCCGGTACCTGATGCACCGTAGACCATATTGATGGATGCCTCTTCACTTTCAGCCTGTACAAAGTTTCTTCCTACCATCGGGAAGTATTTTGATGCTTCGTGCAGGATTTCACTTGCAGGAGTAATTGGGTATCCAAAAAAGCAGTCGCATCCCGCATACATTGCGCCGATTACGACTGCAGTATTGCCTTTTACCATCTGATTACTCATTTATTTTCCCCCTTTATTGGCTACTTTAGCTTTAATCATCTTTGCAATGTCATCATTAGCAATCTTTTTGTACTGATGTACTTCCAGTGCCAATGGTTCAGGGCATGTGAAGTAGCAGTCTTTACATCCTGTACATCCATTGCCGCTATAGACTGCAAACTGATATCCTGCATCGTTCATGTCTTCTGAAAGAACGATAGCATTTTGAGGACATCCTACAATACATCTCATGCAGCCTTTACAAAGCTCTTCATTAATAACTGGATAAGATATCTCTTCTGTCATTTATATCATCTAATCGATTTTTTTTGATCTTTTTCTCTTATTTCAACTCTCCTTGTTTTACCACTGATGGTTTCAGGAAGTGTATCCACATATTCAACCATCCTAGGGTATTTATAAGGAGCTGTAACTTCTTTAACATGATTTTGAATTTCTTTAGTAAGTTTATCTGATGGTTCATATTCAGGTTGCAAGATAATGCTTGCCTTCACGATTTGACCTCTTATTTCATCAGGATAGCCGGTAATTGCACAGTGACGCACTGCTTCGTGAGAAAGCACTGCACTTTCCACTTCATACGGACCGATACGATATCCTGAAGATTTGATAATGTCATCATTTCTTCCAACAAAGTGAACGTATCCCTCTTCATCCACCCATGCGGTATCTCCGCAATGGTAGTATCCATCGTGAACCTGTTTTGCCTGTTTGACAGGGTCTTTATAGTATTCCTTGAATAGTCCAGGTGGAATTCCTTCAGATATGTCAAAACAAAGTTCTCCTTCCTGACTATATTCAACAGGATTGTCATCTTCATCCAATAATTTCAATTTGTAAAGTGGGGAAGGCTTTCCGATTGATTCAAGTTTTGGCTCTACCCAAATGAATGTTCCGATGGACAAAGTAGTTTCTGTCTGTCCAAACGCTTCCCTGATTCTCAAACCGGATATGTCATAGAATCTGTTGGATACTTCAGGAGGAAGCGGTTCGCCTGCTGTTGCAACATATTTTAAATTTGAAAAGTCATATCCATCAATTTTTTCTTTAATTAGAAATCTGTAAACGGTTGGAGGAGCACAGAAAGTATCAACTTTGTGTTCTATAATCTTTTCAAGCAGTTTGATTCCATCGAATCTTACATAGTCATAGATAAATACTGCTGTTCCGGATATCCATTGACCGTAAAGGTTTCCCCACACGGCTTTTCCCCATCCTGTATCGGATGCGGTATGGTGAACTCCATCCTCTACAACATTCTGCCAATATTTTGCGGTTGGGATGTGACCCAATGCGTAGGTATGCTTGTGTGCAACCATTTTCGGAAGTCCGCTGGTTCCGGATGTAAAGTAAATCAGGAATACTTCATCTGCCATCGGGTTTTCTTCACCGGTTGGTCTTTCATATACCGGGCTTTCCTTTTCGATGGCTTCGTTAAAGTTAATCCATCCTTCTCTGTCGGTTTTAATAACAAGCTTTTTCAAATCCCAGTCAAGTTCCTTTTCAGCTTCTTCATAATCAGGAAGCAATGAATCTTCTTCAACTGAAATAACAGCTTTAACTTCAGCGTTTCTTAATCTAAAATCAATGTCATGAAGTTTTAGCATATGGGTTGCGGGAATTGCTATGGCTCCAAGTTTATGTAATGCGACCATACAGAACCACCATTCGTATCTGTTTTTTAATGTAAGCAGAACTTTGTCGCCTTTCTTGATTCCCATCTTTTTCAATAGATTGACGGTTTTATTGGAATATTCCTTCATCTCCTTGAATGTGAAAGTGCGTTCCTCTTCATCGTCAGTCCATATTAATGCTACCTTGTCAGGGTCGATTTCCGCATATTTGTCGACCACGTCAAATCCAAAGTTAAAATCATCTTCAAACTTTAATTTAAAATTATTGAAAAAATCTTCATAAGAGCTATACTCAACTCTTTCTACAAAATCTCCTATTAATGATGTCATGTAATTATCTCCTGTAAATGTTATATGATTACTGCTAAAAATTTAGCAGGTTTGCCGTTAAGTGCTACCATTGCGTGTCTGTGTGTTGAATCGAAGAAAATGCAGTCTCCTTCGTTTAGTATGATTTCATTATTGTGTATGTAAATTTTCAGTGAACCTTCCAGAACGTAATTGAATTCCTGGCCTGGGTGTGAATTAAGGGAAGGTACAGGATTTTTTTCGGGATCCACAGTTACTAGAAATGTTTCTGCCTGTTTGTGAATAAATTTGGAACATAGGTTTTCATGAGTATATTCCTTGCTTCTGTCGATTGATACTCCCTTGTTTGCACGGGTAATATCAAAAATACTCATTCTGCTTTCTTCACCTGTTAATAATAATCCTAAATCAACTTTGAAAATGTGAGCAAGTTCATACAAGAAACTTGCGGGGATGTCTATTTCTCCGTTTTCATATTGGATGTAAGTTTCTTGGCTAATGTTTAGAATTTCAGCGATTTCCTTAATGGTAATATCTGAAAGTTCTCGTAATTCTCTAATTCTTTTTCCAATATTTTTGTTGTATTCGTTCATTCATAAACACCTTTTTTTCTAATTGATTTTTTTCATTATAATATAATATTATAACATAATCTAATTTTTGAATTTGGCATTATATAAACCTTATCAAAAATCGTGATAATTCGTTATAAATTTTAAAAATTTTAAAAAATTAAAATGTACATTTTTGTTGAATGGCATTGGGAAAGTTTTATATATTGTAAATGATAATTCTAATTTATTAATGTTCGAGGGAGATTATAAAATGCCATCTAATGAGATTGGTACAAATGTTATTTTTAAAAAACAATTAGGTTTGAATTATGAAATCGACCAAAAATATGTTGGTTTAAAAATGAAGGAGAATAATATTTTATCCTTCAATTTCAGAGTTCCTGGGGCTTTGATAAATGAAATTGAAGCTTACTTTAAAAGATTCAAATTGGGTGAGCCGATTCTGGTTGATATTGGTGGAACTGGTGACATTCGCTGTGATTTCAAAGGGATTTCCCCAGTACTGAAAAATAAAGATGAAAATGACCAGTATTTCCTGTCCGCAACTTTGCAAGAAGACAAGCAATATGATTCGATAGAAGAGGAAAAATGTGAAACATGCAGTGGATGCGGATTCCACTAGCATCTAATTTTTAGCTGAACTTATTTTTAAGGGTGCTTGTTTCCTGAACGATATATAAAATCAGCAGTAATGTTGCAATCAGTATGATTATTGTGGTGGGTATTATCCATGGTAATTGTCCTGAAATAGCATCAATCGGTGTTAATTCAAGCAATGTTGCCACTACGTTGTTTATAAAATGCACACTCATCGGAACCAGAATATTATCTGTTTTTAAGTAGAGTATGCACATGCACAATCCGAATACGAATGCGCTTGTCATTCCTCCGAAGTCATGTCCGATTGCAAATAGGAATGATGAAATAATCATTGCAGGGATGATTCCGACTCTAATTTTCAAACGGTTAAACAGGACGCCTCTAAAGACCAGCTCTTCAAGTAGAGGGGCAAATATAATTGATCCTGCTGCACTTAAAAGGAAAGCGCCTGCTGTAATGTCAACCGAATCGATATCAAAGACGCTGACCCAGCTTGGATCGCCCAATCCGATAAACAAATCAAGCCACCCTACACAACATGTAAATATGAATGCAAAGATTATATTGAGTGCAAATACATATAGTATTTCATTTCGGGTTTTTGGCAAAAACAGCTTTTCAAAATTTTTGCCAAGGCCGGTGGTTCCTTTCAAGGCCCATATGAAAAAGACCAGAACCAACGAAAGAAGCAGTATGAATGTTAAGTCATCGTTTTCGCCAAGTATTGGAAAAATGGCCATTAATATTCCTGCAGTTATAATGCTGATGATGATTCCTACTGCAACTTCCCGGATTTTAATTGTCCTGAGCCGAATATTAAAATCAGTTACACTTCTGTCCATTTTTATAAGTCCTATAATATTGTTTTAAACCAGTTAATGGTTTCTTGAAGCTGAATTTCGAAGTCTGTTGAATCGATTTTACAGTTAATTTTTTCCATATTTGTAACGTCTGCAAGTGAGTGTTTTATGTCTCCTTGTCTTGTTGGCAGGTATTTTGGTTCAACATTACTTTTAAGTGTCTTTTTAACAATGTCGTACAATTGGTTTATGCTTATTTTTTCACCGGATGCAACATTCAGTATCCCATTGAAATCAGATTCTGCAGATTTTATATTGGCCTTAACGACATCTTCCACATAAATGAAGTCTCTGGTCTGCTCACCGTCCCCGTAAATTAGGGGTTGTTCGCCTTCAAGTAGCGCGCTGATGAAATTAGGTATGACTGCGGCATACTGGGAATTTTTATCCTGTCTTGGACCGAAAACGTTGAAATATCTCAGGGCAGTATAGTTCAGGCCATAGCTGTCATAGAATGATTTAAGATACAGCTCACAGCTTGCTTTTGATGCGGCATAAGGAGATTTTGGAAGTGGCTGTTCGGTTTCCTTTAAGGGCATATTTTCGTTTTGCCCATAAACTGCAGATGAGGATGAAAATATGACTTTTTCAACATCGTTTTCAACTGCGGATGTTAAAAGCTTCACGGTGGCATTAAGGTTTATGTCGCTGCATTCGACAGGTTCGTCAATGCTTAATGGGACACTGGCCATTGCGGCAAGGTGGAAAATGTAGTCAATGTTTGAAGTTAAGTCGTCTAAATTTGCATCACGGATGTCCTCTTTTATGACTTTCAAATTTTCATTATTGGGGTTTTTAAGGTTATTGATATTGCCTGTAGATAAGTTATCAAGAATAACAACTTCATTGTCCTTTAATAGTTCATCTGCAATATGTGACCCAATAAATCCAAGCCCACCGGTTATTAAAATATTTTTATTCCTCATTAAGCCACCAATTGTTAACTTTAATTATGTTTAAGCTATTAATATTAAGTTTAAGTAACAACATTTATATATTTTTATATAATATAATTATTATTTAAGAGGAGTCTTAATAATATGTTTGATTTGGCGTACAATACCATATTTTTTGCTTCATATGGTAATATTTTTGGGCTAAGCAATATAACTATTGGTTTATTTGATGTGCTGTTAGCTTATGTTGTAACTATCATTGCTTCAATTGTTGTTGCATTAATTTTAAAAATCCCATTGTTACCTGGCAAACCATATAGGTATTCTTTTGATGTTAGTGCAATATATCCTACTCCAATAATAGCTATTGGTATTTTTTCTATTTTTTTAGTTTTGAACTACACTTTCATGTATAATGGGCTTGTATTGGCAGTTGTTATTGGTGCTTTATCTGCATTATTTGTGAAATATTTATTTGATTTCGTATTTCCAAAGCCTCTTGATGAAGATAAGGGGGAGGATATTTAATGAATGAAGTAATTGGAATTATAATTGCTGCAATTCTCTGTTGGTTGAATTTTGTAATTGTAGATACATATTTCGGACTTCCCGAACAGCCTGGTGTTAGAGGGGCCAGGATAATTGGTGAAAACGTCGAAAAAAGAGGGGGAGATATTGCTGGTGGATTCTTCCAGGGAAACATTGTTTGTTCTCCTGATGCATCTGCTGGTACTTTAATGGCAGCTATTGGATACTTGCTTTTAGGAATTCCCGGGGGAATAATTGCCGCATTTTTCGTGTTCATTGGAAACAGATTATGCGCTGATCCTGGATATGCCGGAACTGTTGGAAGCTTAACTGCAACTTTAATAATCTTTATTTGTTCATTTGTTGGATTCACTCCTGAAATGTTCATTGTAGGAATGGTCATCGCAATTTTAACCGTTCAAGGAATAGATCATAAAAGAGCTTCAATCCTTTTGGGCAAAATAGCGGATAAATTCAATAGGCATGCTTGAGAGTGATAATATGTATGTTGAAATAATTGGAGTTATAGTCATATTTGTTGCATTGAGGGCATTAATAACTCAAAACAAGGCTGAAAGGTTATTATATATAAACGTAATAGGTTTTGGAGTTTCAGCCATAATAGCGTTGGTAATTAATACTCCGTTTGCCCTTGTTGTTGCAGCAGCATTCTTTATTTGCTCTACAATTAGTGCGAATGCAATTGCCTATACCTTAGAAAAGCTTGATGATGAAATACTTTTGGAGTGATGAATTATGGAGTTTTTCGTATCTATCGTTGCAATCGCTTTGATGGTAATTGGAGCATTTGGAATTATTTTTCTCAAAAAACCTTTGGATAAGGTTATCATGTTTACAATACTTGATGCAGGATTTGTTTTAGTCATTGTCCTATTCAAATATTTGGACGTGGCAATGTTTGCGGCATTAGCTGGTCCGTTATCTACTTTAGTATTTATTTTGGCTATTGTGAAGATTAATGAAATCAGAAAAAAGAAGCTAGAAAGTGGTGAGATTCATGATTAGTGTTCCATTATTCTTTTATTTCGGTATATTTCTAGCTATTGTTGGAAGTATTGCTACTGCATGGGGTCCTGGAGTAAATGACCCAATCGTAAGGACATTCAATACTGAAGTGGCATCAATAGGTGTCTGTTTAGTGCTATTGTGCTATAACCATGTTTTGGCTTTATTGACATTGCTTGCAACAACTGTTATCATCACATTAATTTTATTCAGAGCAATCATTCGCTTAGAAGAAATGGGGGCAGATGTATGAGGATTGGAGATTTATGGAATAAACTTGCCGAACCAAAAAATGTTCCTCGTCTGTTTGCCTTTAGTTTAGGCGTGATTTTAATCATTGGATTGATTGTGCCAATGGCATTAAATCCTGACCAGTTATACCCACGGCCTGCTCCACAGGAACAGGTAGATGCAGGTTTGGCAATTGCACCTTATGACAGAGGCGGAGAAGTATTGGTATCTCCGGGTGAAATTAATCCTCAATATCCGGAAAACGCAGCCAGCTTGGGTATGATTACAGGATATATGTCACCATTGGCTCAATTTGTATCGTCAATATCTCCTTACTTTGGTACATCCATTTATTCATCCCCTGGAGGACTTATAGATGAGATATTGTACTATACAAGAGGTTTCGATACAATATTGGAATCCAGCATTCTTATGATGGCTTTCATCATTGCTTCATGGTTATCTATCAATTATACAATGAATAGAAAAAACGATGAAAAAGAAATCAAAAAAGACCTTAATAAGGCTATTAATGACTCCGAAAGGATAGCTAATGAAGTTAAAGCCAATGATGTAAAAGCAAGATCCAAACAGTTAAGGAGGGATAATTGATGTCAGTTTTAGCACAATATGTTCCTCAGGCTTTCATTAATATGTATCTGCCTGCAATCTATGCTGGACTAATCGTCGGATTCATTGCAACAATGGCAATTGCAATGAAAAGAGAGGAGATACATATTCTTATATTGACAGATCTGGTTGGTCTTGCAATGATATTTGTCGTTTCTGCTGTAGGTACAGACCTTGCTGAAGCATTGATTCTGCCGGGTCTGGTCGTTGAACTTGCAGAAACATTGGCAATTTCTGAAATATTGATTACAAGAGAAATGCGTATTATAGAGCAAAATCCAAGAAGAAACCTTTCAAAATCTTCTTCACTATTCCCGCAGCCTTTTGCATTAAATATGGAAATTTTAAATACTGCTCCAAATTTCATTGCATTATTGCTGATTGGATATGGAATTTTCCTGACCGGTTTTACCGGTGGTGCAGTAGCAGGGGGAGGAATAGTATTGTACGCATTATCTAAAAAAGCAAGAGGACTTCCAGTGTTGATGTTGGATGGTATTGCTGGAGTTTCCGGAATATCATGGTGCTTATGGATTATAGGTTTTCTGCTGTTCTTTGTAGCACCTCAATATTGGTTATTGAGTTTATTCTTGGCAGCATGTGGATTACTTTTAAAAGTAGCTTCAAAAGTCGGTCTGATTGGACTGCTTATGAGAGAGGACATTGATAAGGAGTAGGTGATGAGTATGGATTTTGTTACACTTGGAGGAAATGTGCTTGGAACAATTCCGCTTGGAGACATTGTATTATACGTTTCACCGTTTAATTTGTTCCTGTTTGCAGTGTTGCTTGGATTTACTTTGCTGATTGCATTAAGTAAACCTGAAACACAAATCGAGGCTACAATGCATAAGCTGGGAAATACTGAAGTTACTGTCGGTCCAAAGGAATTGAAGCAGAGAAGATTTTTATCAATAATCTGTGGCATCGCATCTGCCGGAGCAATGATTACTGGAGATTTATTCAACTTCACATTGTTCATGGCATTGGTGGGTATTTTAAATATTGGCATAGTATCTGCCGTAAAACAGACTACTGTGTTGAATTCCGCATTCAATTATGGGTTGATTGCCATGATGTGCAGTCTGCCGTTGTTTGGAGGTGCAGCAATAATACTTGCATCAACTGGAACTTTAAGTTTGATGGTTTTATCCCAAATGCCTGCAAATCCGATGGTAGTCTTTGGTGCTGTTTTAATGTTGATCGGAATCTTGGGTGAAAGTGGGGTGGCACCGTTTTTCGCAAGCAAAGCAGAAATGTTCAGAACTGCGGGATCACCGTATATTGTTATTATTCACTTGAGTTCACTGTTTATTATCGTAAGAGCTGTTGAAATTATGTTATTGGTATTGTGGTAGTGGTAGTATGGCTAGTCAAAAAATTATATCAATTATCTTGTTGGTCTTATCGACAATTGCTATTCTTGCATGTTTGGTCGTAAACTTTGATGCATGGATTGTTTATACAGTAGCTATCTTCGGTATTCCAACATGGATTTTGTCCTTAGGATTATTAACAATGGCTAAACCGGACCCTGATGATGCTGAAGAAAGAATTAAGGAGCCATTTACTGGATATTAAGGTGATATTATGAATTTGATGGCAGAAATTTTAATTCAGGTTATTATCGCATTCCTGGCGGGAAGCCTTCTTCTAGGTTTGCATAGAAAAGTCATGGCCCGTGTTCAAAAGCGTCCGGGACCACCTATCATACAACATCTGATACATTCCTTGAAATTTTTCTTTAAGGAAACAGGATTTCCTAAAACTGTTTCAAAGGTATTTTATATTGGAATCACATTTATATTGGCTTTAATCTGGATTGTTGGGGTCATTGCAGGACCTGTGGCTCATGATTCTTTATTAATCTTATTTGGTGTTTATGCGGTCTACAAAATTGTTGAACACAACTCAGGGTCAAGTTCCGGTTCACCTTACGGCAAGTTAAGTTGTGTAAGGGCTGTTCTTTCAGCGGCAACAGAACTGCCGTTGTTTGCAGCTATTGTATTTGTCTATTTGGTTACAGGCACAATGAACATCGGCGAAATAATCGCTTACCAGTCAGTTCATGGTCCGTTGGTATTTTCAATTCCGCTTGCGGCAGTGATGTTTTTCATGCTGATTATTACCAAATCTCCGTATTCTCCGTTTGCAATAACTAAAGACAAGGTTTTAATCTCCGGATTTGAAACTGAACACTTTGGGTTGTTAAGAGGATTTATGCATTTCTCGGAGTCAATCGCATGGTATGTGATGCTTTGGGTATTCCTGACAATATTCTTCGGTCCTTTAAATGCGGTAGGATATCTGATTGGAATGATTGTTATTACATTCATCACTGGATTTATCAATGCAACAACACCAATATTTAGTCCAA
>Ga0310696_10005143_pt1 | contig 15835 bp, 33 predicted proteins | sample AusTroGonzalo_MG_4_FD_203885 | JGI IMG/M metagenome (GOLD analysis project Ga0310696, IMG submission 203885) | Bovine rumen microbial communities from tropical cattle in Woodstock, Queensland, Australia - Gonzalo_02 (v2) (version 2) | ecosystem: Host-associated > Mammals > Digestive system >...
ATTGCGTATTGCAGAATTCGGTTTCTTCACAGATTATTTATTTTGATTAACAATTTAGAATACCGGATTCGATTTTTTATCGCAAGTGGTTTCCTTCCTGTAAGTGCGGTAGTGTATATTTCGGTTACTTCAACATTTAAAAGAAGTATTTGAACCTTCCTGTTTTTGCTATCTAAAGTAACCTTTAGATTATTAACCGAAATAGCTTTTCTCCGCATTAAAGATGCTTCCCCTCTTTATATCTCAGATGCGCGTTGTAGGAATCAGTTACTTCAAATTAATGAAATTTTTTGCCGTCCTTTCTAATTCTTTCTTGCCGTGTTTTTCCTCCATAACACGATCATTTCCTTTCTATTCCCATAATCACTTTTAAACTGGTTTCGATTTTACCGCATCTGAGATATTTTTGAAGATTTCTAAGGCTATAGCCGCAGCGCATATAACACTTACTTCAATTTAAAAATTAAAATCTACATCACCTTCTTTGACTCAGGCTTACTTTACTCACCTGCTCAAGTGTTATAGTTTTCCTCGGCTATCATATTTTAATAGCAAACTGACCGCAGTGTATGTGATGCTTACTTCGGTTTAAGTATTATATATTATAATAATGGGTTCAACTCCTATACAGTTCTAAAAATTTAGAACTTAACAGCATCATAGCTTTTCTCGGTCAATCATATTTGTAAACAAAAAAAATGCCGCAGTGCATAACACACTTACTTCGAAATGATTTATTGTACGATTAAACTCCTCTCGGTTAACTCTCCTTGTTTTCTCTAACCTTTGACATAGATGACCACCCATCTATGATATTCTTCATATTTAGTGTGTTAGCTTTTCTCGGCATTCGAGTTATTCATTGTTTTTCTCTTTCCGAAAGTCTGAATGACTGAACAGACTCTAAACCGGTAATGGGCAAACCGTCCCTAGTGGTAAAACCAAGAGGTCAATAAAAATTATATTCTTTTCGGAGGTGCACAACTATGGCAAAGTTCAATTCCCCGACTACCGGTACCATGCGTACTCAGAACCGTTGCGGTCATGCAGCTTATAAGATGGCTGACAAGACCAAGCTCGTAACTCAGGTTCTCACCAGCTTCTTCAATGAAGCAAAGTTCTACGGCGACAACTCGGATGATATTAAGGAAACTCTGAAAAGAGTTATCCGTAATGATCCGGAGTTTGTTTCCAAGCTCGCTGTTTTTGCCAGACGCGAGTTCAACATGCGGAGTATCTCCCATGTCCTGACGGCCTACCTAGCCCATGAGGTAGAAGGAAAACCCTATGTGCGAAACACCGTAAGAGGCGTTTCTGTTCGTGGGGATGACGTGACCGAAATCATGTCGGTTTATATTTCCGAATTCGGAAAGCCGATTCCCAATTCTCTGAAGAAGGGAATTGCCAACGTGATGAAGGACTTTGACGAGTACACACTCGCAAAGTATAAGAGCACCGGCAAGAGCGTTAAGATGGCTGATCTCCTTGGGATTTGTCATCCAAAACCGGCCACTCCTGATCAGGCCCTTCTTTGGAAGCGTCTGCTCGAAGGCAATCTTGCTATTCCTGAGACTTGGGAAACCGAGCTCTCTGCGCATGGCAACAATAAGGAGGTTTGGGAGAAGCTGATAGCTAACAATAGTGTTGGCTACATGGCTATGCTCCGCAATCTCCGGAACATCCTCAATGCAAATCCTGACAACATCAACAAGGTGTATGCCAAGCTTGCTGATCCTGAGGCTGTTCGCAAATCCCGTCAGCTCCCGTTTCGCTTCATGACGGCATATGCAAATCTTCCGGACAATGCCGGAACCAAGATTCGCGATGTCCTCGAGGATGCTATTGCGGCTTCTGTTTCGAATCTTCCGAAGATTCCCGGCAGAACCCTGATTGCAATCGATGGCTCCGGATCTATGTCCGACTGCATCAGCTCTAAGTCCGAAGTTCGCTGTGCAGATTTGTCTGCGCTTCTTGGCATCATTGCGAATTATATTTGTGATGATGCTTATGTTGTGCAGTTCAATCATGAGCTGCGGGTGCTGAATCCGTCTCACAGGAGTGGTATCATAGCGGAAGCTCTTCGTACGTCCATGGCTCGTGGCTGTACGAGGATGTATCTTCCGTTCCAGTACCTGTTGCAAACTCATCTGAATGTTGATCGTGTGATCATCATCTCGGATAATGAGTGTAACAGCTCGTGGGGTCGTGAGCCGGTTCAGACGCTGGCTGATGAGTACCGCAGGAAGACGGGTAATGATATTTGGGTTCACGCCATTGATCTGCAAGGCTATGGCACTCAGCAGTTCGCTGGCGCAAAGACCAATATCATTGGCGGTTGGTCTGAAAAGGTCTTTGACTTCATCATGCTTGCAGAAGCTGGTGAAGGAAGCCTCGAGAAGACCATCGCGGACTACTCTTGGTAAGGTTAAAGGGCCCTCTCATTTGAGGGTCCTTTTCCTTAAATAATTCTACCGTTATATTTTTCTTGAAAGGAGATTTCGGCGCAAAATGCTTATGGACATTATTAAATTCAAACTGTTGAGGCTTATCGGCATCCGTTCACCTTCGAAATTCATAATGGGGACTGGCATAGCTATTGGCGCATTTATAGGATTTGGGATTCAGGAACATCGGATTAAATGCCTTAACAAAAAGTATCACAAACTGGAAGAGGAAGAAGCAAAGATCCTTACCGAAATAATTAACAATCCACACATCATGGACTTCGATCATATTTTTGATCATTACGATTATGTTGAGGGGGAATAATCATGTGTGACCATTGCAAAATTCTTGGTAAATCTCTCGTTAGGAACTCTACGCTCGTTGAGGAGAAGACTGATAAGATCGACGTTGGCTTTAAGCTTGCCATGTTTTCTGATACTCACACGAATATTATTGGCGGACAGCAAACCGGCAATCGTAGAGACGGTCGTGTTGTGAACTATCTCAAAGCGTGGGAATTCGACAAGGAAAACAATCGCGCACATCACATTGCTGTTCAGATCTATTATTGTCCTTTCTGTGGCGAAAAGCTGTGATATTTCCGCATGAAATACAAACCCTTTAATGGAGTACTATTAATCTTAAAGGAGGAAGCAATATGAACTTTATTGAAACTCTGGAGGAACTCAAGAACCAGACTGAGAGCATTGAGGTCATGGCAATTGGTAGTTACACCGACAAAGGGTTGAAAGACATCGGAATCAGACGAAGAACCATCTTCGATGAATCCATGAAAGATCCAGTTGTTGAAAGCATACCGTTTATGATTTGTGGCGATATTTATGACGGATTGAGTAAGCGTATAGCGAACATCGACGATCTTGAGTGGAGGATCGATGGCGGAGGATTCGTAAAACTTCGTGCAATTCCAACCTATGAGTGGAATGTACTGATTGATCTTGGCCAATATCGCATCAATGTAATTGAGGATGTTCCTACGGATCAAAATGCGAAAGTGTATCGGCTCTCTTTAGAAAGAGTACACTAATTTAAAAGGAGTTTGTAAATTATATTTACAAGCTCCTTTTAATTTTTAGGAGGGGGAAAAATGAAAGTAATTATCGTGTTGTTACTTTATATTCTTGGCATGTTTGTTACTTTAATCTGGCATTGCACTTCTAGTAAGAGAAAAGCTATTGAAGAGCTTGTCAAAGAAAACACTCAAGGTATGGACATTCCAGATGAAGCAATCAGATTTGGCATTAATATTTCGTTATTAATCGATATGGTATTTTGGCCATTTAATTTGATCGTTGTCCCTATTCAATTAATCGGAAGCTTTAAAGAAAACAATGATGAAAAGTGATATTTTACATATGCCGCCGTGATGAAATAGGTAGACATAGCAGACTTAAAATCTGTCGGATATTCTCCATGTCGGTTCGAGTCCGATCGGCGGTACCATAATCCTTCTATTATTGTCACAATAAAAATACTATAAAATAAAAAAAAACAGAGAACAGAGAATCCATTACAAAAAATTCATATCCGAAGAACATCTATATACAAAATTAATACGACAATAATAGAGAAAGAAACATGACAGTTGCGTACGGACTGTTGAATGGCTTTCTCAATAGGTCTTTACCATTCACCGGTTCAAATTATATTTAGGAGGAGATTGTTATGACTGCGGCAGATCTCAGCAAGTTCGTTAATCAGCAGCATCTCAAAGGCATGTCTGATGAAGCAATCGCAGGATCGCTTGGCATCACGGTGGAAGCAATGTATCGTAAAATGGGAGAAGGTTCCGAACGTGATGAAATGGAAAACGCAAAATAAACAATGGTCTGAACGAGAGGCATCTGCAGAAATGTGGATGCCTTATATTTTTTAAGGAGGTTTGAGTAATGCCTAAAAAGTTCGAAGTATTCAACGGATATTTAGTAACTCATAACTCTCGAGAAAGAACCTATACAATCTATAACCGTCAAGGCGAGTTCCTTAGTACAGTGAACGATGGGGAGTTATATTCTGAGATCGAAAAGATCGAGAATGAGGAGGATTAAGCTCTCTTAGTTCAAAGGTTAGAACGGGCGACTTAACTTATATTTTGAAAGGAGAACATTATGCAGTACGAAATGGGAACGTGGGACAAACTTTATATTCTGAGACATAACGTCTCAAACGCACTCGACGCACTCGAGGTATCACTCAGTCACAATATTGGAAAAGAGAATGCGGGATATTTTGTTACTCCGCTTCGTGAAACGGCTCAGAAGATGGAAGAGGAGCTTGAAGACGATGTCGATTTCAAGGACTTCATGATCGAGAAAACTGATCAGTTCTGGAAAGCATATTTTCATCTCAAGAGTCTTCAGGGTGAACTTCGTCGTTATACTGACGATGATATTCCTGCATGTGTTGAAGTCGATATCGATTCGACTTGGGGACTTAAGTGCGATAAAGAGAATGTCTGGCAGTTGATATACAACGGTGAGGCGATGGGCGAATCTTCGAGTCGTGTCGTGTGGACCAGTGTTACCAAAGACGATGCAAATATTGCTACTGAACTTCTCAGTCAGTACGTATTTGATAAAATGTCGGATTTTCTTGATGGTATGATGGCTAAAAATGAGAAAGGGGAATAAACCATGAAACGTAGTACCAAAAGAGTCAAAAATCCCTACAACATTGAGGATGTTGTGCACACCATTGGCGGATTTGTCGGACGATTGTCTGGTGGATTCGAGGATAACATTGCAATCCAGTTCCAGTATAAGGATGATACTGGTAATACTGCGAAGTCGAAGATCTATACGTTCGATCCTTCAGCTGCTCGCTTTGCTGGTAGGCATCTTGTTCGCCTTGGACTTAAAGAGGGAATGAGTCGGTTAATGCGTATGAAGCGTTAACCGATAAATGCAAAAAAAAAAGGGATTGTGTTATACAGTCCCTTTTATATTTTTTGAAAGGAGAACCTAGGTGGACAAAATTAATTATGAAGATCGATGTCATGCTTTAATTTCAGCGGTTTTTAAACTTCAAGATCGAGTTAAGGCTAATGAGATGGAAGAACAAGGAACCGATCATCTAGTTCAAGAAATTGAAGGCGATGACTACTATATTCTTTATCGAACAAAATCAACGATGAGATTAGCCGGTAAGACACCTAATGGCTATATAAAAGCAAAGCATTATATTCGTGTATTAGATCCACTTAACGACATTCCCATGATGCTTTTTGAATATTTATTTTATTTGAAAACTAAAGGAGAACAAGAATGAATCTTTTGGCAATTATCGTTATCGCTGTTGGTTCGGTAGAAATCGTTATATTTGCGTTAGCTCTTATTCTCATGGGACAGAAGATGAATCAGCTTCAAACGAGCCAGAATGCATTTAATCAAAAGCTTTTAGAAAACCTTAAGAAGTATCTCGAAAACATGACTATTCAAGACGGCAAACGTATGGATATTTCACGACGGGTATGTGTCCAATACGATAAATTTGCAGAGGTCTTTGATACGTTTATTAAAACTTGCGACAACTTGAAAGGCCATTATGAGAGTATTGACGATCACTTCGAAAAAGCGATGACCGCTTTTGATAAAGCAGAGGATCGATATTCTAGCGCGTATGATCAGATGGTTGAGACTCGAAAAGCATTTAAATACACTGATGAGAAGATTGATAAGCTTCTCGATGAATGGTCGAATTGCATGAATGATATTACTATTTGGTATGAAACTCATTTGCCAGAAGAAAAGAATAATAAACTGGAGGATATTTAATATGAAATGTAGATGGCTATCTGATGGTCGTTGTACAAACAAGGAATCACTTGAAGCAGAAGGTTACAATCCAGAGGAACTTGATGCTCTGATTCGACTTGGGCAGAATCCTACGTGTTATAGTTCCGGCCCGGAATGCTTATATTTTGAAAGGCAGAAATGCGTGTATGATTCTTGCGGGAAATGCACTTCCTGCGAAGTATTCTTGGAGACAGGAAGCTTTGAATGTGACGTTTCCTATGAAGCTCAGGAAGAATGTAAACATTATATTCCTGAAGAATGCAATAGTGAAGAAGAACACGATGCAGTTCATCATCCGAATCACTATTGTCAAGGAGGAATTGAATGTATTAAGGCGATCGAAGCTTCAATGACTCCGACTGGTTTCCAAGATTATTGCAAAGGAAACATCGTCAAGTATATTTGGCGATGGAGAGACAAGGCAGGAATCGAAGATCTAAAGAAGGCCAGAGTATATTTAGATTGGCTGATTGAGTCTGCTGAAAAAGAAGCAGGAAGCTTTGAATGATTATTTATACATTTCCTGAAATCGTAGGTCAGAAAGCAGAAATGTTCGTTGATGGCAAATGGATTCAAGGAAGAATCGTTGAAGGATACAGATTCAGAGATGGCCTCGTTACCATTGAAACCGATGATGGAACTAGGTATTGGTGCGGTCAAGATAGAACTGACGTGTATCGTAAAGTTCAAGATGATATTGATGTAGAAAAGGAAATTAAAATTCTGTCTGACCTACGATCTAAATACTCGATATTTAATCCGGAAGAACGTCCAAAGTATGATGCTTTAAACATCGCCATTGAAGCATTAAAACTAATAGGAGGAAACGGATGAAGAATAATGAAGCTACTCAAAGCGACACCATTGTTAAGATCAAAAGCGGCAGAGGCCAATCAGTTATATTTGATTGCTGGAAGTATTGGGAAATAGTTGGCGAAATCTCTTGGCGAGGAGCAAATCGTTTTGATGCTTTGGATGCAGGCAAATGGTGTATTCGCGCTAAGCCCGGAGACAGAAAAGAAATTAAACCTGATATCGAACTAATCGTAGAAAGGAAAAAGCATGGCTAAGATCATAGCTGTCGATTTCGATGGAACTCTGTGCGTAAATGCATTTCCTAATATTGGTGAACCTCGTAAGGAAATTATTCAGTATATTTTTGAAGAGAAAGAAAAGGGAAGCAAACTAATCTTATGGACTAATCGATGCGGACACTATTTAGATGAAGCCGTTGAATGGTGCAAACAGCAAGGAATTATATTTGATGCCATCAACGAAAACCTTCCAGAATCAATTGAGCATTTTGGCGATGATCCTAGAAAAGTGTTCGCTCACGAATTCCTTGATGATCGAGCACTTTCTCTTTCTCTTATCGAACGATTTTACAAACTTGGTGGAACTAATCGAAGAATGATTCAAGTTATGAAGGAGTATGAATAAATGAAAAAGTTTATTGCAATTTTTCTCGTAGTGATATTTTCTCTAATGCTTTGTGGATGTAACAGACAAATCATTGACACAACTTATCACTTTAATTACGGAATTATATTTCTTCCTGATGGAAGCACAATTGAAGGCGAAGTCGCATTGTGGGATGATTACGAAAATAGCGACATGATTCAAGTTAAAATTGATGGAGTAACATATTTAACGCATTCGGCAAATGTTATTCTGGAGCATCGATGAGCAACAGTAATTTCGTTAGTTATTATTATGAGAGCGAATTAGTACCAAAAGCAAACTTAGAAGCTATGTTTCATGGAGAATCGTGGTATAGGTGTCCACATTGCGAACGTGCGTTTGAGTACTATGACGCTCACTTTGAACGAGACGGTATTAAGAAACTATCCGATTTTGTTTATATTTGTCCTGAGTGCGGTAAAAAATTCTCAATAATTTAGAAAGGAATCAATTAAATGCTTACTCGCATCTACTATGATTACTTTGATAATTCCTACGTAACTGAGAAAGATCCTTACGCTCCTCCAGAACGATATTTGGAAACTAAACGTGGACCATCTGGCAAGTATACTGAGATCTGGTTAGTTAACATTGAAGACGATGATGGAATGCCAATCAAACTTGATGATGTTATTCAGGTCGATTTTGATGCTGAAGATTATTACGATCATAACTATCATTCAGGTTGCTTGAGTATGGCATTTGCTGTTCATAGTGATAAGAATATTATGCCAGTTCGTATGAAAACATTTATATTACCGGAGGAGAAATTCGATGAATATGCTAAACGATTTGGGATTTATGAAGAAACCTAAAGGTCTGATCATTTGTGGATATCCCGGAATTGGTAAAACGTCGATCTCTGGATATCGTAAATGTATTGATCTCGAAAGTAGCGACTTTAAAAAAGACGATAAAAGTTGGATTGAACAATATTGCTGGATGGCTCTTCGCTTAGCGTCTCAAGGATTCACAGTCTTAACTTCAACGCATAGAGACGTTATTGAGTATTTCAAAATCTCTAAAACGATGTTCGACAAACTGAACGTTGCTGGTCCTGTTATATTTTGTCCTCCGAGTTTAATGGAAGACGAATGGAAGAACAGACTTAAGAAACGATGCGATACTGATCCAAGCGGTAAGAATCAGAGAGCCTTTGATCGAGCAGCTTTGCATTGGCGAGATGATATTTCTTACTTATTCAACTGCGGTCTTCCTGTCATTTACCCTGAAGCAATCGACTACGATTTAAGGAATTATATTTACTACATTCAGAACAAGTATCTCGGAGAAGAGTATAAGGATTTTGAAGAAACGTTCTGGGACACTATTCGAGAAGGTTATGGTATATTCTTTGAAGAGTCATTAGAGAAATCAATGCATATAGCATTGAGAAAATCTCAGATGAAGGCGGACGTTTATATTCCATACGTCTGCCTATTTGAAACTAATCTCGATAGAAATTACGTATTGAAGCAAGGACTTCTTGATGGAAAGAAGAAATTCGACCAAGAATTGACGAAACGTTTTGAGAATCATGAAAGGGTCAAAGAATGAAAGCAGCGGTCTATTGTGGCACGCAGAACTTATATTTAGACATGACTGTTGCTGCTAAGTCTCTTGTTGACCATTCGGATGTCGATGTCGTTTACTTTTTAATTGAAGACGATCGCTTTCCCTATTATATTCCAGACTACGTCAAATGCATAAACGTGTTTGATCAGACATATTTTGACCATAACTGTTCGAATATTTATGAGAATTGGACGTACATGGTTTTAATGAGGGCCGCATTGACTAAAATATTCCCAGATCTTGACAGGATATTTTCACTCGATGTGGATACGATTGTTAAAAACGACATCGATGAACTTTGGGATCTCGATCTAGACGGATATTTTCTAGCAGGAGTAGAAGAACCTAAAAAGACAAAATCGAAGAAACCATACATTAATATGGGTTCTGTGATATTTAACTTGAAGAAGCTTCGAGACGATGGCATGGACGATAAGATCATCGAAGCTTTAAACACTAAGACTTACAAATTTGCAGAGCAAGATTGCATTAATGAACTTTGCAATAAGCATATTTTGACACTTCCGAGTCTTTACAATTCAAATAAATTCACAGAACCCTGTGAAGATCCTAAGATCATTCACTTTGCCGATGACAAGAAATACAGAACCAGAGCATTATATTATCAGTATCAAAACATGAACTGGGGAGATGCGAGGAAACGCCTATGAGATACATGATTCATGCTGCTCCATCTCGAATGTGGTATGTAAATGAATTCCTGATCCCGTCTATGCTTAAGCAAGGAATTGACGAGAAGAGAATTATATTGCGATGTGATACTGAAGGAAAAGGTAATCTGGTTTCTTGTATGGAATCATTCATATGGTGCGGTGAACATACGGATGATGGAACATGGCATATTCAGGATGATATTGTTCTTTGTAAGGACTTTGCTAAAAGAACAAAAGAGAACGATCGAGGAATTGTTTGTGGCGTTGTGATTAAAGACTGGGGACCGAACTCTTCTAAAACTGGAATCCAACCGGTTGAAGAATTATGGTACAGCTTCCAATGCATTCGAATACCGGACAGAATTGCAGGAGAATGCGGATGCTGGTTCTTCACAGATGCCGCAAAGCGAAGAGATCCTGAATACCGAAATCGAATTCTCAGAAAAAAGCACGACGATGATTTTTTCAGATTCTTTTTACTCGAGAAGTATCCGAGCATAGAGATCTTAAATCTCAAACCGAATCTGGTAGATCACATCGATTATGTTTTAGGTGGTTCATTAATCAACAGTGAACGAAAGCGAGAAGTTAATCGAGTTGCTTACTGGGAAGACGATAAAATTGTGGACGATTTGGAAGATCGAGTTATATTTTACAGACAGCAACATGAGGGAGAGCTATGATATTAACAGGTAGTCAAATCAAAACGGCCAGAGAAAACAACTGGCTGAACATTTCGGAATGGGACGAGAAACGACTCAATCCGAATTCTTATAATTTACGGCTTGCTGACGAACTTGTTGTATACCATACTGATCTATTAGCTCCGGGATATCCTCCATGCTTCGGCATTGACATGAAGAAAGACAACGAAACTTATCGTATCAAACTTCATGAAGAAGGTTATGTGCTGGAACCCGGAGTTTTATATTTGGGTCGAACAATGGAATACACCGAGACGCACAAGTTTGTTCCGATGCTGGAAGGTCGAAGTAGCGTTGGAAGACTTGGAATCTCGATTCACTCAACGGCAGGCTTTGGCGATGTTGGATTCTGTGGATTCTGGACTTTAGAAATCTCATGCGTACAGCCGGTCCGAATTTATCCCGGAGTTGATATTTGTCAGATCTATTACCACACAGTAATGGAAGACGACAAGTTCTTAGCTTATTGCTTAAACAATACGCCGTTAATGAAGTACGATTCTGGTAAATACCAGAACAACGCTGGAATTCAATCCAGTATGATGTGGAAGGATTTTGAAAAGAACTGACATGCTTACTACATTTATATTATTAGTAATAGCATGGCTTAGCTTTGCTTTTTTAGTTACCTTTATCTGGACACTAATAGATAAAGGAAAGCACGATGGAATAGAATTATATTTAATGACTAATGTCATCATGCTTCTTATACTTACATTAATTATAGCCTTTATATTTTGAAAGGAGAACAAAATGGCTAGTCTTCATCTCGTATCCCCGTGGGTTAATTTCTATCAGGAAATTCAGGCTTTCTTCAAATACGATTCATCAGTGAAAGTGATATTTGATTCAGAAGAAATCGAAGTAAGACTCTATGTCGCCGAGCAGGATAAAGCGGATGCTCTTCGGAGACTTCTTCCGGAAACCAAAGACTTTGGTAATGTTACTCTTAAAATCAACGTTATTCCGGCAAACATCGTCGCTTCGTATCCGAGAGGATCAAGAATTTCTCGCTATGTTCACGCTGGTTCAGATCTCGAAAACGTTTATATTCAGGCTCTTAGAGGAAATCGTGCGTTCCAGTTCTCTGAAACTCTGAGTGGAGTTTTGTCCAATGACATCATTTATATTGTTTTCGCTAATGAAGTTGTTCAGTACTATGACGATAATCTTGGAGATTACTACGGTCAGTGCTCTACTCTGTATCAGAACATCGCTCGTGATATTTTCCTTCCTCAAAACAACGTTTGCTATTGCACTGACAAACCGCCGTATGGAAGATCCTATTACGACGAGAATTGCGACTGTGGCTGTAATAAAATTTAACTAATTTAAATCGAGATGCGAAAGGAGAACGTATATGATTAAGATCAGAAATACATCCGTTCACGGCTTCGAGCCTGCTATCAGAGGCATGAGGAACCCTCTTAATAGTTGGGAGAAGAGTGATAGTAGATTCTTTGATTATAGTAGCGAAGATACTCAGTTTGGAGCCGTTGCTAATCACTATCATGATATTATGAATCGTACCATCATCATTCCTAACGATAGTGATGATTTCGAATCGGATTACACTCCTGATGTAGTCGGAGAAAATGATTATAATCTGATGATGAAATTGGCTAAGGCTGGAACAACGCATTCGAAGTACAGAAGAATGCTGACCGTCTACTGTGATATTACGGCTCCGCTTTATTGGTGGAAGGAATTTGACACCTATAAAGTTGGGACTGTTGCGAATAGCTGCAGCACAATGCACAAGATTCAGGAGAAGGAATTTACGCTGGATGATTTTTCTCATGAGCATCTTATTGATGATGATTTTGTTCTTTCGGATTATATTCTCAAATGGACTATTACTATGCTTAATCGAGCTAGAGATGCATTCCTTAAAACCGGCGATAAGAAATACTGGTGGCAAATGATCCAGCTTCTTCCGACTAGCTACAATCAAAAGCGCACAGTCATGATGAATTATGAAGTTCTTGCTGGGATCTATCCAAATCGCAAAGATCATAAGCTTGATGAATGGCATGAATTCTGTGAATGGATTAAGTTGCTTCCATATTCTGAACTGATCACGATGGAGGAAAATTAATGTACTTAATGGTACTGCGAAATCCAGAATTGAATAATGCTGTTTATGCTTTTCAAGTGGATCATCCATTGTCGTCGTATTGTAGAAACAAAAAGCATCAGATATCACGAGTATATCGGTCATCGGATGGAGTACTACATTATTCTATGAGCGATGATGAGTGTATAAATAATATTATTCGAGAAGGGCGAAAAACAATTTACGCTTTATGAAATGCTTGATAAAACTCAATACGATCTTCCTGTGTGGATTTTCAGAACAAATGATGCCGAGCGTCAAAATATTGGAGGAAGATAATGCAAACGCTTTTTAATATTAACGATGAAATTACTTTCAACATCCGAGGAACAATCGAAAGCTATTCTATTGATCGAAACGGTGGAGACTGCTATACAATAGAGGTCAAACTTCCTAATAATGGTTCAACGAGAATCTATATGGACACCGATGCTTTGAGGGCTGGAAAGGCAGAACTGGTAAAAAAGGGCTGGAGGAGAAGTTCAAATGCATGATCCATTGAAATATTGAAATGGAGAACTAAAAAAAAAATGAGCAAACTTGATATTTATCCAGACGATCCGATGCCACAGAATCCTTTGAAAGAAAAATGGAAAGAAAAATATCCTCCAATTCCAATGCCTCAATATAGTCAGGTCTGCGATGGATATTCCTGCATGTGGTGCGGAAGATGCCCTCAAGGAGATAACTGGAAATGTCCTGAGGAGGATCTTGAAGAGTATCAGAAATATGAGAATGCGCTGAACTCTTGGTATGAACGACATCCGAATGTTTGGGACGAATGTGAAATTGCAGTAGGTATCATTGAAAAAGTAGAAGAAATAATGACAGATTTTGAGGAGAACAAATGAATCTTCCAGAAGTTTTAAAAACATTTCTTATGTGGCTCGGAACCACTACGGCTATTCTCGCGATTGTTCTGGCTATGGTAATGATTTATGGTGCTATAGCCAGTGTAGTCGACGATTTTAAACGAGTATATAAAGACAAGCATCGCTTCGATAAACCTCCGACTGCCAAATGTTATTGCCTGAGATGCGTTCATTGGCAAAGGGATAAGTGGGATAACACAATTGGATATTGTTGGCAGTATGAACGGAATACGCCTGATTGTGGTTTCTGTTATTTTGCTGCGAAACGTGATTACGAAGATCGTAAACGAGAGAAAGCACGAATAACCGATAATGAAGAATGGGATAAGAAACATAAGGAGGAAACAAAATGACTGCCGAGGAAGTGAGAATTAGACAATTTCGAGAGTTTTTAAAATTGATTCTATGCGGATCTGTCATTAACGACATCGAGCTTCATCTTAAGGAGCTCGATTTTTTCAATAAACCGGCATCTGTTAAGTACCACGGCCAAAACACTGGAGATTTGTTTCATCATTCTATTGATGTAGCTCAGAGTCTGGTGGATCTCACGAGAAAGCTCGACCTGAAATGGGAACGGGCATCCAGTCCATATATTGTCGGTCTGTTTCATGATCTCTGTAAGTGCGACAATTATATTTCTACAGATTATGTTGTCGGCACAATCGAAACCGACGGTAAAACTGCGGAGACTGTCACTAAAAAAGAATGGAACTATAACGACAAAATGATCTTAAATGGTCATGGCGAGAAGTCTGTTATCATGGTGCAGAAATTCTATAAATTAACGGATGAAGAGATCGCATGCATTCGTTGGCATATGGGCGCGTTCGATGAGAAAGACAACTGGAAACATTACAGTTATGCCGTATCTCAGTATCCGAATGTTCTTTACACGCACACCGCCGATATGATCGCCTCTCAGATCCACAATATATAAAAGGAGATAAAATGAAAAAACCATGAATAAAGAACTTATTGATCTTCTTATTAAACTGACTGTTGAAGATGGAATTACAGTTAGCTTTATGAATTCGGAAGCATTTCATGGAGTAATGGAGATCCGAATGATCAAAGGTGGATTTGGAGATGATAAGTTTAAAATTATCAGAGGAATCGATCCATCCTATGATCTTAGGGATTTATATTTACCCGGTCGTTTAAAAATGCCGATTGAAACGGTCCTGATTACTAAGCTGAAAGAAATGCGCGAAGATCTTCTGAAAATGGAAGAGTGCAAAAGGAGAAACAATGACAAACCAAGAAAAGCTTGCGACAATAACTCCTGAAAAGTGTTATGAAAAAATATATTGGCTAATCACCGCCTATGGAAAACAATTCATGCAAAGTGATATCAAGATTATCGAATGGCTTAAGAAAGAAGCGGTTGAAGAAGATTATGAAGATAAGCTTGTAATTTACTGTAAAGACTGCTGTCGTAGAGATGATCAAGGGTATTGTCCTGTTATTAATGGTAAAACGCATGATCGTTTTGCATGTATCTTGGCTGTGAAGAAGAATAAATCATAAACTGGTAGGAGGAATGAACATGGGAATCTATATACCAGACGTGGAGATGCCGAAGAATGAGCCGATGCTCGTGAAAATCAATCCCGATGGCTCTGTAAGCACTACTGCGAAAAATAACTATCGGAAGTATGAAGCCATCCCCGTCCCCCTCGACCACGGGAGATTGGTGGATGTAAATAAGTTATTTGAAGCGTTATCACTGATTCCGACCGTTATCCCGGCAGAGCCGTCGGAGTGTAAGATCAGCATCGGCGGCAGTGATGTTGATAGCCTTGTCAAGACCAACTTCGACCGCCTCCACGCTATGAGTGTTGAGGAGTTAGCCGCATGGATCGCGGAGCATCCCGTAGTCGCTTCGTATGACGAGAATAACCCGCAGCACAAGGCGTGGCTTGAATGGCTCGAAAAGGAGGCTGACGCATGAGCGATCTATTAATCCGTGACATGGAGATTCCGAAAGATGGATACAGACAGCTTTTCTTGACAGCAGAAGGTGAAGTGATCTATTTCCCTTCAACTCCGAAAAATGGAGAAGTAAGAAAAAAGGTATTTGTCATCCCAAATCACGGTCGGCTGATTGATGCGGATACGGCAGAGCGGCATCTTGTAAAAATGCAACAAGCACAGAAAGACATCGCGGCGC
>Ga0310696_10005144_pt1 | contig 15834 bp, 13 predicted proteins | sample AusTroGonzalo_MG_4_FD_203885 | JGI IMG/M metagenome (GOLD analysis project Ga0310696, IMG submission 203885) | Bovine rumen microbial communities from tropical cattle in Woodstock, Queensland, Australia - Gonzalo_02 (v2) (version 2) | ecosystem: Host-associated > Mammals > Digestive system >...
CAGGGTGCTGGACGTCGATCTCCTTCAGGATGGTGACACCGTCGTTCGTGATGACGACGTCTCCGATCGTGTTGACGAGCATCTTGTCCATTCCCTTGGGTCCGAGCGTGGACCTGACTGCATCAGCGACTGCCTTCGCGGCAGAGATGTTGTTGAACTGTGCTTCTTTGTCCTTGCTTCTCTGTGTACCCTCTTTGAGTACGATGACAGGTTGATTTCCAGAACCATACATGGTTTACACCTTTCTATGGTTGGACGATATTTTAGTTCTTCTATATAAACGATGCTATTGTTGCTTAGCATCCGCAGATACATGCCAGCATCAATAGAAGTCCTCGATGCGCCTCTGGACAAGATAATCCTTGAGGATCTCGGAGTTCTTGAGCCATCTGCTCTTCTTCAGGTCCATGAACGCCTCGATCTGGGGCCAGAGCCCTTCCAGGGACTCGGCGGTGTACGGGGTGGTCCGAAGGGCCGCCCTGACGTTCTCCCTGATGTTCCACACTCCCAGAGGGATGTCGTAGCCCGGATGAATCTCCCTGAAGACGAGCACGGCGGCTGAGCGGTTGATGCTCTGCAGGTACTCGGTGACGGCGAGCCTGGCGGCGTAGTAGGCCCCGGTTATGTTGTCCGCATAGGTGGTCCTGCCGTCGAAGAACTCGTGGTCGTGGGACAGGATCATCTCGTTGGGGCTTGGATTCCAGGACGTCTTGGGGTACCAGGCCTCGATCATCTCGTACCTCCAGGTGACCGGCATCATGACGATGGACCACCAGTTGTCCAGGTTCTTCCACTGGAACAGCCTGAACTCGTCTATCGTCTCGTTGAAGCGGATGTCCAACATCATCCTCTTGCCGATGATGTCGTCGACGGCGGTGATGCTCCACCTGGTGGGGACGAACCTCCTGCGCTTGCCGACGCCCATGGTACCAACTGAGAACGCCTTCTCTATCTCGGACACCAGGGTGCCGTTCTTGTATGCGGACACCACCGCATCGGTGGAGTTCATGTCTATGTCGTAGAACGATTTCTCGAGATTCCTCTCGAACCTGCCGTTGTCCACGCGGATGCTGGCCATCCTGCCGGAGGGGCCGAATGGCATGATCTCGTCGTCCAGGACTATGCGGCCGGAGGGCTTCTTCTCGAAAAGCGTCTCCACGCTGACCGGCTTCTCGGTGAGGGCTAGCTCCTGCACGTTGTCAACTATCCTCCCGGACTTCTGGAAATCCGTTGCATCTATGCGGTACTTCCCGCGGACCAGCTGGTACCTCATGGAGGCGATGTCGTACATGGACTTCCCGGACCACAGCTCGGGCTTGTCCAGCTCCGTGGTGTCGCCCATGAACGTGGGCAGCAGCGGGCCGATCTCCACCTTGGGATATCCGTACCTGCCGACGAAGACCGCCGGCGGAGAGCTCCCCGCGATGTCGTTGGACTTGATCTCCGGGGTGCTGAACTTCTTCGTATAGAACTTGAGCATCAGAGGGCATCTGTCCCTGCCGCATAGCCTCCTCGTGCCCTTGCAGACGTTGCAGAGGCCGTTCTTGACGACTTCTCCGCTGGATGCGGTGATCTCGTCGAAGAGGGTGCTCTGATTCTCCATGCTCTAGGGGATGGGTTACTGATAGAAAATACGATTGACGGCAGTCACATGGGAGCACAGAAATGGGTAAGGATAGAGGAGACAGTTGGATTTCTCCGTGCAAGGGGCTGTCTCCCACTATGAAACTGCATTAGTCTTCAAGCATATAAAACAGATTGATGAAAAGGTCGAAAACAACAGATTTTTAGTAAGTTAAGGGGTTTTTCAAGTACTAGTATAAAAGGATGTAAACCGGGAAAAATGGTCCGCGGACACACTTTCCCAGTTGGTTCATTCATCCGACTTGCGGGCCTTCACCGAGGCTCCGTGGGCGTAGAGGCCCTCCGCGTTGGCGAGGGTCTCGACGGTGGGCGCGAGTGCCGCAAGACCGTCCTTCGTGAGATACTGGACGGTGGAGGTCTTCATGAACGTCATGACGTTGAGGCCGGAGCAGGTCTTCGCGTGGGTCGCTGTGGGGAGGACGTGGTTGGTACCGGATGCGTAGTCCCCTGCGGCCACGGGAGTGTACGGGCCCACGAATATGGACCCGGCGTTCCTGATCTTGCTCAGGGTGTCCAGCGGGTCCCTCGTCTGGATGGACAGGTGCTCCGGGGCGATCTCATTCATTATCTCTATCGCGAGGTCCAGGTCGTCGGCGATGATGTATCCCGAGTTGTTCATGGCCTTCTCTATGATCTCCTTCCTGGGGGTCTCGTTGATGAAAGCCTCCATCATGGGCCAGACCTTGCCGGGGAGCTCCGGATCCGATGTGACTAGGAGGCATGCGGAGGACGGGTCGTGCTCGGCCTGGGCCACCAGGTCCACTGCGACGAACTCAGCGTCCGCGAACTCGTCCGCGAGGACGGCCACCTCGCTGGGTCCGGCGGGGAAGTCGATGTCCACCTTGTCGCGGAGCATCATCTTGGCCGCGGTGACGAACACGTTGCCGGGCCCGACGATCTTCTGGACAGGCTCAACGCTCTCGGTTCCGAGGGCCATCGCGGCGATCGCTTGAGCGCCTCCGCTGTAGTAGACCTCGTCGACTCCCGCTATGTCCGCCGCAACCAGGGTGATGGGGTTGGCGGGGGCGGGTGTGAACAGAACTATCTCGTCCACTCCGGCGACCCTTGCGGGTATCGCCGTCATGAGGACGGTGCTGGGGTACGATGCCCTGCCTCCGGGGATGTAGCACCCGACCCTCTCGAGGGGCGTGGTCTTCACTCCCAGCGTAATGCCGGGCTCGACCTCGGAGAGCCAGAGTCCCTTGGGCTTCTGCATCTCATGGAAGCGCTGGATGTTGTATGCTGCGTTTTCTAGTTCATCCACGATGTCCTGGGAGACCTGGTCGTATGCCGCCTCGATCTCCTCTCTGGTTACCGCAACGGATTTGAGCTTCACCTTGTCGAATTTCTCCGCGAGCTCGATCAGGGCCTTGTCCCCGTCGGTACGGACCTGCTCAATGATGGCCCTGACGGTGTCGCTGACCTTGTCCACTTCGGAGGAACGGCTCTTCGCCCAGAAATCCTCGCTGACTTGCTTCCACATGTTTCTAGCTAGTTCACGCACCTCTATATTTAATCTTCTCTAGTAGTAGGGGCAGGTCTATCGACCGAAAGCATCAATGTTTTTAAGGCTAGGATGTCTCGCCCTGACAAGATGAAGGTCATCATTATTGGTGCCGGCGGCGTAGGTTATGTCGCAGCCGCCACCATATCAGGAATGCATGACGTCCTCGTGATCGAGAACGAGGCGGAAGTCGCCGATGTGGTGAAGAACCGTCTCAACGTCTCCGTGTTGCACGAGGACGGTACGAATCCGGACAAGCTGCGCACCGCAATATCGGTGCACCAGCCCGACGTGCTGATATCCACTCTCGGCAGGGACGATTCCAATCTGTTCATATGCATGCTCGCTAAGAAGTTCAAGCCGGACATGGTGACCGTGGCCTCGGTCACGGACCCGGATTACGCTCTGGACGAGGAGCTCGGAAAGCAGTCGGGCGTCGACATCATCATCTCCCCCGAGTTGATCACGGCCGAGAAGATGTACAGGCTGTGCACCCTGGAGAACGCGCTGGACTATGACACCCTCCCGGTATTCAACGCATCGATGGCCATCATGGAGATACACTCTGCCAGCGACCTCATCGGCAAGATCGTCATGAAATCCATATCCCTCGACGATGCCACCATATTCGCTGTATACCGCAGCGGCACGCTGCACTTCCAGATAGACACCATGGAGATACACCCCGGCGACAAGCTGTGCATAATGGGCACGGACGCCGCCATATCGAAGCTGAACGCCGACATCGGCGTGCAGGTCACGGCGAGGGACATAGTCATCCTCGGAGGCAGCATCGTGGGCATCCACCTGGCCAGGCTCCTCTCCGATGACGACAAGAAGAGATATGTCAGGCTGATAGACAAGGACTACGACCACTGCAGGGAGCTGTCCAAGATCCTCAACGGTATCGTCGTGGTCAACGGTGACTTCACCGACCCGGAGCTCCAGTCCTCCGAGAACATTTTCAAATCCGATTGCCTGGTCTCAGTTGCCGACCAGGACGACACGAACCTCCTGATGTGCATGACGGCGCAGAAGTACAACTCGCCGAAGATCGTCTCGAGGTACCTCAAGAAGGAGTACATGGACATCTTCATGTTCACAGGCCTGGAGACCATCGTCGGAATGGACAGGACGGTCTCCAACGAGATATCCAAATGCGTCATGTCCTCGGACAAGGTCCTGCTCAGGATGAGGAACCCGGACGAGCAGTTCTTCCTGCACGTGGTCACCAAGCAGTCCAAGCTCATGGACAGGTACTACGGCGACCTGGTCCTCCCCAACGGAGTGAGGATACTGGCCATCAACCGCAACGGATCAATCATCTACCCCAAGATGGACACGAAGTTCGAGGATTCCGACCATGTGATGGTCTTCACCAACTTCACCAGGGACAAGGACCTGGCCAAGGTATTCGGCAGGAACGCGATTTTCGAGGTCTGATTAGATGGCCCACAAGGACTTCAGCTTTATCGACAAAATGGCTCTCTGGAAGAGCACCGAGATAAAGCTGATGGGGGCCCTCGAGATATTCATAGCCCTGATGTTCCTCGTCCCGGCGCTCTACGCCGTCCTGAAGGACGAGGATCCCATGATCTTCCTGCTCCCAATACCGGCGCTGATCGCCATCGGTCTGATCCAGTTCCTGCTGTTCGGAGTGAACAGGAACCTGAGGACCGTCAACGGGCTGATAATGGTCGCCCTCGCATGGCTGGTCATGTTCCTCGAGGGATCCATCCCCTTCATGCTCGCCGGAATGACCCCGGTCAACGCGCTCTTCGAATCTGTGAACGGGTTCACCACCACCGGAAGCTCCACAGTTTGGGACATAAACATGTGGCCCGACTGCCTCCTGTTCTGGAGGTCGCTCTCTCAGTGGATCGGAGGTATCGCCGTCGTCGTCATCTTCATCTACGTCCTGCCGATGTTCGGCATGGGACGCACCTTCTTCGGGAACGAGCTGGAGGGCTCCGGTACATCCAGGTTCTCCATGAAGCTCCGCAACGCGGCCAAGAACTTCATCCTCGTTTACATCCTGCTCACATTGCTCAACTTCGTCCTCCTCCTGATATTCGGGAACGCCCCGCTGGAGGACTCCGTGTGCCTGTCGCTCACCACGATTTCGACGGGCGGACTGATCATCTCCAACGACAGCATCGTCTCCACGAACTTCGCGGTCAAGGCTATCACGCTCGTGTTCATGCTGGTCGGAGGAATCAACTTCTATCTGCATTACAACTCCATCATAGGCAGGAAGCCCGGCGAGTACCTCAAGAACAGGGAGCTAAAGCTCCTGCTGCTGTACTTCTTCGCCGCATCTCTGATCATCTTCTTCCTGATGGTCATCAACAACATGCGCGACGGCGCGACCACTTACGAGGACTACTTCTACATGTACGGGGACGTCCTCTTCACGGTCGTATCCATGGGTACCACCACCGGATTCGCCGTTTACGACTACAGCCTGACGTCCGAGCTCATAATGTTCATCTTCATCATGCTGATGCTTGTAGGAAGCTGCGCGGGTTCGACCTCCGGAGGTATCAAGTTCACCAGGATCAGGATAGTCCTCGTGTTCTTCATGAACACCTTCAAGAACATCCTCCATCCCAATGCGGTCTACACGGTCAAGGTCGACAATGAGGACGTCACCGACTCCCGTGTCATGGGCGCCGTATCCATCACGCTGCTGTACATCATGACCGTGTTCCTTGCCACCATCGTGCTCCTCTCGGCCAACCTCAACTGGGTGGACGCCCTGAGCGTTGCGGTGGGGTCCGTCACCAACTCGGGAGTCGGATTCGGCAACTTCGGACCCTTCGGAACTTACGTCAACCTGGACGACGGAATCAAGATCTTCCTGATGTTGCTCATGTGGATGGGACGTCTCGAGATCACGTTGGCCCTGGTGTTCTTCACCCGCTCGTTCTGGCATGAGGTGAGGTACTCGTTCAGGTCCTCTAGAAGGAAGAACATCCAGTGATCAGTGGCCTTCGCAATAAGAAAGGACGTTGATGGCCGCCTTGTCGCCGGGGGACAGCTCGTTTATCGCTCCTGCGACTATGCGGGCCTTGTCGTACTCCTCTTTCAGCGCCAGGCATATCCCTAGGGTCTCCATGGCGCCGATGTGGTTCTGGTCCAGCTTGACTGCGCGGGATGCATAGCCCCCCGCGGCCTTGATGTTGCCCTGGATCCTGAGAACGTATGCGGCGACTGCGTTGGAATCCGCGGATTTGTCCTTGAGGCCCTCGCGGATATACTTCACGGCCTCCTTGTCCCTGCCCGCCATCATCAATGCCGTGACGTAGCAGATCCTGACATCGTAGTCCTTGGGGTACTCCGAGAGGAGCTGGGTAGCCGTCTCCACGGACCTGGAATGCTCCCCGACCGAGGTCTGAATGGAGGACAGGAGGATCCTGTCGTTGATGCAGGGCGATTTGATCATCCCGTAGGTCTCCATGGCGGATTCGAATTCCTCCAGATCGTACTGGCAATGGCATTTCAGCCTGTACGACCTGTCGTCCGGCTCCACCTTCTTGAGGACCTCCAATGAGAAATAGGGGCATCTGAGGTTGTACAGCGCCTGGGCGATCTCCAGCCCGTTGGCTGCGTCGGCCATGTCGATCAGGCGGTTAGCCAGCTTGGACTCGGAGCCGTCCTGGGGGAGCAGCTTCAGAAGCGACATGCATTTGAGGATGTCCATGGGGTCGGAGCAAGTCTCGGACAGGGCCATTATCTTCAGGCTCAGCCCCTCCTTGCGGCCAGCGGCCAGGTCGTCGCCTATGCTCTTGAAGGCATCCTCGTTAGACATCGGCCTCGAATCGGCTAGCCCTTATTAATTTTTTATAATCTGACTGCGCTTTTGGGAGCATGAAGATCCAGTCCATAAGCGTGAACGGTCTTTTCAACGAATTCAGCTACGTCCTGAATCTCAATTCCGACCTGACCTTCATCCACTCCCCCAACGGATACGGGAAGTCCACCCTTCTGCACATGGTGTTCAGCATCCTGAAGGGCGACATAGAGTCCGTGAAGGAGGTCCCGTTCAGCAGACTGGACATCACGTTCGATGACGAGAGCACCCTGATCCTCGAAAAGAATGCGACCGGATTGCTGATTCAGATGCGCAAGAACCGCCTTGAGTCTAAGGTCTCCGTGGAGGAGATCGAGGGTCTCACGGACATAATCTATCTGCCGCCGGACCGCCTGACCATCAGGAGGAAGGACGGCCATCTGGTCTACGCCATCGACGCATGCGCGCAGGAGATGTACGATATCGTCCGCAGCACCAAGGAGGACAGCGAGCTCAGGCCCTCGGCCGCGGAGCGCAAGGAGATGAACAACAGCGACCTGGACTTCTGGTGCAAGGACCTGAAGGCGAAGCTGGACTTCATCAAGGATGCGGGATTCGAGCCCAGCATACCCGCGGGCGCCCACTTCCCGCCATCCAGGTACGACCTCATGGAGAGCAAGGAGGCCTGCGAGGACCTCGCCTATTCCATCTCGGACTATGTGGACAAGTACTACAACCTGGCGGAATCCATCGTGGTCTTCAAGGACATCGTCAACAACATATTCCTGAACAAGACCGTGGACATCAGCCCGGCCGGCAAGCTGATCGTGACCATGAACAACGGCACCGCCCTGCCCCTCAGCAAGCTGTCTTCCGGAGAGACGCAGGTCATGGTGATGTTCTACAACATCCTCTTCCATTCCAAGCCAGGCGGGATAATCATAATCGACGAGCCGGAGATCTCGCTGCACGTGTCCTGGCAGCAGATGCTGGGAGACTACTTCTGCGACGTATGCAGGGTGAGGAGCATACAGATGATCGTGGCGACCCATTCGCCACAGGTGATCCACGACAAATGGGACCTCGCGACGGAGTTGGTTAGGAACAATGCGTGATTACCTTACGGCAGACGACATCTGCAACCAGATATCGATGAACAGGTCCCTATTCAAAGGGACCGTCCTCATCGCCGAAGGCAACACCGACATGAGATTGTACTCCAAGTTCACCAACCCCAGGGACGTGAAGATACTCCCCGCGCATTCGAAGAGCAACGTCATAAGCGTGGTGAACAAGATGGCCGCCCGCAGGGACGGGAAGGTCATGGGCATCGTGGACCGCGACCTGGACGAGATGAAGGGCCGCATGATATCCCCGCCCATATTCTACACGGACTTCAGGGACCTGGAGATGATGCTGATCAACAGCCACGCGCTGGAGGACGTCCTCAGCGAATACGCCGACCTGGACCGCGAGCATAGGTTCGAGAGGCAGTTCGGCCCGATACGCGAGAGGATAATCAACGCCGCATATCCGCTTGGTCTGCTGATGTATGTGTCCCATCTCCGCGGCCACAACCTCAACTTCAAGAACCTGGATTTCAGGCTGTTCATCGACAAGAAGACGCTGGCGGTGGACGGCCTCCGCATGACGAAGGCCGTGGTCATGAACACGTACGGCTGCGAGCTGTCCCACAAGAACCTGCTGAAGGACCTTCAGGGGCAGATGAGCATCCACACAGATGCCCACAAGATAGCGAGAGGTCATGACTGCGTGGACGTCCTGCTGATAGGTCTGAAGGACGCATTCGGGAGCTACAACGCCCTAAGCCTGTCCGAGGGAGGGTTAGGCGGGGCGCTGAGATTGGCCTTCGACCAGGAGGACTTCCGCAACAGCGAGCTCTACAAGGAGTCCAGTAAATGGTCGGAGGCCAGAGGCATAAGGCTCTGGTCGTTCAATCGAGGTCGAAGCCTTCCTTCCTCAGGCCCTTCGAGTCCTCGACGATCTTCTGGATCCTGCGCTCCCCGTCCTCGAGGATGGCCCTGCAGTGGTTGCGGAGCAGCACCGCCTTCTCGTAGATCTCTATGCTCCTGTCCAGGTCGATTCCGCCGGCCTCGAGCTCCTTCACAAGGTCCTCGAGGGTCTTTATGCTCTCCTCGAAGCTCATCTTCTCGACTTCTTCTGCGTATTCCGTCATCTCTGTCTCTCCTTCTTCGTTACGTCGGCCACGGCGCTGCCGTCCCTCATGCGGATGGTCACGCTCTGGCCTATATCCATGCCATCGACGGAGGTCAGTACCTTCCCGTCCATATCCGTTATCATGCTGTATCCCCTGGTGAGGACGTTCGTGGGGTTCATCCCCTCCAGATGCTTCGAATCCGATTCCAATCTGCCGTTCGCATCGCGCAGGATGCCGTCGATCGCCATCTCCGGGCGGTCCGAGACGGCGGCGAGCCTGCCCGTCTGCTTCTCGAGCATGACCCTTGCAGCCGTCTGTATCCTCTCCAGGGACACTTCCACGCGCTCCTCCAGGCCGTGCATGTCCTCCAGCGCGCGCTGGGGCTGCAGCCTGGAATCCAGGGCGGAGAACGACATCCTCATCGCCGTCAGGACGTCCGACAGCGAGCGGTCCGCCCTAGAGGACAGATCGTCCAGATGCATCGATACCATGTCGAGGGAGTCCATCGCCTTCTCGGGGGACAGCTTCGAGTCCAGTATCTCGAACGAGTGCCTCTTGCCGTCTATCGCGGCGGTTATAGCCCTGTTCAGCCTCGTCATGTAAGAGTCCAGCTCGGACAGCATCTCTGATCTGTCGCGCAGTATTATGGCGGCCGCACCGGTAGGAGTGGGTGCGCGGACGTCCGCCACGAAATCCGATATCGTGAAATCCGTCTCATGGCCCACTGCGGATACGACGGGCGCCTTGGACGAATAGATCGCACGGGCGACCTTCTCCTCGTTGAAGGGCCACAGGTCCTCGATGGACCCTCCTCCCCTTCCGACTATGATCACATCCACACCCTGCCTGTTCAGCAGCTCTATCCCGGCCACTATCGAATCGGCGGCACCCTCCCCCTGCACCATTGCCGGGGCCAGGAGTATGTCCGCCCTGTATCTGGATTCCGATGTCGTGATGATGTCGTGGATGACCGCCCCGCTGGCCGATGTGACGACCCCTATGGTCTTGGGATACTGCGGCAGGGGCCTCTTGTGGGACGCGTCGAACAGCCCTTCCTCTCCCAGCCTCTTCTTGAGGGCCTCGAAGGCCAGGTACCTGTCACCTATCCCCGACTTCTCCATCGCCTCGACGATGAACTGGTAGGAGCCACGGGCGACGTACATGCCTATGCTCCCGAACGCGCGGACCTTCATGTTCTCCGTGGGAACGAATCCCAGGCGCGGTATGGCGTTCTTGAACATCACGGCCCTTATCTCGCTGTTCGCATCCTTGAGAACGAAATAATATCCAGAATCGTACTTCTTCAGTCCCGAGATCTCTCCGCTGACCCATATGTCGTTCAGGGCTGGGGTCCTGGCGAACAGCTCCTTGACACGGCTGTTCAGCTCTGCTACGGTTATCGTCTCGGGCATCGGAAGGCAATGGCGGAATGACGATTTATCATGTGCGATGTAACGCACTTCGCAGCGTCATATCTCCGATGGGTAGGCAGCCAAGTTTTATCATGGGATAATCAATCGCCCCTCGCATGGAACTAGATGAGCTCCTCCCTCTGATGTCAGAGGATACCAAGCAGTATGCCGACCGCGTTCTGGAGGTCTACTCCGCCCCCTTTGCAGAACACATGGGGCTGAAGATCGAGAGCATATCCTCCGAGGAGGTCGTCTGCACCATGGACGTGCAGCCCTTCATGATCAACAGCATGGGCCGCATGCACGGGGGCGCCATCTACACGCTCATAGACCATACCTTCGCGATAATATCCAACATGTATCATGACGGAACCGGCCAGAGCACCGAGGTCAAGTTCTACCGCCCCGCCAACTCCAAGCTCCGCTGTGTGGCCAGGCCGATAAACCTGTCCCGCTCGCTCGGGATCTACGACATCAGGGTATATTCGGAGGAAGGGAAGCTCGTAGCGTCATCTACATGTACTGGTTTCGTTCTCAGGAAAGTAGAATGACACGCAGATGCCCCAAATGCGGCGAGCCCGTACCGTCCAACTGCCTCACCTGCCCCAAGTGCTACGCCAAGATACCAGCGGAGCCTGTGAAGACGGAGAGCACCAGACAGGAGAGCTCCGGCACAGGCCAAAGCGCCAGGGATCCCAAGATCGCATTGCTGCTGACCATAATTCCCGCAATCTTCGGCCTGCTGGGCCTCGGGATGATCTACATGAACAGCAAGAGGACCGAGGGATACCTCATCCTAGCTGTCGGGCTGGTCCTGTTCCTGTGCGGCAACGCGCTGCTTTTCATGCCTACGGACTTCATCGTGGCGATCTTCAAGACGATTCTGGGCGTAGGGCTGCTGTTCCTCTACATCCTCCTGTTCCTGTTCACCCTGCTGGGCTCGGTCCTGAGGGTCAACGTGGTCCGCGCAGGTCAGAGGTAACCGCCCTGGCGGAGCCTCATCATTATCGAAGTGGACATCAGGCACAGGTCCATCGCCCTGGAGCCCTCCACTTTCATCGGATTGCCGGGGCTGGCGTAATCGTATGCGGCCTTGAGGTCCTTGGAATATTCCGGAGGCAGCCTGCTGGATATCGACGGGAGGAGTGTGAGCTCCCCGTTGAGGTCCCACGGCTCCACGCAGAGGAACTGCCCGAACGTGCGGTTGACGTTGAACGAGGTGCATTCGGTGTCCCTGAGCTTGGCTGTCAGCTCCTTGACGACCACGTCCTCCGGTGTGGACGCGTAGAGCATCTCCGCGGTTATCCCGCTGTTCTCCAGGATGTAGTCCAAGGCGTCCTTGCCGAGGTCCATCGGGTCCGAGAAAACTGTGGAATCGTATACGGTGTCGTAGTCCGTGCCATCCCTGTGCATCCTGCAGACGGCCACCTCCACGACCTTGTCCATGGGGAACCCCTTGGGGCCTGTGAACACGGCCTCCACCACATACACGTCATCCATGCACGAATATCCTCATTTTCCGAGATAAAAGTGATTGATTTCTGTCCATCTCAAAAGGATAACAAAGATAACACGCGAGGGTTTATTATCGCCCTCCGCCTGTCATTGAGCATGAGATGCGTGAAGGGTATAGACGAGCTTTACGAGGAAGTCAAGGACTTCGAGCTCGTGATAACGAACGATGCTGCGCTGGCCACTGCTCTGAACGGCCGCATCGACAGGCCCGTGGTGGGGTTCTTCGCCATGACCCCCAAGCAGATCGCCGCGCATCTGGCACCCAGCATGACCGACAAGCCGCTGCGTTCGGAGCTGGAGGTCATCTCATCGGTCTCGAAGGAGACCGGATTCAGCCTCAGGTACGTCCACAGCGAGATCGAGAACTTCAAGGAGATCAGGAGATACACCAAGGAGGTCAACAAATACCTCTATTCCCTGGCATCCCGCGAGATCTACGACTCATATGAGCATATAACGACCCTCGAGCGCATCATGGGGGCCATGATACCCGAGGAGCACGAGTTCTTCCGCGCCAAGGTGGCGGTCATCCAGGAGGAGCTCTTCGACGACCTCGACAAGCATTTCATACCCTTGGACCACGAATCCATTTCGATCTTCAAGAAAGGAGACTACGAGATCGATAAGGTCTACGAAGTCGGCAACGACCGTCAGCTGGCCGACAACGCCGTGGACCTGATAGACCCGGAGAGGGCATCGGACTACGCCATAGTCCTCAACACCGCCAGCCCCATAACCGACGCGGTGAGGGCCGCTTTGTACAGAAGGGGCCTGCCCTTCATCAACGCGCTCAGCGTCAGGGACCTGTCGCAGATCAGGGACTACCTCCAGTTCATAACGCTGGCCATGGACTTCGATACCATCCGCGTGAAGCATGTCAAGGAGCTGTTCTCTAACTACAACGGATCCTTCAGGAAGGGCAGGGACGGGTTCCTGCTGTCCAAACAGACCGAGTCCGACATGATGAACAGGGCCTACGAGCTGTGGCAGGTCATGAGGGACATACGCAGCATGACCTATGCCGAGGTCTGCGAATCCATATGCGACAAGAGGGCCAGGATCCAGGTCAGCATACTCATAAAGGAGCTGGGCGTGGAGGACACTAAGATCACAGCCACCAACCTCGGCGAGGTCAGGTACGCCGTGGACAACGTCAGCGAGCTGCGCCACAGCGAGGAAATACCCGAGAACGAAAAGAAGGGCGTCCTGCTGGTGGACTGCAGCAACTCCGTGTACATCGACAGGCCCGTGGTCATCTATTTGGGCATGGAGCAGGACTGGAACAGGGTCGTCGTCGGGAAGCCCTACATCGATGTGGAGGACGAGACCGACCGCAACGTGGAGAGGCTTCAGGCCCTGCTGCAGCAGGGAGATGCGAGATTCTACCTTGTCAACTCCACGAAGAACGGAAAGACCGCCAGACCATGCATGCTGTTCGACCTCATCTACGGAAGGCCCGTCAACACGTTCCAGGAGCTCTGCCCCACGGTCGTCAAGGGCCGCTGGCACAAGGAGGTCGAGGCCTCCATCCCCGAGGACGCTTCCAGAGGCGTCCAGTCGGAGGAGAGGTTCGACATGACATTCGCCAAATCCTCCTTCGACAACTACTACTCCTGCCCCAGGAAGTTCATGTACGGCCTCTTCCTGACCACTCCGGAGGCCAAGAGCACCGAGTTCGGTACCCTCATACACTCGTTCGCCGAGTTCTACACATGCTACCCGCAGGACGTCCGCGAACGCGGCGTGGAGTACTTCGCCGATCTCATTTCAGACCGCTACTCCGGCCTCTCCTCGCCGATGCTCGAGGACCTGGACAGATCCAAGATCAGGCTGGCGATGACTGCGGTCATGCAGTACATCGACATGATAGGCGTCAAGGATGTGCCGCTGGATGTGCCCCTGTCATCGAAGAAGTACCCCAACAGGTTCATGCTCGCCATGGGCAAGGAGTACACCAGCTCCGTGTGCGAGGTGGACCAGAGATCGTCCAGATATCCCATACACGGACAGATGGACCTGTTCTGGCAGGGCGCTATTACTGATTACAAGACAGGATCGCCCAGCACCGCCAAGGATATCGCTGCGGCTATGACGCTGGACTCCGGAGCGGACTACCCCGAGTTCCAAGCGCCGATATATCTGGCCCTCTCGGCGGAGAACGGCGGATACAGAGGGGAGTTCGATCTGTTCTACGCGATGGACAACGATGCCGTCTCGGCCATGGGCCAGTCCGACATATCGTCTAACATCAGGAAGGTCAAGCTGTCCGACAAGCCCATCGTGGAGACGATGACATCTAGTTCAGGATTCCGCCAGTTCCTCCATGTGGAGCTCAGCCAGGACCTCAGGGGCCGCGCCGACGACATCATGGACATACTGGCCGGGATGGACCTCCCGGACCCGTCCGAATGGGACGGCAACCTGTCGATCGTCAACGAAATAATGTCGGGCCTCGGCATGAAGGACACAAAGACCAACCGTCAGAACGTGGAGAGAGGCGTCAGGAAGATCGCTTCGTTCTCCATGAACGGCCTCCTGAGCTACGGGGACACCGTGGAGGTCACCCCAGAATACATGGAGAGGACGATGGACAGGCTGACCGCCCTCCACTCCGAGATGGTGGAGCAGAGCAGGACAGGGTATCCCGCGGCTCCGAGGATAGACTGCATGCGCTGCCAGTACTTCCAGGTGTGCACCAAGGAGGTCATCGACCTGGGAGGTGATTCCGATGAGTAAGCTCAACGACGCCCAGGACAGAATCGCCAACACCCATGAGGGGATGATCGTGGTCGATGCCGGCCCGGGCACCGGGAAGACCCATACGATCACGGAGCGCTATCTCAGGCTCATTTCCAGACCGGATGTCTCGCCGAAGGACGTCCTGCTGCTCACATTCACCAACAACGCCGCTGGCGAGATGGAGGAGCGCATAAAGGCCAGCATGGCCGCCAACGGCATGGAGAAGGACTCCAAGCTTGTCATGACCAAGACCTTCGACGCCTTCTGCCTGTCGATAGTGCTGGATTCCCCCGACATGGTGAGCGAGTTCTTCGGCATCAAGGAGAGGCTCACCAGGGCCGCCACAATGGAGACCAATAAGACCCTCCAGGAGGATTACTTCATCCGCTTCATGGACGTGTTCCTGAGCGAGCGCGGGAAAGACTACGGCGACATCGCGGTCCTGGCCAGCGAAGCACCTCTTGACATCATGAAGCTGATCATGAACCTCATGTCCCGCGGGCTCATCCCGCTCAGGAACGGATGGTTCGGGAACAGATGGGAGCAGATACTGAAGGGCGACATCGAGGGCGTCCTTGATGCCCTCAAGGAACAGAACACCGTCAGCTCCAGAGGCTCGTGCCCCAACTGGTCGGTCCTCAACGGAATAGATGACAACGATTCCTGCGGGAAGCCCGCCCGTGTTGGACTGGAACCGGTTCCGGAAGAGATACTGAAGGAGGCCGCCTCCGAGGACAGGACGGCGCTGTTCGGATTCATCCACGACGTCTATTACGAGTACATCAGACGCTCCATACGCGACAACCGCCTCACTTTCAACCTCGTCGCCATAATGGCATTCAGCATCCTGTACTCGAAGCAGAGCGTCCGCGACAGGAACTCCTTCCGCTACGTCATGGTCGACGAGTTCCAGGACACAAACGCCAATCAGATGATGATCTCCCTGATGATCCTCCAGGAGCCCAACCTGTGCGTGGTCGGGGACTGGAAGCAGGGCATCTACGGATTCAGGTACGTCTCCATCGAGAACATCACCAGGTTCGAGGAG
>Ga0310696_10005145_pt1 | contig 15833 bp, 20 predicted proteins | sample AusTroGonzalo_MG_4_FD_203885 | JGI IMG/M metagenome (GOLD analysis project Ga0310696, IMG submission 203885) | Bovine rumen microbial communities from tropical cattle in Woodstock, Queensland, Australia - Gonzalo_02 (v2) (version 2) | ecosystem: Host-associated > Mammals > Digestive system >...
TAGTAAAAGGTTATATCTGGCATGCATCAGGTGGTCATGTATGTGAATTATGTCAAGATAGAGATGGCACATTCTATACAGCAGATAATATACCGATTGACCATCCAAATGGTGAATGTACTATAGAGGTGGTATTGAGATGATTAATTAGGATATACCCCAGGACCTCCTGGTCTGATTTATATAGATTATCAGATATTGATTGGTGAAAATATACCATCAATATTTTGAATCTCTATATGGGTCAAATAGGAGCCCATAAAAAAACTTCATAAAAATTTAAAAAATGTATTTACAAATATTTTTGTTTGTGATATAATAAAATATCGGAGGTTTGTGATGCAAGATGTAATCATTACATGTAAGAAATGTGAAGCACTAAACAATGTATCACAAGGATTTGATGTTATTCATCATAAAATTCCTTTTACTTGTAAGGGTGATAAAATCTATCTTACATATTTTGATTGTAAAGAATGTGGGACAAGACATTTTGTTCAGATTGATAACGATAGTACTTTAGATAAGTATAGAAAGTGCTATGGATACATGGTGAGATTATCACTTAGTAGGAGAAATAATAAACCAATAAAACAGAGTTCTTCTAATGAGTTCAAGAATATGAGGGCTAAGCTTAGCACTGAAAGAATTGAACTTGCTAGAAAATATAATGGTATGACGGTTTATGATGAACAGAATGTGCCTCATAAATTTGAGCTCACAATAACAAATTAAAATTTAAATCGGTTTAGTATTAAGATAATTGTCGTAACCATACGACACAAATATAATTGGATATGTTAACAACTACCGTGAGTGACACGGATTAAGGAGAATTAAAATGGGTAATGATGAAAATGCAAATGAAGAAGTAGTTGACCAGCAGAGTGAGAATGCAAACCCTGGACAAAACGATAATGGTAGCCAGAACGACAAGTCTGATACAGATTCTAAGAATGGAAAAACATTTACACAGGAACAGGTTAATAGAATGATGGCTAGAGAGAAGCAGCAGGGTTCTAGTTCTGTATATAAGAAGCTAGGTGTTGACCAAAATGATACTGCTATGATTGCAGCCATTAAAGCTTTTGTTGATGCTCAGAAAACTAAGGAGCAGAAAGATGCAGAAGCAAAGACTGAGACAGATAATAAGATTAGTGAGGCAGAACAGAGGGCTGCTACTGCTGAAGCTAAGGTTACTGCTCTTGGTCTTGGTGTTAAAGCCGATTGTGTAGATGATGTTGTGGCTTTAGCTATCGTAAAGGTATCTGATGATAAGGATTTAAGTTCTGTCATCAAAGAGTTGAAAAAGAGTTATCCCTTTATGTTTACTGATGAAGGTAATTCAGATGATGTAGGTAAAAGGGGTACAGGTAGTTCAGTTGGAGGCAGAAAGTCTAGTGATAGAGGTTCTAGTGATTATAAAGGAATCGGAAAGAGACTTGCAGCCTCAAAGAAAGGTAGTGGTTCCAAAAAATCAAGTTTTTGGGACTAATGTGATTTAATAGGAGGTTAATATGTTTAACTATGATGGTGTACGTTCGGCCCAGTATACAGCTCCTGTTCAGATTTTAGCTAATGTTGAATTTCAGGAGTCTGTGGGTTGTAGAGTACCTCAGTCACTCGGTGTTGATGTAGTAGCAAACGGTAGAACAAGAAAGATTGCTAAGGCAGGTACACCAATTGTTATTGATTTTAGCAATATTAATAATGTTGTTAGTGCTGCTGTTGGTCCTACAAAAGGATTTTTCACTCTGCAGATTACAACTGCTTTTGCTAATGATGAAGTTATTACCATTGATGGAGTTGCCTATACTAAGAAGGCTACCGAATCTGTTGATAACAAGCAGTTTTCTGGTTCTACTGCTGCTGCACAGATTACGTCTCTGCTTAAGATGGTTAAGACGGATGATTATGATGTCGCTGCTGTATCTGGTGCTACTGATAAGCTCGGCTTTACTCAGAAGGTAGTTGATACTTCCGATACGTCTGGCCCTACTGTTAGTAAGACATCTTCTACTGGTGCAATCGGTTCTGTTACAAAGGTAACTGATCCTTCTGCTTCTTCTACCGGTAATGCAGTTCTTTTACATAATGTAGATGTAACTGAAGGTGGAAAGAATGGCACTGCTCTTATTTGGGGTTTTGTTAATTATAACAGACTTGAGCAGGATGTTAAGGATAAGGTTATTTGCGGACCTGATGTTATCGGTAAGGTTTCGATTCTCGCGGTGTAATTTATTGGAGGTGAACTTATATGACTATTTTCGATTTAATGACAAGCCAGGAACTGGTAGCATATTGGGAAGAGTTAGTACAGGATGAAGCTCCATATCCTTGCGAGGAGCTGTTCCCTGTAGATAAAAAGAGAGGCCTTGACCTTAAGTGGATTAAGGGTGCAAGAGGTCTGCCTGTTGTTTTAAAGACGTCTGCATTTGATGTGGCTGCAATTCCGAGAGCAAGAATTGGCTTCTCTGCTATGCAGACCCAGATGCCTTATTTCAAGGAATCTACGTACATTGATGAAGAGCTTAGGCAGGAGCTCAATCTCGTCCTTGAAACTGGTAATAGCGCTTATATTGATGCAGTTATGAATCGTGTATTTGATGACGAGACCAGACTGCTTCGTGGTGCTCGTGCTTCTCGTGAGAGAATGAGAATGATGGCACTTACCACTGGTGTAATTGTTATGGCTAATAATGGTCAGGCATTTACATATGATTATGGTATTCCGGATGCTAACAAGGTTGAGGTTGCTCATTCTTGGTCTGATTATTCTAATTCCGACCCAGTAGCTGATATTCGTGGTCTTAAAAAGAGCATCAGAAGTAGAACAGGTTATAATTGCACACGTGCTATGTGTGATTCTACAACTCTTGACCATATTATGAATAACACGAAGATTAAGACAGCAATCTATGCTCTTCGTTCTAATATTGGTGAGATTACAGAGACAGAGGCTATTAGCTACATTCAGAATAGAACTGGTGTTAGGATTTATGTAAATGACTATCGTTATGCTGATGAAGATGGTCAGCCACAGTCCTTCATGCCGGAAAATACATTTGTAATGTTCCCTGCCGGTTCTCTCGGCAAGACTTGGTTTGGTACTACTCCTGCTGAGTCTGACCTGATGTCTAATGCGGCTGCCAATGTTAGTATTACTGATACTGGTGTTGCTGTTCTTACAGCTAAGAAGATTGACCCTGTTAACGTCGAGACTATTGTATCCATGATTTGTCTGCCTTCCTTTGAAATGGCTGATGCAGTCGGTATTATTGATACTTATGCATCATAATAATTATAGTTATATAGGGGTGGTTAACGCTACCCCTATAATTGTATAAATAATATTAAAAAGGAGAGTTAAGTATGGTTACAGTTTCTAATGGTATTGAGACTTTTATTATTCCTAATGGTGCTCTTTCAGTATTTCAGAAAAATGGTTTTCAGAAAGTACAGTTAAATGAGATTCAGGTTACAGAATTACCACCGGAGAAGGAAGAGCTTCAGTATACAGATGGTGATGTTGTTGACGAAGATGAAGATGCTGTATTTTTACATTCTATCGAGGAGAAACCACTTACTCAGTGGTCCGGTGCAGAAGTAAGAAAGTATGCTTCTCTGAATGATATTGACATTAGTTCTGCTAAGAGTGCTAAGGAAGCAAAAGCCATTATTAGGAAGTATTTTGATAGTGTTACAAAAGAGGGTATGGATAAATAATGAGTATTAGTTCGGCCCAGCTTGAAACCATAATGAGAGAAACCAGAGAATATCAATGCCCATATTTTGAACCAGATGATATAACATATTATTTTGATAAAAATAATGGTGACGTCAATGCTACGATTTATGAGTTACTCTTGATTAAGGCCGAAGATTCTACCATTACAGTAAGCGGTATGACTACCGATGATACATCTGGTTATTTCAGGAGGCTAGCTTCAAGATACAAGAGGTTTAATTCTGGTATTCTTAGAGGTGGTTGATATGGCTGTAAATAACAAGTTTGAGTTATATAAGGCAAAACGTGAAATTAAGAGAAGTGGGAAAACATTTGATATATTCAGAGATGTAAGAAATGATTTTGGTGAATTAGTTCATGGATTGAAAGAAAAAGTACTAACAGTTAAAGGTTTGTATTATGAACATAATGCACATATATTAGATTCTTATATTCTGATGCAGACCACAGATAATGGACAATTTAGAATTAAAAGATACCCACAGATTTTATGTGTTACCGATGATGTTTCCTATATCGAGGATGGTATAAGGAAGTATAAGATTAATGTTGATGATTTTTGTATATTCTCAGACCATAAATGTAGAGTTGTTGGTGTAAAAGACTTTATGGAATGGGGTATGGTTTGTACAATATCTTTTGAGGCTATTGATTATGGCGGTTCGAGTAGTGTTTGATGCCAATAAAGCTAAATTCTTCAGTGGTTCCGGAAGGGCCTATGGTTTGAAGAATATTGGTTCAGGTTATATTGGCAGTAATGATATTAAAATTGGTATGACCAAGTTAATAGATGGAATACAGCCTGCTTTAGAAGTATACGCAAGAGAGATGGCTTATGACATACATACATATATGGTTGAAAATCATAGGTGGAAAAACAGAAGAGGTGTTACAGAAGCCAATTTGTATGCAAAAGTTATTGTATCTGACCAAAAATATGTATCTACCATAAGAATTGGTTATAATGATTGTATAAAGCATGCTGTATATCTTGAAGAGTATTATGGTGGTAAATATGCTTTAATAAACCCTACAATTAGAAAATGGGGACCAATTGTTATGAATGGTTTGTATGATTTTATGACTAGAATGGGTTTAGGCAGTCAGTTTATGGGAGGTTAATATGGCCATTGACCCCACTACTTTTCCTTATGAAGAATCTAGGGCGATGGACATATACAAAGCTCTTGAGAGGAATGATATAAAAGTATTTTTTCCAAGTCAGCCGGTAGGTGATTGTCTATTTCCCTATGTAATTGTTAAAAATGATGGTTCTTATAAACATGCCAAAATGAGTACAGATAGAGATATGTATTCATTACAGTGTTATGTTCCACGCGATAGATATAGTGAGTTAGAACCTCTTGTACAGAAAGTAAAGAGAGTTATAACAAAGGAGCTTTATCCAATGATAAGGCCATATGGTCAGCAAATGCCATCTTATTATGACCAGGATATTAAAGCTCATTATGTATCTGTTGAGTTTGAGAACTATAAGAAGATTATTGGAGGTTGTATAAATGTCAGCTGCAACTATTAATGCTGTTAAGAATGCTATTCCTACAATAGATGTAAGTCTTGTCACTCTTGCTTATAATGATGGGACTAATGATTTAGAGATAGCTTTTGATACTGCTAATCAGATTGAGGTTGAGCCTCAGACTGAAGAGCAGGAAGCTGTAAAGCTTATTATTAAGGGTAAGCTTAAGGCTCAGAAACCTGCACAGACTACTATTACAGGTCATCAGATTACTTTACATGATAATGTATTTATTCCTGAGCTTGTTAAACTGCTGCAGGGTGGTACTATTAAATATTGGACAGATGGTACACATACAACATCTGGTACATCGGCTACAGATTATGGTGTAGCAGGATATACACCTCCTGTAGCTGGTTCTGATGATGAAGGTACTATCTTTACTCTTAATGCTTATTCTGCTATCTATAATGCTGCAGGTATTATCACTGGTTATGAAAAGACTTCATATCCTAACTGTAAAGGTACACCTGTTGCATTTAATACAGAGGATGGAACATTTAGAGCTCCAGAATACACAATCAATAGTGCTCCAAATACAGGTAGTGCTCCTTATGTTATTGATTATGTAAAGGCACTTCCATCGGTCACTGGTACTACAAATATGGAAGGTCCTGCAGCTAATGTTACTCCTGCAAGCAATGAGACTGCTGGTACGGGCTGATAAGAGATAATAATTAAATATTTACTTTTGATATGCTGGCTGAGATATGCCAGCATATTGAATATTTATAGTAAAAAGAGAGGAAAAGCAAAATGAAAAACTATACAATTGCAGAGCTTAGAGATATGGGTTTTGATGATGAACAGATTGCTGCCATCAATAGAGTTAAAGTTCAGAGTGCCGTAGCAGCTAGAAAAGCAAAGGCTGTCGTGTTAGAAGAAGATGAGGAACAAAAAGTACCAAAGAAAGAAAAGGTTATTAATTTACCTCCCAGAAAGAAACTTACAGATGCAGATGTAATGACATTTGATAAGTTACAGGATGTTAATGATTCTGCTATTATTGAGCTTCCACCTTTTGGTGATGGTACTCCATTTATCGCTAGAGTTCGTAGACCTAGTATGCTTAAGCTTTGTAAAGAAGGTGTTATTCCAAATTCGCTTCTTAAACAGGCTACATCGTTATTTACATCTGGCAATGATTCTATTGATAAAATCTCTATTACAGAGATTTACGATATTTGTGAAATCATTTGTATGTCTGCCCTTGTTGTTCCTACATATGAGGAAGTGCAAGCGGCTAATCTTGAACTTACTGATGAACAGGTTATGGCTATTTTCCAGTATTCTCAGGGTGGTGTAAAAGCATTAGAGAATTTTCGTAACCAGTGAACGAATTCTTAGTGTATTAGCAATATCAAAGAAGTATAAAAAGAGGCCTAGTGAGATTTTAGATATACATGATCCGTATACTTCATTTTGTTTTGATGAAGCATGTTTGTATATTATAAATATGATTGAAGATGGTAAAGAACCAGTTTTCAAGAAGAAACAGAAAGAATTAAAACAGAGATACTCAAAGCCAAGTGACATGTATAAAGACATGGGATTCGATAACGGTTATGTTAAAGTAAGTGATTAGTGAAAGGAGGTAGTTTTGATAAACCTAGGTCAAGCTGTCGGTTATCTAATAATGGATGCTACCGCTTTTAATAGCACATTAGATACAGCCTTGTCAAGAGTATCAAGTCTTGACAAAGAAACAAATGCATTAACCGGTGGTCTTGATGTTATCTCTAGTGGTTTAAAAACTACCGGTAAAATATTAACTGCTTCTGTAACTGGCCCAATTGCAGCATTTGGTGCATCAGCGATAAAGTCAGGTGCAGATTTTGATTCTGCAATGGCTAGAGTAAAAGCTATAGCCGGTGATTTTGGTAGTGAACAAGAAGATGCTGTTGTTAGATTGCAAGAAGCTGCCGAGAAAAATAAACTTGTGTATAAAGATATGGGCAGCTATATTGAGACAGCATTTGAGTTAGTTAGACAAAAAGCAATTCAGATGGGTAATGATACAAAGTTTACAGCAGAAGAATCAGCAGATGCTTTATATTATATGGCATTAGCTGGTTGGGGTGGAGCTGATATGCTCGAAGGTCTTGATGGCATCATGGCACTTTCTGCTGCATCTGGTGTAGAATTGGCTAGAACATCTGATATTGTTACAGATGCATTAACTGCGTTTGGTAAAGAAGCTAATCAGGCTGGTAGATTTGCAGATATTTTAGCTGCAACATCAGCAAATTCAAATACAAATGTTGATTTATTAGGTGAATCATTTAAGTATGTGGCACCTGTAGCTGGCGCTTATGGTTATTCATTAGAAGATGTAGCATTAGCATTAGGTACAATGGCATCAGCCGGTGTTAAAGGTACACAAGCAGGTACTGGTTTAAGGCAAGCATTTAAACAGCTCACAACACCAACAGATGAAAATGCAGCATTAATGGAGAAGTATGGTATATCTCTTTATAATACTGACGGCTCTGTAAAATCTTTAAGAGATAGTATGGAAAGTTGGCGTGAGACATTTGGTGGTCTTAATATTGAGCTGTTTGATACAGAGGGTAATCTTAAAACAGGTGAGCAAATTATGGAAGAATATGGCCATTCACTTCCAACAACAGAGATGGAGAAGTTGAATGCTGTGGCTAGTATTTTTGGTACAAGAGCACTTCCTGGTGTACTTGCAATTATTGGTTCATCTGATAAAAAGTTTAAAGAATTAGCTGATGATATTGATGGTTCATCTGAATCATTTAATGGTATGGGTGATGCAGCTTATCAGCAAGCTGTTATGCTTGATAATCTTAAAGGTGATTGGATATTATTTACTTCTGCCTTAGGTACTGCTAAAGTAATTATATCAGACATGATAAATGGTCCTTTAAGAAAATTGGTACAACGGCTTAGGGATTTAGTTACATGGTTTAATAAAGCATCGCCAGAGACACAAAAGTTTGTAATAAAAATGGCATTAATTGCAGCATCAATAGGACCAGTTATATTTGCATTAGGTAGTATTGTTGGCGCTGCAAGTAAGTTCATAAAGAATTTAGAAAATATACACCATGCCATCACTCTTATAAAAACTGCATTTAGTAGTTTTGGCAAATCATTTATTGGTATATTTAAGAACATTGGTTTGGCATTTAAAAACTTCATTGGTGCAATTCAGACAGCGCCAAATTTGTTAACTGGATTTAAGGGTGCAATTAGTGCTATTATAAGTCCAGTTGGTTTATTGGTGTTGGCTATAGTAGCTTTAGTTGCTGTATTTATCAGACTTTGGAAAACAAATGAAGAGTTTAGGAATAAGATAAAGTCGATATGGGCAAATATAGTAAGTAGTCTTGGCAAATCATTTGATAAGATAAAAGCACATATATCAAAATTTACAGAAGCAATGAAGCCTGTATTGGATTATGCAATGCAAATGTTTGATGTGCTTTGTAATATTTTAGCTCCAGCTATAGAAGGCGCATTTGACTTTATTGGTAATATATTAACTACAGCATTTGATGCACTTGCTGATATTATTGGTGTTATAGTTGGCATATTGACAGGTGATTTTCCTTATGCACTAGAATCTGCTACTTCATTACTGGATAATCTCGGTCAGTTAATGATTGCCATCTTTAATCCACAGTATATTTATGAGTTTTTAAATGGTATACTTGAGGCATTAGGTACTAGTTTACCAGAAATTATTGAAGTAGCAAAAACGTTACTTTCTGTATTTATTGAGTTTATTGGTGAGAAGGCCAATCAGTTATTAGAGTTTGTTGTTCTTGCAGCTCAGACTACTTGGGATGTGTTATTAGAATTTGTAAAAATTACTGCTAATAATATTTATAAGTGGTTTAAGAATATAATCAACAAAGCAAAACAGTTTGCTAAAGACTTTTATAATAGAGGTAGAGAGGCTGGTAGTGAATTTTATAATAAGATAAAAGAATTTATCAGTTCTATACCTGGAAAAGTAAAAGAGTGGTTTGATGATATAGTTAGAAAGGCTGTATCGTTTGGTACTAGATTTATTGAGGAAGCTAGAATAGCTGGTACTAGATTTAAGAATAACATAAAAGAGCATGTTTCTTCTATTTCTGCTACAGTAAAGGAGAAATTAGATAATGTAGTAAATAGGGCTAAAAACTTTATTGAAGATTTTGCATCTAAAGCTACAGAAGCAGGCAAGAGTTTCTATGATAACATCGTTGAAGAAGTAAATAAGATTCCAGGTGAAGTATACAAAATAGGTCAGAATATTGTAGAAGGTATCTGGAATGGTATTAAGAGTATGACTGGATGGTTGGCTGGTAAAGTTGGCGGTTTCATTAATGATGCTATTAATGCAATGAAAAATGCAGCTGAAGTCGAATCTCCTTCTAAGAAAACAGAAAGAGAAATTGGTAGATGGTTACCACCAGGCATTGCAAATGGTTTTGTGAAAGCATTACCTGCTTCTATGAGAGTTATGGAAGATTCTCTTAACTCTGCCATAACAGATTATAACAAAGATATTGAAGATTTTGTAATTGGTACACAGTTTATTGATCCGTCTATCGTAACAAGTGGTGTTGGTTTACAGACTATATCTTCTCTGTACTGGATGTTAGCACAGTATATAGTTCAGGCTTTGAAAGAAGCTCCTATTGTAAACAATGTCGAGATTGATATGGAAGATGGTGATGTATTGTTAGATAATGAAAGAGTAGGTCGTAAGGTAGCTCCCGTTGTTTCTAGGGTAATAGCTATGGGAGGTGGTTGATATGGTTGATGCAAGGTATTTCTACGATGATAGTTACGGCTTAAGAGATAGGTTATTAGGTGATGTAGTAACTATAAATGGTATTAGTGCATATGATTATAATGCCGATTTGATAGATTATAAACCAACTGTAGCAACCATCACCAAGGACCTTATTAAGAAAGTTGGTAGGCACTCATATTTAATTAACAGATATTCTAATGGTGATAATGGCATAACTCTTAGATTTTATGTTGGTGGTCAGAATTATCAGCAGGCACAAATTAACTGTAATAAGTTATTGTATGCATTTCAGAAAGATATTGCTGTTGTCAATATATCTGATTCTGAGTTTGAATATGTAGGTGTTGTATCATCTTATAACATTTCTTATACAGAAGTACTCCATTATTATCTACTTGAGATTACTATGGTGGCAGTCAAACGTCTGCCACCAATAGTATTTGATTCAGATAGTGCTGATGGAGTTATTTTAGAGAATGAAGGCATAATTGATTCAGGTATTATGATTTGTGTAAAATCTGACTTATCTGATGATGAAATTGTTGTATCGTTAAATGATGGTCAGTATTCGGTAACAATAAGTAATGCAGATGATTATGCATATCATGTTATTGATGGACTGAATGGCAAGGTTTTATGTGGTACAACTGAGCAAGGTTTATTCCTTGATGATGAAAATGAAAATTTTACTGGTTATCAGAACAATTTTATTAACACAAATCTGATAGATTTTCCTAAGTTAAATCCTGGCGAGAATACAATTACAGTTACAGGTGGTGTTGATGAAGTTATAGTAAAATATTATCCAATATTTGTAATTTGAGGTATTGACATGTTTACATTTGCAGTGTATAATTATATTAATGACGAAGTGATGCCAATACCAATTTCGTTAGAGGATGATAAATGCTTTTGTACACACAATCAAAATGGTGAGGACGAGTTTCAGTTTGAGTTGCCTAAGGCTTCTGAGTATTATGGTTATATAGTAGAAGAGGTAAAAGTAAAAGCATTTTCAAATATGTTTTTAGTAAAGAAGATTGAAGAACAGTCTGATTTTGTAATTGTTAAGTGTACATTAGATTTTGATGATTGGTATTCACAAATATATATAGACTATAGAAAAACAAATATTAATCTACCAAATGTGTTGGCTACAATTTTACCAATTGGATGGTCAATTCAGTATGGTGATGGAGTTAATTTAACAAAGAGAACTACAGTAGAGTACCAGGAAGGACAAGCATTTAGAGCAGCTACTGCTAAAGAGATATTAGCAGCTATTGCAGATGCATATACAGTTATATTCAATTATGACACAATAGGTAAGGTTCTTAGTGTATTGAATATAGAAACATATACACCTTCTGGTGATTACTTTATTGAAGATTTGAATATGTCAAATTTAAAATTCACAGGTGATAGTTCTAATTTTATCACTAGATTATATGTTTATGGTAAAAAAGATGATAGTACAGGTCAGTATCTTACCATAGCATCTGTGAATGATGGAAAAGAGTATTTAGAAGATTTTACATATTCAGATAAAGTTGTATGTGGTAGTTTAATTGATGAAAGGTATACAATACCACAACATCTGAAAGATTATGGAGAAAGTGTACTAGCTGAGAAATGTGTTCCAGTTAGGTCTTATTCATTTGATGTAAATAATTCAGATGGTAAGATGTACCTTTATAAAGTTGTTACTATAGTAGACAAAAATAGAAAACTAAGATTAAATTATAGATGTATAAAGTTTGTAGAATATAATAACCATTCTTATGATGTGGTTACGTTAAGTTCTATTACACCATCTATTGAGGGTATGTTCGGTGGTGTTAGTACAGCTCAGAGTATTATGAGTAGTAATTTAAAAACTGCAGAGGAAAACATACAGTCGATAGAAAGTTTAGTATTAGGAACACTTGGTGGATATTTTAAATGGGTATTAGATGACACTGGTAATAAGAGTGAATTTCTGATTCTTATAGATGCCACCACAATTGGTCAGGCTACAAAATTATTTAAGTTAGATAATGAGGGCTTGAAGTATTCATCTACAGGTTATTCTGGTACATATACAACTATAATAAATGATAGTGGTTTAGTTGTTGCAGCTTCTGCAACATATTCTGATTTACAAAATAAGCCTACGATAGAAGGTGTTACTATTGCAGGTAACCAGTCATTTGATGATTGGAATTTGGTTCCGTTAACAGATGCAGAGATTGATGCTATAATGGTTTAAGGAGGTGGTATTGATTGAGCAGTTTTGTTACAGATAATTATAAACTGGATATAACACCTCAAGGTAATTATCCAATAGTATATTTATCTCAGTATGAAAATGGTAGAAGTATAAAATTCTATATGTTGAATAGAGGCAGAACATTTACAATTCCAACTGGTATATCTGCTTTTGTTAGTGGTTTGAAACCAAATTCTGGTTATTATGAGCATTCATGTACAATTGATGGAAATTATGTTATAGTACCAGTTGCATCAGATATGACAGATGTAAAAGGTAAAGGTGTAGCAAATATCACGTTTACTAATGAATCTGATGAAAAAGTTATATCTGCAAAATTCTTGGTTAATGTCCAAGAGACAGTAGAAGATAATGGTTTGGAAGTACCAACATCTGCTGAGACTATTCTTGCCCAGATTTTAGATGAAATTAGAGCAGAGGCAGCAAGTCTTAATATTGATATTGCAGCAATAGAATCAAATATTGCTACATTTGAAGCAAATATTAATTCTGAGGTATCTACATTTGAGAGTGGTATCAATTCTACTGTAAATACAATGAATAGTAGATTAGACACATTCTTAGCAACACAGACTGGTGTTAGTAATGGTACATTAAGGACAGAGACTACGCTGTTTGAATCTAGTCAACCAGCTGCTGGTAATAAACAAAATGGTCAAGGCTTTTTTGATTTATTACATTCCACAGATGATTATGACTACATAGAGTTTTGGTATACTGCATTTGGTAGAACAGGCGTTATTAAATGTAAACCATCTGATATAACGATGGCTAGTACATCATCAAATAGATTTCATTGGTCGGAAGCTCAGTTCTTTTCTACTGATGTTATTCCGCCAGATGTTATTGATCCAAATACAGTAAGAATAATGTTATATGAGGTAACATATACAGAGTCAGACCATACTCAAATATATGTTGATATGTCTATTTGGGGTTGGACAGGTGCAGCTAATACAACTGGTCATCTTATACCTGATAGTACATTTGGTAGAACTTGGGATAGTACAAATGGTATTTATAAAACTACTGGTTATACCGCTGGTATTTATAATATTATTGGTATCAAATATGAAGATGCCGGCATGAGTAAAGATGCCGAGTTGGTAGATATTAGAGTAGGTGCAGATGGCACAGAGTATGAATCTGCTGGAGAGGCTGTAAGAGCTCAGGCTGCTAATATTATAGGTACATGTTTATATATTGGTGAAGTTCCAGTTGCTGATGAACCAGCAAGTCAAGAGACAAGTAATTGATAGGAGGTTTTGAATGCCAAAAGATAAATATCTTAATGTTGGCGACATGGAGATGGATTACATTGATAAAGATGGTAATCTTGTTAAGAATGGTGTTGCCAAAATGGTTATGATTAGGACAAAAGACGACTTAGATTTACTTGATGATGGTGATTATCATCCTGGTACCTTTGCTTATACAGCTGGTTTCAAGAATTTATATCAGCTTGATGCAAATTATCAGTGGCAGACAATTGTAGAAGAAGTTGTAGATGGAGGTTAATCTATGGATGGAAATACATTATGTGCTGCATTAGCATTGGTATTAAGTGTAGAGACCTCGGCGGCGGCTAGAGCAGAAACTGCTGCAGATGAAGCAGAAACAGCTAGAGATGAGGCATTAGCTAAGTCTTATGGTATTACAATTGATGGTACATCATTGATTATATCTGACCAGGAAGGAGGTGAGTAAATGCCTACAGATTATAGATTAGATAGAGTACATCGTGGTGATGGTAATGATTATGAGATTGTACCAGAGATAGCACCACTATTTAAAGAAACAGAGAATTATGTAATTGGCGATGCTGTAGTACATTTAGGTCACGCATATAGATTTAAAGCCAATCATACAGCAGGTGCATTTAATAGTGCTGAGGTAGAAGAATTTATCGTAGGAAATGAACTACGTGATTTAAAGGAAGATTTAACGACACTCAGCGCACAAATTCGTGTCATTGCGGCGCGTGATGATAGTTGGAATGCGATTAAAGAAAACGTTAAAATGGGCTTCGGGGAACTTCTCTATCCTGTTGGTACCGAATTTGAAGTTGCATGCCCGTCCAGCGCACCATATAACAGCATCATTTTTGTGGTTGTGGATCACCGTGTTGAAAGCGGTGAACACATTATGACGATGCTGATGAAGCACGTTATTTATAGCACGGAGTTTGATGCTATTCAGGCTATTATCTGCCCTGAAGAAACAATGGCGGCGGGAACGTACCATTTCGCGTTGTTGAGCGGTTACGACACAACTTATGATGGTGGGAAGAACGTGCAGTTTACGCTTGCAAACGATCTCGAAGCGGGCGGGCAGATTGTGATGAATTGGCCTTACAATCAGACGTGGATCGGCAAAAATCTGACTGTTTACCACGCTTTTGGAACGTCTGCGGTTGAAACGTGTGTAATGTCTGAAGGAACAGGCGGCACTGATTTAGGCGTGGCTGACGGTACTGTGTCCATCCTCAACCATACGCAGAGAGCGCGCTACGGTTCAAATAACTACAAAGAATCAGCGATCCGCGAATGGCTTGATTCAGACGATGCGGCGAACGCATGGCAGACACAGCAGACACGCTTCCAGCGTCCTTGCTCCTATAGAACGAGGGCGGGATTTGTCACATACCTCGATCCTGAATTCGTGGCGGTTATCAGAGAAGGATCGCACCCGAATAGAACAAACGAAGTTTTTGATCTTAACGGCAAAAAACAGGCATATTCTACGACTGATAAGTTTTATCTTGCTTCGCAGGAAGAAATCGGATTTTCATCCGAAAGTGGCATAGTATGCGGAAGCGTGTTCGACCTCTATAACGGCGCGTCACAGGCCGACAAGATCAAGTATGATATTACGGCGCAGACAACTGCGAGGTTCTGGTGGCTTCGCTCTCCTCTCCCGTCCCTCGCGAACTACGAGCGTTACGTGTATAGTTCCGGCGCACTCGACTACGTTACTGCGAACAATGGTTACGGCGCGGTCGCGGCTTGTGAAATCTAAAAATCCGACCATCCGCGACCGTAAGGGAGCGAAGAGGGAGATTACAAGATTATGAGCGTAGTCCGAGGAAAAAGAACCGAAAACGAATTACAAGTCATACGATGCTTGCGGGACTTAGCAATCCATACGATTGTCTGCTGTTGCAACGAATCTGTATTTCCGAAATCAAAACGATGGCTTTATACGCAAAGACTGACGAACGAAGCGGTTGATGCTTTGCTGTGCGCGACAAGAGCAAACAGCGTAAAAGTTCCTGATGACGATGACGGGACAATATACAGATACAGACAACTCCAACAGGTACAAGCGAACGCGCATCTTGAAGGGTTAGAAGTTTTATTAAGCCTTGCGTATGAACTTGTAAAAATCGAAGGCCGTAGAGTTGATTATTGGTCGGGGTTAATCGTTGATGCAAGAAAGAAATTGCAAGGGTGGATTAACTCTGATCGCAAAAGATACAAGAAATAATGTTGTGGGGTAC
>Ga0310696_10005148_pt1 | contig 15820 bp, 12 predicted proteins | sample AusTroGonzalo_MG_4_FD_203885 | JGI IMG/M metagenome (GOLD analysis project Ga0310696, IMG submission 203885) | Bovine rumen microbial communities from tropical cattle in Woodstock, Queensland, Australia - Gonzalo_02 (v2) (version 2) | ecosystem: Host-associated > Mammals > Digestive system >...
CAGCGGCTCCTATGAAAACAACAACAGCCGCGGCGGCGTCACGCTTTCGGGTGAAGTCGTCGAGTACATCTGGGATGCATTATCCGGAGGTGAATGGCGGCTGGCGTACGATAGTGAACAGGGCACGTTCACGACCTCGCTTGGCAACTTCACCAGCATCGTTATCAGTGGAGGCGATATCGATGGCTTCAGTGGTACGGGCTGGAATGGCAGGACGTGGACAGGCAATGCTTCCAGTGTTCCGTTCACAGGATACTTAACAGACGCATATGGGGAAGAGCCTTGGACGATTACCTTTACGATTGCTTCCGCCGAACCCGAACCGGCAGGCGACGAGACCGTTGTGACCATCACAAATGCTGATCTCCCAACGGAAACAACTACTTCGATGTCGAAAGACGGAGTTACTATAACTGCGTATGATGCGATTACTAATACGATGATCAGAAGCCAATTTGGCCCCGGCTCTTTCACGAACACTATCGGTAACTTCACCAAGATTGAAGTGGTAGTAGTGGCAGGAGATGGAACAATGAACGAGATGTACGGTCTAGGATGGACAGGAGACGCCTCTAAAAGAACTTGGACCGGCAATGCAGAATCGGTTGAGTTTGCAGGGATTATTCAGGGTGCGGACATAACCATTACCTGCACCATCGAACCCGCTGCCGCCCCCGCCACCTACACCGTCTCCCTGAAGGAAGGCACCGACGATGCCACCAGTTGGCAGGGCAAGGCCGGCGAAGCCGCGTATCAGGATCTGCCCCTTGAGGGCGTAGCCGCAGGCACGGCGGTCAGCGTCAAGTACGACGGCACGAAGAAGGTGAAGAGCGTGAAGGCCAAGAAGAAGGTGGCTCCCGCAGCGGCCGAGGGTCATCCACTCTCTGCCTCAGAAGTTGGCGAGATAGTGTGCAGCGACGGACTGGCATACGCCGCAGCCGACAAGGACAACCTGCCTACGGGCGTTACAGCCGTAGCCATTGTCGCCTATCTGGGTGATGGCGATACGAGCGACAACACATATAATAATGGCCTGGCCATCGCCATGACTAATGCCAACGGCGGTTCTAGTTGCGGTTGGGGGGACTATTTTACATCATATAACTGCGTGAGCAAGTCCAATGATATTGCCACCGCCATCGGCTACAAGGATGGCATTAGCAGTACCATTACGCTGACCTCCGACGGCCATTATCACGAAGCCGCCACAGCCGCCGCCAGCAACAACGGCACTGCCGCCCCCACGGGCACCAGCGGCTGGTTCCTGCCCTCAATGGGTCAGTGGAACCTGATCGTGCAGGGTCTTGCCTCCAAGAAGGCTGGTTCCGCCGTCACTACGGACATCACCACATCGGGTAACGACACTTACACAGCTTCAAACCTCAACAGCGTCATCACCGATGCCGGAGGAACGGGTTTCAATGGCGGTTACCAGTCGAGTACGCAGTATGATAGCGATGACTGTTGGCATATGGAAATCAGCTCAGGCCGTGCAAGTAACTATGTTTTTTATGCCGGCGACTACGTCCGCTCAGTGCTCGCGTTCTGACCCTCGCGCGCGTATATAAATATTATGTATAGACCTTGGGGAATCAGGGCACTCTGATTCGTCAGAGAGGCCCCGCGCACGGCGGAACCCCGCCCGCACAGTTCCCACGGAGAGGGCGGCCTCCCCGCACGAAAGAACAACAGATTCAGAAAAAAAGACGACTCGGAAAACATGGACATACCCGTCATGCCACACTCAGGCACCGACACCCAGGCATCGCCATATCAGAGCCGTCAGACAAAAGAAATAACAATAAAATTAAAACATTAAAGAACAATGAAACATCGATTTCTATACATCATGGCACTGCTGCTGACAGTGGCGACGGGCGCGTGGGCACAAGACCCTGACCCCATCGACCTCACGCCCAGTGCCGACGGTACGGTGTGGACACTCAGCACGATGCCCGAATACGACGTGGAGCTGGAAGTGACCTACTACACCGATGAAGAACTCGACCAGATGGCAGCCGACGAAGTCATCGCCAAGATAACAGCCATCGGCACCGTGACCTACACTCCTGAGAGCAAGGCCCTCATCGACGCAGCACGCACGGCCTACGACGCGCTGACCGCCGCCCAGCAGGCACTCGTGACAAACTACTCGACGCTGACCGATGCCGAGACCACCTACGCCACCGCTAAAGAGGCCGCCTTCACCGAGGGCGTAGAACTGACAAAGGCCTCCAACGGCGAATGGACGCTGGACGAGATGGCCGCCTTCGACATAGAATTAGAGATTGAATACGAAACCGACCTCGCCCTCTCCGAGACGACGGACAACGGCGCTACGCTGGACGAGTGGGACGGCTACGAGGCCGACGTCACCCTGACGCGCACGCTGCAGGCTGGCGGCTACAACACCTTCGCCCTGCCCTTCAGCACCGCCATTCCCGAAGGCTGGACGGTGAAGGAACTGAACACCGCCTCTGTTGCCGACGAGTTGCTGACGCTGAACTTCGCCACCGCATCGAGCATCGTGGCAGGCAAGCCCTACTTGGTGAAGGTGGCTGCCCAGACCGACCTCTCTTTGGCCCCCTTCGCAGGAGCCATCGTGAGCAAGGAGACGGTGCCCTATACTTCGGCCACCGTGGATTTCATCCCCACGCTGGGCGCAACGCCCATCGAGACGGACGACGTGAGGAAGATTCTGTACTTCGGCGCGGAAAACACGCTCTACCGCCCCGAAAGCACTTCGACCAGGATAAAGGGCTTCCGCGCCTACTTCGAGCTGAAGGAAGCTGCGGATGTCAAGGGCTTCGTGCTGAACCTCGGCGACGGGGACATTGCTACGGGCATCATCAGCCTCACCCCCGACCCCTCTCTTATTGGCGAGGGGAGTATATACACTCTTGACGGTCGTCGCATCAGCCAGCCCGCGCAGAAGGGAGTGTATATCGTGAACGGTAAGAAAGTAGTCAAGTAAAGTAAGGAGGACACAGATATGATTAAGAAAGAATATTTGCAGCCCGCCTTGGAGATTACGCAGGCTGAAGTCGAGCAGTTGGTGGCCGTATCGGTGACGAGGGCTCAGACCAGTGGCTTGGATCAAGGCGAAAAGATTGATGTTCAAAAGGAAACTCCCAAGAATTACAACGTCTGGGACGATGCCTGGTAAACGCTGAACTCACACCATGGAGACGGAGGCTGTGTCAAAATGTACGACATAGCCTCCTTCTCTTTTTCTAACAACGAATATAATCATGACGCCCCGAAGGGGGCAACAAACAACCAGCCCAGGGCGTTGCCCTGGGCTATTATCTTGTTGGCCTTTCAGGCCGACTATCGGGTACATGCGGATAAATAATTCATGATAAATTCGTGAACCAATTCATGGCAATTCATGTGAAAAAAACAAATACCCCCATGGTCATTCGTGTAAATAATAAATTGTGATTATCTGCAATACCACCTCGGAAGCCCGAAGGGCTGGAAAGATTATAGCCGGGGGTGCAACCCCCGGTTCAATGGCACGCGGTTATACAAGCGCCGAAGGTGCGGCAGAACGGGTCATAAGGGTCTGCCACCCCGTCAGGGTTGGTGTACCATTGCGAACCGTTAGCAGGGGTTTTACCCCTGCCTGTGGTCTTTTCAGCCCTTCGGGCTTCCCTATTGGCACAATTGCGGATAGTCTTTTTATTCGTGCCTATTTGTGATTTAAATTTGTGCGTATTTGCTTTCAATTTGTTTCCTTTCTTTCCCTTTCCTCTTCTTGTATTTCAGGTACAGTCAACCCTCTTAGGAGGGTCGGGCTACCCTCCTAAGAGACTCGCCTGACCCTCTTAAGAGGGTAGCCAAACCCACCTATATTGGTAATGGTTACTTAAGAACTCTCCAGCCCCATCTTCCGTGCTTTCTCGATGACGAAGGCGAGGGCGGCTTCGTGTTCGTTGGGGATGACGCCGTCGAGGATGGCGTCTTTGACGGCTGTCTTCAGTGTTCCGACTTCGCGGCAGGGCGGCAGGTGGAAGCGCTCCATGATTTCCTCGCCGCTGACGGGTGGCTGGAAATTGCGGATGCGGTCGCGCTCCTCGAGGTCAACGAGTTTGCGGCGCACGAGCTGGAAGTTGTCGAGGAAGCGTTGTTTGCGCTGTTGGTTCTTCGAGGTGATGTCTGCCTCGCAGAGCAGCATCAGGTCGTCGATGTCGTCGCCTGCCTCGAAGAGCAACCGTCGCACGGCAGAATCCGTCACCTCCTCGTCGGCGATGACGATGGGGCGCATGTGCAGGCTCACCAGCTTCTGTACGTACTTCATCCGCTCGTCCATCGGCAGCTTCATCCGGCGGAAGATCTGCGGTACCATCTTTTCGCCCACGAAGTTGTGGTTGTGGAACGTCCAGCCCAGGGTCGAATCCCAACGCTTGGTGCGCGGTTTTCCGATGTCGTGGAGCAGGGCGGCCCAGCGGAGCCAGAGTCCGTCGTCCAGCCTCTCCTTGTCGTCGGCGCGGACGGCACGGACGACGTTTGTCAGCACTTCCAGCGTGTGCCATAGGTTGTCCTTGTGGGCGCGTCCGCCCACTGTGTCCACGCCTTGCAGCGCGTTCAGTTCCGGGAAGATAAGTTCCAGCAGTCCGCATTGGAACAGCAGTTCCCAACCGCGGGCGGGAGCGTTGGAGAGCATGATTTTCTGTATCTCGTCGATGATGCGTTCCTGCGAAATAATCTTGATGCGCTCGCGGTTGCGCGAAAGGGCTTCGAAGGTCTCGGGCTCGATCTCGAAGTTCAATTGTGTAGCGAAACGGATGCAGCGCATCATGCGCAAAGGGTCATCAGAGAAGGTTACGTCGGGGTCGAGCGGCGTGGCGATGAGGCGGTCTTCCAAGTCCCAGACACCGTTGAAGGGGTCTACGAGTTCGCCGAAACGTTCGCGGTTGAGGCAAACGGCCATGGCGTTGATGGTGAAGTCGCGTCGCTGCTGGTCGTCTTCCAGCGTGCCGTCTTCCACGACAGGCTTGCGCGAGTCGTGGCTGTAGCTCTCGCGTCGTGCTCCCACGAACTCGACTTCCTCGCCCCGCCAGTGAATCTGTGCCGTCCCAAAATTCTTGAACACGCTCAGGTGGGCACCTCGTCCGAGGCGGTCGCATACGGCCTGTGCCAGCTTGATGCCGCTGCCGACGACCACGACGTCGATGTCTTTGGAAGGCCGTTCGAGAAAGAGGTCGCGCACATAGCCGCCCACCACATACGTCTCCATGCCCAGCTCGTCGGCCACGTCGCCAATGAGGTGGAACACACGAGAATCAAGGAGTTGCGCCAGCTGCGCGCGGTCGAGGTGTCTCATAAAACTTAATCAATGCTAAAAACGTGGCAAAAGTAATAAAAATAGTTGAAAAGGAAGGAATGCGAATGGCGATTTTTGTAGAATGACCTATTTTTGCATCTGAAATGCGAATCGACCACCTATATAGTATAGCTCTTTGTGTTGCCTGCACCCTCTCGGTGGCTTCCTGCAAGACGACTGAGGAATCTGCCGAGGAAGAGGCCTCTCTGATGTTGGGAGAGGCGAGGGAATTGCTGGCCGGCGGGGAATTCAATGCTGCCCGTGACACCATTCGCTCCATGCGCAAGCAATATCCGACGGCCTTCCAGACGAGGCGCGCGGCTATCCTTACGCTGGACAGCGTGGAACTCATGCAGACACGGGACAGCCTGACTCGCTACGAACTCAGTCTTCAGGAAGCCCGCGAGGGGTTCCGGAAGATGCAACCTCGGACAAATGGCCAGACGAACGACCTGTACTATCAGCAGCAGCGTATGGTCTTTGAAATGGAACAGCACTTCGACGAACTTTGTGCGAAGGCGAAGTTCTACGTTCGCAAGATTGACCTCGACCAGCTCGGCCTGTAGGCCGAATACAAATAAAGAGGCTGTATCCGTTCATTTGGACACAGCCTCTTATCTGTATATTCCCTTAGAAGAGGAACTTTACCGCGTCGTTGAAGAGGGCCAGAGCCATCAAGGCGAGGAGGAGTCCCATGCCGACGTACTGAGCACGCTCCATGAACTTTTCGGAGGGCGGTCGGCGGGTGACAGCTTCCACGAGGAGGAAGAAGATGTGGCCGCCATCGAGGCCGGGGATGGGAAGAATATTCATCACGGCGAGGATAATGGAGATGAAGGCGGTGATGTTCCAGAACGATTCCCAGTTCCACACGGCGGGGAAGAGGTTGCCGATGGTGCCGAAGGAGCCCACACTCTGCGCGCCCTTCTTCGTGAAGACATATTTCAGGTCGCTAACGTAGCCCTTCAGGGTCTCCCATCCGTAGGCGATGCCGGCGGGAATGCTCTCCCAGAAACCATAGTCGCGGTGTACGAAGTTGTCCTGGTAGAGACTGACATAAGACAGCTTGCTGATACCCAGCATATAGTTCTCGGTCAGTTGGATGACCACGGTGTCGGGTGTCGTGCCTTGTTCGTTGGAGAAGACGATGGGCAAGGCTCGCAGGGCGACGCTGTCTGCATGGCTACAGCCTGCGGCGAGGATATCGGCCTTGCGGCCCATGATGGCTTCGAAGTCTGCCCACCAGTCGACCTGCGTGCCATCGACTTCCAGCACGCGCGCTCCTTTCTTCATGCCGACAAGGGCTGCTGGGGAATCAGGGAGTACGCTGTCTATCAGGGCCGGGACTCTGACAGCCAGGAAACGGGGTTCCTGTTCCAGCATCTCCAGCAGGTTGACGCCTTCCTCGGGCATCGCGATGTCCAGTTCTGTGCCGTCGCGCAGGACGGTGACGGTCTTGGCGGTCGAGATGCTGCGATAGACAGCAGGCTCCCATACCTCGATGGGTTCGCCGTCGATGCGGACGGGAATGTCGCCGTCGCGGAAGCCAAGTTCCTGAGCTGTCTGATTGAAGGAGAAACCATAGGAAATCTCCTTCATGGGCAGCGAATCCTGCCCCCACGTGAACAGAATCATGGCATAGATGAACAGGGCGAGGACGAAGTTGACCAGCACGCCGCCAACCATGATGAGGAAGCGCTGCCACACGGACTTGGCGCGGAACTCATAGGGCTTCATAGGCTGTTTCATCTGTTCGGTGTCCAGGCTCTCGTCAATCATTCCGGCAATCTTCACGTAACCGCCGAGGGGAATCCATCCGATGCCGTATTCGGTCTCGTTGGACGAGGCTTTCGGGAACAGGCGGGTGAACCACTTGTCCTTGGTGGAGAAAAGGTGGAATTTCCAGTCGAAGAACATGAAGAATTTCTCTACGCGGACGCCGAAGAGCTTGGCGAAGAAGAAGTGGCCGCCCTCGTGCAGAATAATAAGGAGGGCAAAGCAGAGGATGAGTTGAAGGGTTTTAATCCAGAAAACAGACATATACTTATTTGACGATTTGACGATTTACAATATTACGATTTGAGAAGCGAAGCGGCGATGCGTCTCGCTTCAGCATCGGTGGCCAGATAATCCTCGTAGGAGGGTTGCTGGATGAAGGTGGCCTGCTCCATCGTGTTCCCGATGATGTCCGGCATATCGAGGAAGCGGCAACGGCCTTCGAGGAAGGCTCGGTTGACGATTTCGTTGGCGGCGTTGACGATGCAGGGGGCGTTGCCGCCTCGGTGCAGGGATTCGTAGGCGAGGGCCAGACAGCGGAAACGCTCGGTATCCGGGGCCTCGAAAGTCAGCGAGTGCATCGTGAACCAGTCCAGCCGGTCGAAGCTGCTTGGCAGACGTTCGGGGAAGGAGAAAGCGAGCTGGATGGGGACGCGCATATCGGGAACGCCGAGTTGGGCCTTCACGGCACCGTCGGCAAACTGTACGGCGGAGTGTACGACGCTCTGCGGGTGCACGACCACCTGGATGCGGTCTGGCTCCACGCCGAAGAGCCATTTGGCCTCGATGACCTCGAAGCCCTTGTTCATCATCGAAGCGGAGTCGATGGTGATTTTGGCTCCCATGTCCCAGTTGGGGTGCTTGAGGGCCATGGCGGGCGTCACGTCCTCCAACTGCTCGCGGGTGTACGTGCGAAAAGGACCTCCCGAGGCGGTGAGGATAATCTTTTCGATGGGCGAAACCTCGCCTATCAGGCTCTGGAAGATGGCACTATGCTCGCTGTCCACGGGCAGGATGGGCACCTCGTACTTGCGGCACAGGCGGTTGACGAGTTCTCCGGCCACGACCATCGTCTCCTTGTTGGCCAGGGCGATGGGCTTGCGGGCACGGATGGCGGCGAGGGTGGGAGCGAGGCCAGCGAAGCCGACCAGGGCCGTGAGCACCATATCGACCTCCGACGATTGTACCACCTGGCACAGGGCGTCGGCTCCCGCATAGACGGCGATGGGCAAATCCTCGAGGGCTGTGCGCAAGGCTTCATAATGCGCCTCGTTGGTGATGACCACCGCTGCCGGTTGGAACTGGCGTGCCTGCTCGGCCAGCAGTTGCCACTGGGAATTGGCGGTCAGGATGCGTGCCTCGAAGCGGTCGGGGTGCTCGGCGATGACCTGTAGGGCCTGTGTGCCGATGCTGCCTGTGCTGCCGAGGATGGCTATTTGTTTGGCCTTTCCTCCAACCCCTCCCTTGTTAGTGTGGGGAGTAGATACCTTTGGCTGTTGAGTATATTCCATATCGATTAGCTATTCAAAGTTAAGAGTTCGTCGGGGACGTCGACGAGTAGGCGGCGTTCGCGGTGGTCGGCTTCGAGAACGAAATCCTCATGGGCGGGGATGAGGAGTTCGCTGCCTGTGGGCGTCTCCACGACGAGGAGGACGTTCGCTGTCTGGTCGAGGACGGAGGCGACAGTGCCAAGCAGGCTCTCGCCCTGCCAGACCTCGAATCCCGTGAAGTGCTGCCAAGTCAGGTCTTCCTCGTCCACCTCGGTGGGCGTAAGCTCTTTGGGGAAGCAGACTTCGGCGCCCACGAGCCCCGTAGCCGCGTCGGAGGAGTCCACGTCTTCGAACTTCAGCAGGGCCACGTTGTCCGAGCGGAAACGCCACTCTTCGAGGAAGAAGGGAACGAGCAGGCCGTCCATCCGCAGGAAGAGATAGTCGGCTTCCACGCGGTCCCAGACATCGTCCGTGAACTGGAACGCAACCTCTCCGCGCACACCATGTGTACGTGTGATACTTCCTATTTTGTAAACATCGTCCTCGGTTATCATAGTGCTTATATGCTCTTGCAGGGACTCAGTCCTCGATTCTCGTTATCTTGGCTCCGAGGGCGTTCAGTCGCCGTTCGATGTCCTCGTAGCCGCGGTCTATCTGTCCGATATTGCTGATGGTGCTGGTTCCCTCGGCACTCATGGCAGCGATGAGCAGGGCTATACCGGCTCGGATGTCCGGCGACGTCATGCGGGAAGCGCGTAGCCGCAGTTGGTGGTCGTGGCCGACCACGACGGCGCGGTGCGGGTCGCAGAGAATAATCTGTGCTCCCATGTCGATGAGTTTGTCGACGAAGAACAGGCGGCTCTCGAACATCTTCTGATGGATGAGCACCGACCCCTTGGCCTGTGTGGCCACAACGAGCAGCACACTCAGCAAGTCGGGCGTCAGTCCCGGCCAAGGAGCGTCGGCAAAGGTCATGAACGAGCCATCGATGAAGCTCTCTATCTCGTAGTGGTCGTGGCGCGGTACATAGAGGTCGTCGCCCGTGCGCACTACTTGGATGCCGAGGCGGCTGAATGTGTAGGGGATGATGCCGAGGTCGTCGTAGCTCACGTCCTTGATGAGGATGCCGTCGCCGCACATGGCCGCCATCCCGATGAAGGAACCCACCTCAATCATATCCGGCAGGATGCGGTGCTCGGTGCCTCCGAGGTGGTCTACGCCGTGGATGGTCAGCAGGTTCGAGGCAATGCCCTCGATGCGTGCTCCCATGCGGTTCAGCATCCGGCAGAGTTGCTGCACGTAGGGTTCGCAGGCGGCGTTGTAGATGGTCGTCGTCCCCTCGGCCAATACGGCGGCCATGATGATGTTTGCCGTACCCGTGACGGAGGCCTCGTCCAGCAGCATCCACGCTCCGCGCAGCCGCTGGGCTTCGATGCGGAAGAGGCTGCGTTCGGCATCGTAGGTCAGTTGCGCCCCCAGCTTCTCCATACCGAGGAAGTGGGTGTCCACGCGCCGGCGTCCTATCTTGTCGCCTCCGGGCTTCGAGACCATGGCCCGTCCGTAGCGGGTCAGCAGCGGCCCCACCAGCATGATGCTTCCGCGCAGCTTGGCAGAGCAACCTAAGAACTCGTCAGTCTCTAAGAAGTCCAGGTCCACGGCATCGGCCTGGAAGGTGAAGTCGCCCTTGGCGTGCTGGGTCACCTTCACGCCAATCTGTCGCAGCAACTGAATCTGGTAGTTCACGTCGGCGATGTCCGGGATGTTGGAAATCCGCACCGGTTGGTCGGTGAGGAGCACGGTACACAGCACCTGCAGGGCCTCGTTCTTCGCGCCCTGCGGAGTGATTTCGCCACTCAGGCGGTGTCCGCCTTCTATCTTGAATGAACTCATGGATTCTCGGAATACTTCCCTCGGGGAAACCCTCGGGCAGTGGTTAGCGCTTGCGTTTCTTCTTGCTGGCATTGCTGCCGGGCAGGTGACCGTTGGTGACGGAGGCGAATTGGAAGCCTTCGGGGATACGGGCGTTGCCGTCGGTGTATGCGGCCAGGTCTGCATCGACCTTGCGCTCGTCCATGGCGTCGCGGTTCCAGTTGTAGAGGCTGCGCTTCATGTAGTTGGCCATCATGCCCGTCAACTCCTCGCGCTCGGCACCTTCGGGCATATCGCGCAGATGCTTCATGAAGGCTTCGGTCAGGTGCCCGTAGTGGCGGAAATGAATGCGCTGCATCGGGTACTTCAGCGGCCGCGGCCGTGCCGTCATCTCTTCTTGCTTGACGACCTCAAAGGGCCAGTCGATGTCCAATTGGTAGCCAGAGAGGATGGCCAATTGATCCCAGAGCTTGTGTTCGAAGTCGGGCTGTTGGCGGCCTTCGGGGTTCATGGTGGCCATGATGCCGACGATGGTCTCGGCGCAGAGCTGGCGCTGGGCCTGGTCCTCGATACGCAGGCAGATGTCCACCATCTCCTGCACGCCCCGGCCGTATTCGGGGAGAATCAGTTTCTCGCGTTGGGTATTGTATGTCATCTTTTATTTGACGATTTGACAATCTTTAAATCTTTAAATCCCTGGGTGCAGCAAGTCCTTGGGCTTGGTGGCCACGAACTCCTTGAGGTAGAAGGGTTCGAAGTAAGCGGTGTCCACGGTCTCCCCGTTCCACAGTGCCCGTTCGGCCAAGGGCTGCATATACTTTGCCTGGGGGTGGATGTCGTCGATGAAGAGGGCGTTCGGGTGGTCGATGACCTCTCGGCACTTGGCGGCTCCGGGGCCGAAGAAGCAGACAGGACGCTGGTCCAGCCATTCTTTGTAGGTGTTGCTGTCCACGATGTCGGCCTGCACGGGACGCACCTCGCGCAGGGCTCGGTCGTAGACGGCAGCGTAGACCTCCATCCTCCGGGCATCAATCATCGGGACGTAGAGCGCCTCTTCGGGAATGTCTTCGCGGAAGAGCAGCAGGGGGACGCAGAGCAGTTTCAGCGTCGGGACGGCCAACAGGGGCACGCCGCGACCATAGGCTACGCCCTTGGCCATCGAAACTCCGATGCGCAGTCCCGTGTAGCTGCCTGGACCCTCGCTCACGGCCACGGCATCCAATGGGATGGCGTGACTCTCGGCAAAGCTCAGGGCTTCTTCCACAAAAGGCCCGCAGACCGTGGCGTGGTTGGGGCCGTCGAAGTCGGCCTTGTCGAAGATGACGGCGCTGTCCTGGCTGACGGCCACCGAACAGACTTTCGTACTGGTTTCAATATGTAGGATACAGGACATTTTCGGGAATGCGTGTCTGATTTGGGCGCAAAGGTAGTAAAAAGTATTGTCTTTGGCGCAGGATTAGGAAAAAATAACGTTCCACGGCTCCCCATAGATGGCCGAAAGCGCTATCTTTGTGACCGAATACCGAAAAAAGGCTACCGAAAAGGTGCCAGAACACTAACTGACAATGAATCGCCTCTTCCGTCTTTTCCTTTTGCTGCCTGCTGCTACAGCCTTCGCAGCAGGCTCCTACACCCATAAGAGCCTGCAGCTACAGACGACGTCCCCGGTGGACTATGTGAACCCGTTTATCGGCACCAGCGGCATGGGCCACACCTTCCCCGGTGCCTGTGTCCCCTTTGGTGCCGTGCAGCTCAGTCCCGACACCGACACCATTCCCCACAACGTCCGTGGAGACTACCAGCCCGGTGTCTATGCCTACTGCGCTGGCTATCAATACGACGACCCCACCATCGTGGGCTTCAGCCACACGCATCTGAGTGGCACGGGGCACAGCGACCTGGGCGACCTCCTCGTCGTGCCGCAGACAGGAGCCTTGCAACTCAATCCCGGCACCCGCGACAACCCCGATGGAGGCTATCGGCAACGCTACAGCCACGCCACCGAACAGGCGCGGCCGGGCTACTACGAGGTCACGCTGGCCGACAACGGCGTGCGTGTCCAACTGACTGCCACCCAGCGCGTAGGCGTCCATCGCTATACCTTCCCCGAAGAGGCCGAGGCACAACGCATCGTGCTCGACCTGACGCATGGCATCTACAACTACGACGGCAAGGTACTCTGGAGCAGCCTGCGTGTGGAGAACGATACCTTGCTCACCGGCTACCGCCTCACCGAGGGCTGGGCACGGGCGAACTACACCTACTACGCCATCACCTTCTCGCGACCGCTAAAAACCTATGGCTATCGCGACCGCCAAAAGGAACCCTACACGGGCTTTTGGGGCAAGCTCAACCGCTATCGTGACTTCCCCGACATAGCAGGACGTAACGTTGTGGCTTACTTCGACTTCGATGCCCAGGAGCGTGAGCCGCTGACGGTGAAGGTGGCTCTCTCCGCCGTCTCTGCCGAAGGAGCCTTGCTGAACCTTCGCACGGAGGCTGGCGGCAAGACCTTCGCCCAGATTTGCGACGAGGCCCGTGATGCCTGGCGACGGGAACTGTCCTGCATCACCGTTGAGGGCACCGAAGACCAGAAGACGATGTTCTATACCTCGCTCTACCACACGATGATTAACCCCTCGGTCTATTCCGACGTCGATGGCCGCTATCGGGGTGTCGATGGTGCCGTGCATCCGTCTGGAGGCTTCCAGAATTATACGGTCTTCTCGCTCTGGGACACCTACCGCGCCCTGCATCCCCTCTTGGGACTCATCAAGCCCGACCGCAACACCGACATGGTGCGTTCCATGCTGGCCCACCAACAGCAGAGCGCTAACCACATCCTGCCCGTCTGGAGCCTGATGGGCAACGAAGGGTGGTGCATGACGGGCTACCATGCTGTCAGCGTTGTGGCCGATGCCGTCGTCAAGGGGGCGGAACTCGACCGCGAGGCCGTGCTTCAGGCTTTGAAGTCTACCGCCACGTGGAACCGCTTCCCCAGCCTCGAAGCCTATATGCAACAAGGCTATGCCCCCTTCGACCACGATGGTACGGCGGCCTCCAATACCCTCGAATATGCCTACGACGACTTCGCCGTTGCCGCAGCAGCCAAGGTGTTGGGCGACAGGCAGATGGCCGCAGAGTTCGAGGCTCGTTCCCGCAACTACCGAAATGTCTTCGACCCACGCACGGGCTTTGCCACGCCGCGCTATGCCGATGGTCGCTTCAAGGCCGACCTCGACCCGTTGCAGACCTACGGCGAAGGCTTCATCGAAGGGAATTCCTGGAACTTCTCGTTCCATGTGCCCCACGACGTCCCTGGCATGATGGAGGCCATGGGGGGCGAACTCGTCTTCCTCCAGCGCCTGAACCAGCTCTTCTCCATGGACTTGCCTGCAAAATACTACGAAGACAACGAGGACATCACCCTCGACTGTCTCGTCGGCGGCTACGTCCACGGCAACGAACCCAGCCACCACGTTCCTTATCTCTATGCGTGGACGTCCGAGCCGTGGCGCACGCAAGAATGGCTGCGCACAATCATGAATAAGATGTATCGCAACGACATACGCGGCCTTGGCGGCAACGACGACTGCGGACAGATGTCGGCGTGGTTCATCTTCACGGCTCTCGGCTTCTACCCCGTCTGTCCGGGCACCGACCAGTACATCCTCGGAGCACCCTACGTACCCTATGCCGATGTCGCCCTGCCCAATGGTCGCCACATCGTCGTCAAAGCACCGAAGGTCAGCGACCGCAACCGCTATGTGAAGCGTGTGCTCCTCAACGGTCAGCCCTATTCCCGCCTCTACCTGACGCATCGGCAGTTGGTCGATGGCTGCGTCCTGGAATTTGAGATGAGCGACAAACCAGCACATTCTGCTCCCTCCCTGACAGGAAGGGCGGAGGGAGAGTCTTGGGACTCCCACCTCTCTGCCCTTGACTTCATCGACGAAGCCCCTCGAAGCCAAGGCTCTGCCATCTACCACGCCCTCATTCCCGACCCCGACGCCTACATCCGTCGCGTGGCGCGTGAAGTCATGCAAACCCTTTACTTCACGCCTGAGGACAGCATCCCGCAGCTCCACCGCCTGCGTTACGTCCTGCGCGACGACCTCGGTGTCTCGGCCAAGGACGGCAGCGACGGCTTCGTGGAAATCTACTACAGCACCCGCCACGTAGAGAAGTCCTTTGCGAACCGCGACACCGCCCGTGTCGACTTCGAGACCCGTGGCGTCCTGCTCCACGAACTCACACATGCCTTTCAGCTTGAACCACAAGGGATTGGCAACTATGGCAGCAACCCCGTCTTCTGGCAGCTCATCGAGGGAACAGCCGATGCCGTCCGTGTGGCCTGTGGTGGCTTCCACGGCGAGAAGGACCGGCCGCGAGGTGGAAGCTACACCGACGGCTACCGCCACGTCGGCTATTTCTTCGACTGGCTGCGCCGCACCAAACACCCCGACTTCCTTCGCCGCATCAACCGTTCCTGCCTCGAAGTCATCCCCTGGTCCTGGGATGCCGCCCTCACCTATGCCCTCGGCCACCCCTGTACCGTCGATGACCTCTGGCACGAATACCAGCTCGCTGTAGGAGATGTCCAGGAATAAAGGCGTTTTTCCAATCATATTCTGCTAATGACAGCGGTTATATAAGCTCTAAAGAGTGGCAAAGTGGGCCAACGTAACGGGAAAAAGCTCTCTCACGTGAAATATTCCTCCAAAAGGAGTGTTTTTTCAGATTTTCTGCTTACCTTTGCCATGTCATTTATGATTTTGCTCGTCTTTAAACGCAACATTAAGGTAAGTGAAAAATCTGACAGGGCAACATCCTGATTAGCTTTTTGTCTCTCAAGAACTTATAAAGAATGTTAAACTACAATGCTTCGGAATTACAACTTTATCCCAATTCATAACACACCAAACAACAATAACAACTATGAAGAAACAAATCCTTTTACTCGCAATGATGCTACTGCCAATGGTGGTAGAGGCACAAGGTGTCGTGGAGATTGACGGCATCTACTACGAACTGGTCTCAAAGGTTAAACAGGCCGAAGTTAAACAGAAACCTAATGGGGTTTATTACACGGGCAATGTGGTCATCCCTGCCTCAGTCGCCTACGGTGGGATGGAGTACAGCGTGACGAGCATAAGAAACTATACTTTCTATAATTATATGAATTAGGGAAAGCGATGCTTAAAAACCGATGGTAAAGGGAATTAAAGTTGATTGTTTCCATGATTATGATGTAAGAATAAAACAAATTTGAAATATGGAGAATATCAGTAAAGCAATAAAAGCTCTTTTCGTAAAAATGAGCGGAGATGAGATTTTAAGATATGCAGAATTCTTA
>Ga0310696_10005149_pt1 | contig 15814 bp, 10 predicted proteins | sample AusTroGonzalo_MG_4_FD_203885 | JGI IMG/M metagenome (GOLD analysis project Ga0310696, IMG submission 203885) | Bovine rumen microbial communities from tropical cattle in Woodstock, Queensland, Australia - Gonzalo_02 (v2) (version 2) | ecosystem: Host-associated > Mammals > Digestive system >...
CGAGCTTATCCCCATCGGCATCTTAGCCGCCATACCCACCAGCATCGATGGCCTGATGAGCCTACATTCCGTGGGCGAGGCCTTGCCCAGCGTGCCCATGCGCCAGTTTGCCGAGGTGGTGCCCACATGGCAGTATGGCCAGATATGCCACCGCAACGGCCTGCGCACCGTCACCGTCATGGCCGAGGTGGACCGCCACCTGAACGTTGGCTTCGTCACCCGCGACGTCATGGAGCGCCTCGCCTCCTTCCAGCTGCCTGAAGGCATGACCATGGAGTTCGGCGGACAGCTCGAGGACGACAACGAGACGACGCCGAAGATTCTCGGTGCACTGATTATCTCCATCGCCATCATCTTCTTCGTCCTGCTCTGGCACTTCCGCAAGGTCAGCGAGGCCGTGCTCATCATGGTGTGCCTCTCGCTCTGCGTCTTCGGCACCGCCGCCGGTATCTTCATCTCAGGCTGCGACGTGTCCATCACCTCCATCCTCGGATTCGTCTCGCTGATGGGTATCCTCGTGCGAAACGGAGTGATACTCTTCGACTACGCCGCCGAAGTGCGCGAGCTGGAGCACCTCTCGCTGAAAGACTCCATCCACGTGGCCGCCGAGCGCCGTATGCGTCCCATCTTCCTCACCTCCGCAGCAGCCTCCATGGGCGTCGTGCCGATGGTATTTGGTGGCAGCGGACTGTGGATGCCCATGGGTGCCGTCATCTGCTACGGCGCACTCATCACCATGCTCTTCATCCTCACGATCATGCCCGTTGCCTACTGGAAGGTGATGGGGAGCGGAGAGAAAAAAGCGGAGATTTCGAAATAACGGAATAACGTTATAACGAAATAACGAAAAATCGTTATAACGAGATAACGTAAAAACGTAATAACGAAAAACGAAAGAACAAAATGAAAAAGATAATAACCGTCATTTGCTGTTCCGTATGCTGCGCTATCTGCGCAGCCCAAGGAACGTATTCGTTGGACCAGCTGAAGCAGCTCGCCGTCGAGAACAACTACGCCCTGCGCTCCGCCCGCAACGCCATACAGCAGTCGAAGGAGGTGAAGAGCGAAGCCTTCACCAAGTTCTTCCCCCAGCTGTCGGCCACGGGACTGGCATTCCAGAACAACAAGCCCATGATAGACATCGACATTGAGCTGCCCGACGCCATCTCCGCCATGATTCCGCAAGGTCTTATCCCCGCCAACATCAGCCTGATGAAGAAAGGCCTCTACGGCTCCATCTCTGCCTTGCAGCCCGTCTTCATGGGCGGCCAGATCATCAACAGTAACAAGCTGGCACAGGTCGGTATCGAGGCCAGCGAGCTGCAGTTGGAAGCCTCCGAGGACCAGGTGGAGCTGACCACCGAGCAGTACTACTGGCAGATGGTCTCTCTCAAATCTAAACTCTCAACTCTCAACTCCGTTCATGACATGCTCGACCAGCTTGAGAAAGACGTGACGAACATGGTGCGCGTCGGTGCCGTCAACCGCAACGACCTCCTGCAGGTGCAGCTGCGCAAGGGCGAGATAGAGAGCACGACGGCCGAGGTTGAGAACGGCCTCGCCACCGTCTCCCAGCTCCTTGCCCAGCACTGCGGCATAGTAGCGAACGCTTCCCAGCGTGCGGACTCCTCCCTGCCCACTGACGACGGCGTAGTAGCGAACGCTTCCCAGCGTGCGAATCCCGCCCTACCCATCGACGTCGCCGTCCCCGACGACTTCTCCGTCGCCATCGTCCCCGCCCTTCCCATCGCCCTCCGTCAGGACCACCAGGCCGCCCTCGCCGCCACGCCCCAGTACCGCCTATTGGAGAAGAACGTCGAGAGCCACCACCTCCAGCACTCCTTGGCCGTGGGCAAGAACCTGCCCTCGGTTGGTGTCGGAGCCAGCTACAGCTACAACGACTTCTGGGGCAAGAACACCAACGCCATGATCTTCGCCACCGTCCATGTGCCCATCAGCGGCTGGTGGGGAGGCTCCCACAACATCAAGAAGCAGAACCTCGCCCTCGCCGACGCCAAGGAGCAGATGCAGGACAATGGCGAGAAGCTCGTCATCCGCATGAACAATGCCTGGGCCGCCGTCGAGACGAGCCACAAGAAGCTTCAGATAGCCCACGACGCCATCGCCCAGGCCGAGGAGAACCTCCGCCTGAACAAGGACTACTACCGTGTGGGCACTACTAAGATGACTGACTTATTATTGGCACAAGAACAATATCAACAGGCACGCGACCGTTATACTGATGCATACGCCGCCTTGCAAACCAAAATCCTGGAATATCGTCAGGCTACAGGGCAGCAATAGCGGTTCATATAAATAATTAAAAACAAAAAAACTATGGCTAAGATTAAGACTATCGGTATTCTGACGTCGGGTGGCGACGCCCCCGGCATGAACGCGGCTATTCGTGCCGTGACACGTGCAGGCATCTGCAATGGTTTCAATATCAAGGGTATCTATCGTGGCTACGACGGCCTGATAAAGGGTGAGGTAAAACCGTTCACCACTGAGGACGTATCGGGTATCATCACGCGTGGCGGCACCATTCTGAAGACTGCCCGAAGTAAGGAGTTTATGACCCTCGAGGGTATGCAGAAGGCTTACGAGACCTGCCAGAAGGAGGAGATCGATGCCCTCGTCGTCATCGGCGGTAACGGCTCGCTGACTGGTGCCTGGAACTTCGGCGTGGAGTTCGACTTCCCCGTCATCGGTCTGCCTGGCACCATCGACAATGACCTCTACGGCACCGACGACACCATCGGCTACGACACGACGATGAACACCATCATGGAGTGCGTGGACCGCATTCGTGACACTGCCAACAGTCACGAGCGCATCTTCTTCATTGAGGTGATGGGCCGTGACGCCGGCTTCCTGGCGCAGAACTGCGCCATTGCCTGTGGCGCTGAGGCAGCCATCGTTCCTGAGGAGGCGACCGACGAGGACCAGTTGGCCGAATTCATGAAGCGCGGCATCCGTAAGTCGAAGAAGTCATGCATCGTTATCGTGTCGGAGAGCCCGAAATGCGGCGCCCTCTACTATGCCGACCGCGTCAAGAAAGAGTTCCCTGGTTTCGACGTACGTGTCTCTATTCTTGGTCATTTGCAGCGTGGCGGCACTCCCTCGGCCCGCGATCGCATCCTGGCATCCATCACTGGCGTCGGAGCCATCCAGGCCATCAAGCAAGGACAGCGCAACATCATGGTTGGTGTACGCCACGGCGACATTGTCTATGTGCCCTTCTCGGAGTGCATCCGTACCGACAAGCGTTTTGACAAGCGCCTGATTACGGTACTTGATCAACTGAGTATCTAAGCGGGCTTCGCCCTAAATGACAAATGATAAATGACAGATGAAAAATGAAATACAATATATTTAAGAACAATGTGATTGACAAGTGGGCAGTTACGTTGTGTATGTCATTTCTCATTTGTCATTTATCATTTAGCAACAAAAATTGATAATGAACATGTTGCGTAGAATAAGCTTTTTATTCTTTATCTGTTATCTTTCATGGACTCCCGTAGTGGCGCAGGATGTTGTCACCGACAGTGTGGCACAGAGCACCGCCGTTGATAGCACCGCCCTTCAGAAGAAATCTTTCCTGAAACGTTTGGAAGAAAAACTCACTGACCGCTATTATAGCTCAAAGTACGACTCTGATTATGTCATGCGTCCGTTGGGCAATCTGACCCTGAAGGTGAGGATGAACCAGACGGGTAACACGTTCCATACAAAGGCAACGGTCAATGGCGTCCACTCGAAGGCAGACCTCAGCACCAGTCATAAGACCACGTTTTCCTTGGCTGCGAACTACCGTGGATTAGGTGTAGGGATAGCCATTAATCCCGCCAAATGGAAAGGTATTTACGATGATTACGAGTTCAATCTTAACTACTATAGTCGCTGCCTCAGTCTCGACCTTAGCTACCAACGGTCGGAATCATTGGCGGGCGATATTCATGGTGACAGAGGCGATTGGAGCCTTGAGTCGGGCGACCTGACGATGAAAGTGCTGAACTTGGTGGGCTATTACACCTTCAACAATCGCCGCTTTTCTTATCCCGCTGCCTTTACGCAGAGCTATATCCAGCGACGTTCTGCTGGCTCGTGGCTGGCCGGTATCAGCTATCAAGGCGGTACCATTCGTACCAACGATGAATTGAAGAGTCACAAATCTGATGCCCCTGACGTGAAAATCCAAATCCACCACCTCGGTATCGGTGGAGGGTACGGCTACAATTGGGTGCCAAGCAAGAGGTGGCTGTTGCACCTATCCTTCCTGCCCACCTTCGTCATTTATAAGCATAACAAGGTGACCATCAACGACGAGGTTCAGCAGTCCAGACACTTAAACTTCAATATGATCTTCAACGAGCGTGCCGCCGTTATCTATTATTTCTCACCTCGCTATTTTGCTGGTGCCACCCTTGTGATGAACAACTCCATCTTTGACAACGACAAGGTAACCGTCAACCAAAACAAATGGCGTGCCCGTGCCTTCCTCGGCATGAGATTATAATGTTCAGGGAGTTCTGAACCTACATTATTCATGGCAATTGATAAAACAACGGATTGAAACTGATTTTACGGATTTTCACGGATTTTTTTATTATCATACCATCGAATCAGGAAGAAATCTGTGAAATCCATTATAATCTGTATAATCCGTGTAATCCGTAAAATCCGTTGTTGAAAAGAGTATGAATAATCCAAGTTAAAGTCATTGCCTGCCATTGCTCTTATATCAGTCATACAGTTCATGGAGTACTGGCAGGGAGCGCAGCTCAGGGAAGGCGGGCAGGTGAAGGCGGTAGTAGCGTTCCATGATTTCAAGCATACGGGCTCGCTCAGCGCGGGAGAGGCGGAAGAGGTGCATCGTGGCGAAGTCCATGCGCATCAGAGGTCGTATGCGGCTAGCCTCCTCAGGCATGAGATAGTCGTCGTGGGGTGGGGGAGTGGCGCAAAAGGTAGAGGCCCGGAGGTCGAAGTATTCCCCGTTGTCGTCGAGGTTGGGAAAGAATCCGAGGAAACGTGACAAACGCATGAGAAACACGAGGTGGAAGTTGGCGTAGCGGTCTGCCCGGCCGTCGAGCCACTCCAGGCTGGAGCGCACATAGTCGAACAGACGTTCGTCTTTTTGTTCCCCTCGAAGGGCGTGGTAGAGAAACTCGGCTATGAAAAGGGCGATGGCCAGTTTGCCAGGCTCGGAGAGTAGTGACTGCCACGGGCACAGCAATTCAGCGTTGCGCAGACGTTGTAGTTGTTCAAGGGGACGGATGTCGGACTCAATGACGAGCAGGGTCAGCGGCTGGAAGTACTGCTTCCTCATGCCAGAGCGGCCGCCCTTGCCAATACTGACAATGAACGACTGGCGTCCCTGTTCGCGCGCGAACATATCTATTATTAGGCGGGTGTCACCGTAACGCACGGTGTGAAGCACCAGGGCCTCGGTCTTATAGTTCATAGTTTATAGTCCATAGTTCATAGTTTATAGTCCATAGTTCATAGTTTATAGTCCATAGTTCATAGTTGTGGGAACCAATTTGTGTGCAAAATTACAAAAAATAAGAGACAAAACGCATTTTATAGGCAAAAAATTTGGCTGTTTGCAGAAAAAGCAGTAATTTTGCACCCGCTTTCAAAAATCGTCCAATAGTAAATAGTCAAATCGTCCAATAGTAAATCGTCAAATAGTCAAATATCCCGGTCCCTTCGTCTATCGGTTAGGACGAGAGATTTTCATTCTCTAAAGAGGAGTTCGACTCTCCTAGGGACTACAAAGGTTAAATCTGTCATCGGCGCAGGGATGCGCTACCACGACGAGCCAAGAAGCGGGAAACGGTGGCAGAGGGATTCTGAAAACAATGAGGAATCCAGCCAGGGCAGCCTAAAGCGCAAGACCCACGGCTTTACCTTAAAATTCAATCATTATTAAATTTAAAACTTTTACATTAACAAAATGGCAAACCACAAATCATCGGAGAAAAGAATCCGTCAGGACAAGAAAAAGACACTTCACAACAGGTACTATGCTAAGACCATGCGTAACGCCGTTCGCAAGCTGCGTGCCATGACCAACAAGGAAGAGGCCACTGCTCTTTATCCCAAGGTGCAGAAGATGCTCGACAAGCTGGCCAAGACCAACATCATCCACAAGAACAAGGCCTCTAACCTGAAGTCAAGTCTCAACAAGCATATCAACTCTCTGTAATCTTTAGCAGATACAGCAGCAGAAAATAATTTCCCGTAATCATCGTCGCAGATGGTTACGGGAAATTCCGTTTATTTATTTTTGCGGTTGCAGGGTATGCGGAACCAGAAAGTGGTGCCGTGGCCGGGGATGCCGTCGCTCTCAATGCCTATTTCGCCATCCATGCGCTCCACGATACTCTTGCAGATGGCGAGTCCCATGCCGGTGCCCTGCACGAACTCGTCGAGTTTGACGAAACGGTCGAAGACGATGCCCTGCTTCTCCTTGGGTATACCGATGCCGGTGTCCTCACAATAGAAGTAGAGGATGCCTGGTGTGCCCTGGAAGTAGCGGTAGCCCAGACGGATGTGCCCCTCGTTGGTGAACTTCACGGCATTGGTAACGAAATTCGTCAGTACCTGCTGTATACGCTCCACGTCAAGATTGGCCACGAAGTTGAAGTAGGGATTCTCGCGGGTGAACTCCACGGCAGAGTTTTGCAAGCGCTGGCGCAGGGTGAGGCAGATGTCTTCGAAGGCGAGGGCGAAGTCCACCTCCACGGGCTTGATATTGGTGGGACTTTCGCTGAGCGACGAGGCAGTAAGGATATCGTTGATGAGACGTTGCAGCATATCGCAGTTGCTGCGTATGATGCGGATGTACTCGTCGCGCTCATGGACGTCATCGGTGACGGGAAGCACTCCGCTGAAGCCTATGATGGCATTGAGTGGCGTGCGCAGCTCGTGGGTCATGGAAGCCATGAATCCGCTCTTTTGCCGTCCGATGTCCTCGGCCAGGCGGGTCTCCTCCTCCAGTCGTTCCTTGGCGGCCATCTCTGGAGTGATTTCAATGGAGAGACCACGATGACCGACGAAACTTCCCTTCTTGTCAAAGATGGGCGTTCCATTGATGCGATACCATGCCGGCCCTGTGTTGAGCACGGTGTTGGTGAAATGCTGTACGCTCTCGAAAGACTTGGGGCTGTTGTAATAGGCCAGTGCCTCCTTCTGCCCGTCGGGATGCATGTAGCCGGTGTGCACCTCAAAGGGCATGACGATGAAGTCTGTTTTGTTGGCAGCTTTCAGCGACTGGAAGTAGTAGGCGGTCTGCTTGCTTACGTCGCTGTACCAGAGGTAGGTGTTACCCTGCTTGGTGAGGAATTTGAGCCAGCGGTCGTAGCGGTCGATGCGTTGCATCGTCTGTTGGATTTTGTGTTCCTGGTCATGCATGGCCTGGTAGCGGGCATACTCGTCGGTGATGTCGAGCGTGGAGCAGAAGTAGTTGGCCAGTTCGCCTTCAGCGTTGAATAGGGGCATGATGTGGTACTCCACATAGCGGTCGATGCCCATATCCGGATAATCCATGTGCATGCAGGCCAATAGCTCGTGGCGGTCGGCAGGGGAGTAGGCGCAGCGGAAGAGAGGTATGTCGAACATGCAGACGGTGAGCCAGTAGCGCGACGATTCAGGGTTGTCGGGTGTAATACCGCAGACTTCGCGCATGGAGTCGTTAAGGCCTATGAGCCAGCCGTCCTTGTCGTAGAAGGACATGGCTACGAAGGGCATGTTAGAGAGTTTATTGTACTTGCACACCAGGTCGTGGGCGGCACGGTCTTCCTGCACGTTTTGGGTCACGTCATCAACGGCATTGATGACGTAGGCTGGACGACCGTCATCGTCGAGCTCCACCATGGCATGGCCGTCGAGATTGAGCCAGATCTCTCCCAGCTTCCACCGTTTCTTCAGCTCGAACTTACGCTCACGGCCATTGAGCAGGTCGCTCATCTTGCGGCTGAACTCTTCCTGCTCGTTGGGGTGGATGCGTTCGGTGAACTCCTTTAGCGTAAGTCCCTCATCGGGCAGTATGGGCTGTCCATAGCGGTTGGACCATCGGTCGTTGCGTATGTCGTAGTCCATGACGTGGAAGTTGCCCATGTGCAGGGCCTTGAGCATCATGTTGTTGAGGTCGGTGGAGTTTCGTGTGGCGCTGCGCACATGAGCCTTGGCCAGGCGGTTGAACAGATAAACCACGGCAGCGAGGGCCAGCACGCCAAGGATGATGAAGAGCAGGAAGTAGGGTCGCGAGGAATTCTTCACAAGCTCTGGATGGAACCAGGAGTCGTTGATGCGCTGCACTTCGCCGCTCTGCTTCAGACGGGAGTAGAGGTCGTCTAACTCGTAGATGAGGTCGCTATCGCGTCCAATGATGTGTATCTCGCTCACGGGGATGTTTACGTCGGCCAGGGATATGTTTTCGAGGTTCAGTTCCTTGATTTTCCACTTCAGCGGCTCCTCGCCCCAGAGGAAGTACTTGTAGTCGCCAGCTATGATTCCCTGTAGCGCAACCTTGGGTGACTGGTACTCCACCTTCGCGGCACGCAGCGAGTCTAGGTTGCGGAAGAAGAAGCACGTATAGTCGCTGGGTTTCATGGCCACACCGTTGTCCAGCATGGATTTGATGGATATGATGCCTACGGTATCGTCCACCATGGCGGCACAGATGCGGTTGTAGTTGATGATGTTTTCGGAAATGGCATACTGGGCTCCCTGATACCGTCGGCCATTGGCCAGGATGATGTCGGCATCGCCGCGCTGGAAGGCTTTCAAGGCACTGCTCCACTCTTTCAGTATGAAGCGGCAGGGTATGTCAAGCTTGTCGCACAGGGTTTTCATCAGTTCGATGTTCGAGCCGTCAGGCAGTCCCCTGTCGTTGAGGAACTCGTAGGGAGGCTTGTCCCAGTCGCCGGCGATTACCAGCGGCCGCTTCTTGTTGTACTTGTCGCTGAGCGAGTCGGCACTAGACGTGACGAAAGGCAGGCAGAGGACGATGCACAGAATGTATAGGTGTCTCTTCATCATTGTATTTTCTTGCGTTTGATGTTGGTGGCGGCGCAGGGCAGGGTAATCCACACGGTGGTGCCGATGCCGCACTCTGAACTGATTTCGAGGCTGCCACCCATTTGCTTAAGCAACTCCTTGCAGATGGGCAGTCCCAGTCCACTGCTAGTGTGGGTGCCACTCTCCAGTTGGCCCGTCAGCTCTTCCAGCTGCTGGGCGGTCATGCCCTCGCCGGTGTCTTCTACAGAAATCATCAGTCGGCGGCCGATGTAGTCGTAGCGGGCACGGATGACACCGTTGCGGGTATGCTGGGCGGCGTTCATCACCACCTGCTTGATGATGTTGCCAAGGTGGTCGATGTCAATGTCGAGTACCAGCTGCTTGTAGGGATTCTCTATGATGTAGCGTACCTCGGGTACGGTGTGTTTCGCCCATCCCTCGTCGCAGTAGGTCTCGAAAACCTTGGCAAAGTCGACTGGGCGTTTGATAATCTCCACCATGTGGGCCTCGATTCGCGAGAGGTTGAGGATGTTGCCGATGATGTGGGTCAGCTGTTCGGCGTTTTCGATGATGGTATTCGTGAGCTCAGGTTCGCCACCGGAGGGACCGTTGGGCTGCAATTGGTTGGCACAGTCGATGACGGTGTTCATCGGTGTCTGTATCTCTTGCATCATGTTCTTCACGAAACTGCTCTTCGTGTCCTCCACCTCCTGGGTCTTGGCCTCCACCTGTGCCAGTTGCTGCTCTATGGAACGCAGCTCGGAGATGTCGCGCAGCACACCCACGTATTCCTTCACCTGTCCGTTCGTGTCGAGCTGGGGAAGGAGGTGGATATAGAGGTGCAGCCAGCGGCCAGACACTCTGAGCGTGGTGCGCACGTCAAGTTCTATCTCTGCGTTCTCGGCATCGTCCATACGGTCGAGGACGTGCATCACCTTTGTGCGCATACGGTCTTCCACAAGGGTCATGATGCGGGTCTGGGTGAGCGAGTGCTGCACGTGGTCGTTGCCGTCGAAGACGGTGAAAGTGTGCGAGGTGGGTGAATAGGTGACCAGTCGTACATTGCCGTTGTGGATGAAGTCGTTGATGGCGTCCACATACTCCCCCTCCTGAGTCGTCATCTCCTGAAGGTGCTGCTGGATGGCAGTCTGTTTCTTCAGCGACTGGGCTACATGGCTCACTTCCTGACAAATGGCAAACATGCCAAGCAGCTTGTCGGTTTCGTCGAATACGGTCATGAGACGGAACTCTATGTATAGCTTCTCACGTAATTTGCAAGGACAGTTGGCTCGTTGCTCTTCTGCCATCCTTTCAGGGTCGATGATGGCTGAGGCATGGTAGCCGTCGGCCTGGCTGATGTCGAGGTCGTCGATACCCAGCAGGTTGTGGTAGGTCATGCGGCAGCTGATGATGTCGTCGTGTTCACAGCGGTACATCTGACATGCCTTTGGATTGATGTTCTGAATACATCCGTCCTGGTCGAAAAGCATGATACCCACGATAGGTGTGTTGAACATGGCCCAATATCGCAGCGTACGTTCATCGGCCAGTCGTTGCCGTTCGCGTTTCTCGGTGATGTCTTTCTTCGTACCGATGAGCACGGAGGGTCGGCCATGCTTGTCGCGGCGCAGCACGGAGAGGGCTATGGTGAAGTCGCGCATCTCGGTGTCGCCGTCCTCACGGGCATCATTCGCCTTGATGTCCAACGTTATTTCCTCCTCCACGCCGTCGGCACTGGGTGGCAGCGTTGCCAGCCGGTCCATGGCGTCGCGTAGCCGTCGGTAGTCCTCAGGGCTGTAGCGAGTGGCAAACTCTTCCGACGTATAGACGTATGCCGGCAGCCCCTGCTCGTTGCGCCAGGTGAATGTCCTGTCGCTGATGTCGTATGTCCATATCCGCACTCCGCCAGTCTCGAGTATGAGGGCGAAGCGACGTGTACGGATGGCGTTCTCGCGAGTGATGCGACTGGCCTGTATCTGGTAAGTGACGGCGTATAGGATAAGGATGATCAGGAGAGCACCCGAGCCAAAAATCACATACCACAACCATTCGGGGATTGCACCCTCCTCCTGGCGTTCAGGGTAGAACCATTTGTTCTGCAGCGGCACCAGCTGGTCGGTGGAGTTCAGTTCGGTGAAAAGACTGTCGAGCTGATGGAGCAGATGGTCGTCATTGGAGATGAAGCGGTAATCGCCGTGGGGCATATTGACAGGTGTAATCTCCAGGTTGTCAATATGGTATTTGTTCAGCAACCACTTCAATGACAACGTGTTCCACACCATCTCGCCCTCCTCGCTGGTACTCATCTGGAGGATAACCTCGCCAATGTTGTGTACGGGGATGGCATTCTGTGCGAAGCCGTAGTCCACCATCAGGTGATGACACAGGCTGCTGTCGTTCACATAGACCTTGTGTTTGCTCAGGTCTTGGAAGTCGTGTACATTCGTGGGGTGGCTCTTGGGCGAGAGGACGCTCTGGGTGAAGAGCGTCACGGTGTTATGGCCGTAGTGTCCCACCTTCTCATGGAAACCGGCGGTAAGGCCAATCATCAGGTCCGACCGTCCCTCCTTCAAATCCTTGAAGGCCACGAGGCGAGGCCTCATGCGTATCTTGTAGGGGATACTGAGCTTGTCAAGCATGAGGTGCATGAGGTCTATGTTGAAGCCGTCGGGCTCTCCTTTCTCGTTAAGGAACGAATAGGGCCACAAGTCCTGCGCATCCTCATAGATGAGCGGTTCCTCCTGAGTATAATCCCTTGGCTTCCATTGAGTCTTGACAGACGGGCTGGCAATGGAGTCCTGTCGGGTTGGCTCTGTGGGTGTCCCTGCATCAGTGGCAATTGCCTTCGTCATGCTGACGAAGGACAATATGATGGCCAGGAGGGTTGTTGATAATTTCGTCATTTTGCTTTCAGTTTGTTTTCAAAGGAAGTCAAGGCCTGTTTGCCTGATGGCAGACTTTGCCAGACGCTCATGGACAAGGCTCAGTTCCGAGAAACGGATGACGCTCTGAATGGCGGCTTTCCTCACGGCGGCATTATTGCCTTGCAGGGCGGCGATGGCCTGGTCGAGAAACTCGTTGATGCCCCGCTCGTTGGGTTCCTGCCCGCGCATGAAGAGGCGGCTGAGGATGTGATAGCCGCATACCTGAGGCAGGTCATTGGGCGAGGCAAGCCACTCGAAAGCCTTGTCGGCGGCGTAGGGCAGGTGCTGGTAGAGGTTGAAGGCAGCCTGCTCGGCAATCTCCAGCGTCGGCGTCTGCTCCATCCAGATGTCGGCCACCTCGGGCAGCATCTCCTTTGGCGGCATAATCATCGTGGCGAGAATCTTGCACTCGCGGATGTTCTCTTTCCAGAGGGCGATGGCGAGTTCATAGTTCATAGTGCTTAGTGCAGAGTCGGAACTATGAACCATGCACTGTGAACTATGAACTATCTCATCGGCCATTTCCCGTAGTCGTGGGATGGTGGCCCCCCAGTTGAGATGGTAGTCCAGGCCTTTCTGCCGCATGGACTGCGCCGTGGCTCCGTCCATCATCTGGCGGAAGCTTTGCTTTATCTCCTTTACCTTCTGGTCTATAGTCTGTGTGTCCATCCCTCCTTGCATTTCAGTACGTAGTACTTCTGGCTTCTTTCGCCCCTGCTTGCGATGCCCGACGAGGGGTTGTCTGCCAGCTTGCGCAGCTCCACGGTCGCCGCAGAACGCGAGAGGCCTGTCAGGTTCACATAGTCGGGAACCCTCATGAACTTATTCTTCTCCAGGAAGTCGCGGGCTCTCTGCACACGCTGCTCCAGCGTGTATTTCGACTTCCGTAGACGGCTGATGCCGCCCTTCTTCAGCGTACACTTGTCCCACGTGTTATAGATGAGGTCATTGTCGGCCCTGTAGGCCACGCCTGTCACCTCGATGGTTGAGGCGTTACGGGTCGTCTCGCCCTCCTCGAAGGCGTCCTGTAGCTTGTCGTCTCTCACGCCCAACTTGGCGTTGAAGGTGCCGATGCCCTCAATCTTCACCGAATAGCCCTCGGCCATGCAAAGGGCCAGCTTCTCGCTCACCAACGACAGCACGCCCAGTATGGCACTCTCCTCCATGTGGCCCTCGCGGGCGCACTGGCTCACAAACCGGCGGTAGTCCATGGGCCTCAGCTCCATCTTGTAGTAGGCCTGCGTACTGCCCGTGCCGTTGATGTCGGCAATCTCCTGCTTGATATATTTTGCGTACATTACAGATAGTTTTTTGTGGGTGCAAATATAGTCAAAAGAATCGGGAATACCAAAAGTACATCCGAATTTTACTCAATCCCGACGCAATTTTAACAAATCCCGACGGGATTTTAATGAATCGCGTCGGAATTTTATCAAATCCTGACGGGATTTTAACTTTGCCCGTAACCTTTCTGTTAGACAGAACGGCTCTCCGACACCTTTTGCCCGTATCTCCGTCATATTTGTCTCGTATGTTTTTTTTGCCCATATCCTTGGTCAGTCCGAAAATAGTTCGTACCTTTGCATCCGAACACAGGCGCAATGCCTCAGCGGAGGTGCCGGTGCGACTTTCGAGGGTTAAACAATAACAGCATTAGCTATTATTCGGAATATATAGAAATCTACCACGTTTCATTATATATGTTCAGTCATAGAATAAGTCCTAATGTCTGCGCGATAGCGTGGACAAGACTTATCGACTGAACAGGGCTTGTGGTAGAGCCTCTATATATGATAAGCGCCTTGTTCGCGCTTTTCATGTATATGAGTGTTCTGCCAGTTCGAGGGGATTTGCAATCCTTGGCCCTGTTTCCCGAAGATTTAGTCTGCTGTCCAAAAACTATTGCGTATGGCTGCTATCAAGACGGCCAAGACCTACGTGCAGATAGGTCTCGGCTTGGAAACAGTCTTTATTCCTGCGCTGCTACTCTCAAAGCGAGGAAAGCGTCTTTCAGAGCTTGAGAAACGGAACTTGTCGGCTCCTTTAGCACCAGTTTCTGATAATTGTCGAGGAACTGGACTCGGTGACGGTGGAAGAAGTGCAGGAAATGACGGAGGAACCCGATGCAGTCGAGGATAACGACCTCGGTGCCCATTTCGCGGTAGAGGCTTTTAGCGTAGTCGTTCACTTCGCGGTCTATCGGCTCGGTGGTGATGAAAATATAGTTGTCGATGTGTGAACCGTGCTTGCCTATTTTCTCGATGCCCTTCTCAATGTCGGTCTTCAATACTGCCTTGCTCTTCATTTCGTAGCAAGTAATGGTGTTCTCTTCTGTTAGAAGCGTTATCTCCACATCGCCCAAAGCACCAGTCTGACGGTCGGCAGCCTGATGTGACAGCAACTCCTTTGCCCTTTCGCCCACCAAGTCTTTCACCGAAGCGTAGGCTGCGGCGACAATAAGCACGGGCAGACGGCTGGAGTTTTTGCAATGAAGATGCTGCTCTATGAGCGTGACGATTTCCTCAGACGAAAGCATGGAGAGGTCGCTTCCAGCCTTTATCTGTGCAAGCTGGTCATGAAGTCTCTGCTCGTTTTCCTCCTTGATGATGATAAGATTGCGGATGATTTCGAGAAGCACCAGTTCCGCCTTTTCAGGATAAAGTTCCACATAGTCTATCACGTCCATCATCTGATGGTATGGCTCAGGCGGACGGCTGTTGTCGAACATTTCACGAGCCAAAGGGCGGTTGATTGTACGGAACGATGGCGTAAGGAATGCCGTTGTGGCGTTGCAAGGCAATTGATACTTCAAAACGTATGGCTCAACTATCCGCTCGTCGTAGCCTCTGCCCTCATAGGCATCATTTCCGCCCAGCGCGGTTGTTGGCTTGCGCAGGTTGATATGTGGCTTTTCAATCTTGGCAACCAGCCCCGACATCAAATATCTGATGGGAGCCTTGACTTTCGGATTGCGACAAATGTCGTGTAATGTCTGCCCGATGCGGGCTTCTACAAAACTGTTTTTCCGCTTGGCGGCTTTCTTGTGAAGTTTCTCAAAATCCATAATGATGAAGTTTTGCCCGCAAAATTACAAAAAAGATTCGATAAAAAGCGTTATTCGCAAAATTATTTGTATCTTTGCACCGATTTTCATGGTCAAACGATAAATATGACGGCAGACAATATCAAGGACATTCGCACCGTTTCTGTTTTCTCAGGTGCTGGCGGCTTGGACATCGGCGCAATCCAGGCTGGTGCCAACGTGGTTTGGGCAAACGACGTGATGAAGGAGGCTTGTCAGACATATCGCGTAAATATTGGCGACCATATCGTTTGCGGAGACATTAACGAAAAAATGAAGGAACTGGACGGACTCAGCGACATTTCGTTGGTTATCGGCGGTCCCCCTTGCCAAGGATTTTCTGTCGCTGGCAAGATGGATGCCAACGACAAGCGCAGCCAACTCATCTGGAGCTACCTTTCTGTCCTCGCTATGTTGAAGCCCCGCGCCTTTGTCATGGAAAATGTGAAGGCTCTCGGAACACTCCAAAAGTGGGCGGGCACAAGAAACCTACTTATTCAGTCCATGCGCAACCTCGGCTACTCAGTCAATCTTATTGTGCTCAATGCCAAGGACTTCGAAGTTCCCCAAGCCCGTGAGCGCATATTTATCGTCGGCTTCCGTGGCGATTCAAATCTCGTTCCCGACCTTGCCAAGATGATAAAGCCTTATCGCAAACCCGCTAAAAACCTCCGTGAAGTGCTGCTGACGCTAGACCATGCAGGAACTGGCAACAATCAAGACGTCTGCCGGGCTAAAATCACCCTTGCCCACAATCCCGTGCTGCGCAAGACGCCAT
>Ga0310696_10005151_pt1 | contig 15812 bp, 15 predicted proteins | sample AusTroGonzalo_MG_4_FD_203885 | JGI IMG/M metagenome (GOLD analysis project Ga0310696, IMG submission 203885) | Bovine rumen microbial communities from tropical cattle in Woodstock, Queensland, Australia - Gonzalo_02 (v2) (version 2) | ecosystem: Host-associated > Mammals > Digestive system >...
ATTTATACCGATGGACTAAACGAGGCTGAAAACGAGAAACAGGAACAGTTCGGCGAGAAGCGACTGATTGAAAATCTGCGCAGCACACGCTATGACACAGCCCAGCAGGTAGTGGAGATAATGAAGGCAGAAGTAGAGAAATACCGTAATGGGGCCGAAGTAAACGATGACCTCACAATGATGTGCTTAAAAGTAAACTAACATAAAAATATGAGAACAAAATTAATCAGCTATTTACTGATAGCTGCGCTTGGCGCAACTATGACCTCATGCTCGATAATACGAGGATTAAGAAAGGATGGTAAGGGCGGACCTGGGATATTCAGTTTCGTCAATCATCCGCATGATACTATCGCCAATGGTGATAAAGTGTTCAGTTTCCATGTTGCCAAGAATCAGGCAAGTTGGATAGACACTCTGCACTTCTTTAACCAGGGTAAGTATTATAAGAATGCCACTTTACCTAAGGCAATGGATAAGAAAAGCAAGACTCAGGGGCTTATGATTATCCATAACGACAGTATTATCTACGAGAAATACTGGGGCGAGATGACATCCGACCGCTTGGCTACAGTATTCTCTGTCTCTAAATCAATCACATCGCTGATGTGTGGTATTGCTGTTGATGATGGTTATATCCGCAGTATTGACGATGATGTTACGCAGTATCTGCCTGAGCTCAAGAAAAAAGATCCTATGTGGCAGAAACTCAAAATCAGACATCTGCTTGATATGCAGAGCGGTCTGGACTTTGATGATACCTATTCGCTCAAACTGAAAAACTTTAAACGACTGAACGCTATGGCTAAGCTGAACTATGGTCATAACGTGATGAAGCAGATACGTGGACTGAAGTTCCGTAAGGAGCCTGGCACTGAGCATTACTATGAAAGTATGACATCACAGATTCTGGGTGTTGTCATAGAGCGTGCCTCAGGCAAGCATTTTGCTGACTACATGAGCGAGAAGGTGTGGAAACCTTTGCATATGGAGTCGGTGGCGATTGTTAATGTAGATAGTCATAAGCGTGATGTTGCCCACACCTTTGGAGGAATATCACTAACAATGAAGGATCTTGCAAAGATTGGTCGACTTTATCTTAATGGCGGCATGTGGGACGGCAAACGCATTGTAAGCGAAGAATGGGTGCGTCAGACAGGTGCTTATGATGAAAGCAACGAGGGATACCATTTCAACTGGTATAACATGAGTAACGTTGGTGCTAAAAAAGCCGAATTCCCTGGTTATTATGCTTTGGGTATAGGTCATCAGGTGCTGTACGTTAATCCATATAAGAATCTGATTATGGTACGTGTTGGCCAGGATAACAATAATGGCTCGTTTGTGCCTTTGCTGTTTGAAGAGCTAAGCAATTGTGGTAGATTCTGAATAAAAAATCCTCGCTCATTTCCGGGCGAGGATTCTTTTTTATACCTTATTAATAGGATTTCCGTTGATGAATGCGGCTACATTATCCGTTGCTATCTTTATCAGACGTATGCGGGCTTCGTAGCTGGCCCATGCTATGTGCGGAGTTATGTAGGCATTAGCCTGTCCTAATAGCGGATTATCGGCCTTTGGCGGTTCTTCTGTCAGCACATCGGCACAGAAGGCATAGAGCTTTCCTTCGGCCAGAGCATTGGCTACGGCCTGATCGTCAATCAGCGGACCGCGACCTGTGTTGATGAGGATTGCCGATGGTTTCATCTTCTTCAATGAGTCGCGATTGATGATATGACGGGTGCCGTCGGTAAGCGGACAATGCAGCGACAGAACATCTACCGTTGACAGCAGTTCTTCAAGCTCAACCTTCTCAATGCCTGCGGGCAGAGCGCTCTTGCTGGTTAGTGCTTTTACCTTCATGCCGAAGGCCTGTGCTATCTGAGCCACGCGCATACCGATATTGCCGAGACCTACGATACCGAAGGTCTTGCCAGCCAACTCGGATAGCAATGTGTCGCAGTAGCTGAAGTCGGGGTTGTTGCTCCATCGTCCTGCTCTGTTCTGTGTGGCATAGTGCTCAACGCGGTTGGTAACTGTCAGCAGGTGTGCAAACACCATCTGAGCTACACTCTCGGTGCTGTAGGCAGGCACGTTGGTAACAATAATGCCGCGCTTGTGAGCCTCCTCAATGTCAACCACGTTGTAGCCTGTGGCCAGCACGCCGATATATTTCAGCTTAGGCAACTGGGCCATAACATCTCGGCTGATAATCACTTTGTTCGTAAGAACAATGTCTGCATCGGCAGCTCTTGCCACCGTCTCCTCGGGCTTGGTGCGGTCGTAGACCATAAGCTCGCCCAGTTTCTCAAGCTCGCTCCAAGACAAATCGCCTGGATTAGCTGTAAATCCGTCTAGTATAACAGTCTTCATAAGTGTTTGTTTTTATTTGATTACAAGTACAAATCCGCCTCGTGGCTGGGTTGCTATCTCGCGAGGAATCTGATTGCCATTGGTTATGAGCCAGTCTTTCTCGGCTGCAAGCTGATACTTGCTTGGATCGGCATCGGCAAACATCTGTACGCTGTGCTCGCCGCCATCGATAAAGCTCAGGTCTACATCAAGAGTCTTTTTATCATCGGTACCGTTGATGCCAGCTACATACCATGTTGAGCCGCTACGACGGGCCAGTACTACGCTCTCGCCAGGATAACCGCTTACGTAGCGGGTCTCGTCCCAAACGGTAGGCAGCTGTCCGAAGAAATCCTGTACCTGCTGAGGCTGAACGAGATAGCTCTCGGGCTTGTCGGCCAAGTGCTGCAGGGCGCTCTCGTAGAGTACGGTTAGAGCCAGCTCGTGAGCATCGCTGGTGATGTGAGGATGCTGCGAATCGCTGAAGGTGCAGGGAGTATAGTCCATTGGACCGATGATGTTGCGTGTGAAAGGCAGTGTGGTGTTATGACTGGCAGCTGCTTTGGTAAATGTTGGAACATTGTTGTACCATTCGGCACCGTAAACTCCCTCGGTCGACATGAGGTTGGGGTAGGTGCGCTGCCATCCGCGGGGAACAGTGGCTCCGTGGAAGTTTACCAACAGGTGATGCTTGGCTGCACTCTCCAATAGGTCGATGCAGTAAGTCATGTCGCGCTGACAGTCGCCCGAGAAGAAGTCGATTTTTACACCAGCCACACCAATCTTTTCGCACCATGCAAACTCTTTTTCGCGATCCTCTGGCTTGTTCAAACGGAACTTTGGTGTTGGGGCTCCGTCAATCCAGCCTACTGATGAGTTGTACCATATCATTGGCTTAACACCCTTCGAGTTGGCATAGGCTACGGCGTCCTCGATAGTTTTGCCGTCCTTCATCTCGTCCCACTCGGCATCAATCAGTACGTAAGGCAGTTTCAGGGTAACAGCCATATCAACATACTTTTTGATGATGTTGTAGTCGTTCGATCCGTGATTGTATGCCCAGTAAATCCATGATACCACACCTGGCTTAATCCAGCTTGTATCCTTAAGTTTGCAAGGCTCGCTCACGTCGGTTACCAAGGTGCTCTGGATAAGGTCGCTCATGCAGCCGATGATGGCTATGCGCCAAGGGCTGTGCCACTTGCCTCTTAGTTTTACCTCGTTCACATCGGGTGTTACGCGCAGCAGATTGCCTTCGGTATATAGGCATGCAGCAGCCTGGTTACGCTCGATGTTAGCCTCCGAAAGCAGCATGAATACACCATCCTGAGGCTCTACCAATGTGGGGAATCCCCAGCGCAGGTTATAACCATCGGGCGATTTTACCACACCTGCCATGCGACCTATAGGCTTAATCTTGCCGGTAGTGTTCAGGGGGAAGAATCCCTCGTAGCTGTCGGTCCACTGCATCATCCAGCGCTTGGTGCCTTCTGGAATCTGGTAGGCGGTTAGTTCCTTGGGCAGCTTTCCTTTTAGTCCGCTCAGTTCGTAGCGGAAGGCAACACCATCGTTGTAAAGGCGTAGCACAAGTTGCAGATTGCTGCTAAGAGTGGCCTTGTACTCGTTGGCCTCGTTGGTACAAATAGATTTCTTACCAGCTATCATCTGGTAGTCGGCCTTCACCATACCGGCGAACTTCCATTTCAGTTTGCCGTTCTTATAACCCTCGTAGCCAAGTGCAGGCACATCAAGGACCTTATTATTCTGGTAATAAACAGTTATGCCCTTGGCGGTATTAGTAACCAAAAGCTTTCCGTTTGGAGATACGGGCTGCTGAGCCGACAGGCTGAGCACCCAAAGACATGTAGTTAGTAAAATTAATAATTTCTTCATTGTTTATAAGTGTTTTTTAATATGAATTCTATATCCGTAAACTGTAACCACAAGGAAACAGAACAACGGTAGCACAAATGATGCATTTGTTGCAGGGAAGTTGCCCAACACTGTACCCTCGTCGATAATCATTGCCTGTAGCGGGGGCAGAACCGAACCACCAAGAATGGCCATGATGAGTCCTGCTGCACCGAACTTAGCATCATCTCCAAGCCCGTAGAGTGCGATACCGTAGATAGTTGGGAACATAAGCGACATGCATCCGCTAACGCAAACCAAGCAGTATAATCCTGTGCGATCCTGCAGCACGATTACGCCTGCGGTGAACACCATTGCCAACACACCGAATATGGCCAATAGCATGGCTGGTTTGATGTATTTCATAAGGAATGTGGCGATGAATCGCGAGCAGATAAAGAACAGCATGGCGTATATGTTGAATTGCTGCGACAGAACCTCGGCAGCCTGCTCCTCCATTCCCTCGGCCATAAATACGCGCGTACCATATTGTATAATAAAGGTCCAGCACATAATCTGTGCGCCCACGTAGAAGAACTGGGCTATCACACCCTCGCGGTAGTACTTAAGCGAGAAGATACGCTTGATGGTAACCAGGAAGTGTATGTCGTGATTGGCATCGCCTATCTTTGGCATCTTGGTGAATCGCATCAACATCAGCATTCCAACGATTACCAGTCCGATAATGAGGTAGGGCGATATGAGCACACTAAGGTCGGAGTTCTTGAGTGCCTCAAACTCGCTGTCGCTCAGCAGTGCGCGCTCATCGCTACTCATTGGATTCAGTTTGGCCTGAATAAAGTTCATGGCTACAAACATTCCGATGATAGAACCGCAAGGATTAAAGCACTGCGCCATATTCAGTCGGCGGGTTGCTGTTTCCTCGGGGCCCATTGTCAGAATGTAGGGATTACAGCTTGTTTCGAGGAACGAGAGTCCGCATGTCATGATGAAGTAGGCTATGAGAAAACATCCGTAGATGCCGATAGCCTTGGCGGGGAAGAACAGTAGGGCACCAGCGGCATAAAGGCCGAGACCCATCAGTACGCCCGATTTATAAGAGAACTTTCGGATGAAGATGGCTGCAGGGAATGCCATGCAGAAGTAACCTCCGTAGAAAGCTACCTGAACCAGCGTGCCGTCGGTAACGCTCATGCGGAATATCTTTGAGAACGCCTTGACCATAGGGTTGGTTATATCGTTGGCAAATCCCCAAAGTGCGAAACAGAATGTAACAAGGATAAACGGAACGAGATAGTTCACTCCGTCTTTTATTATCAGAGATTGTTGTTGCTTTTCCATTGTTGTAGGAACAGGTTTTTAGAAGTGAACTAATATACGGAATACCTTGCCTGGGTTCTCAGCCCACTGGCGCATAGCCTCGGGCGCATCCTCGGGTGCTACCTCGTTGCTTATCAATCGGTCGACAGGACAAGTGCCGCGCTGCAGGTAATGGATAACTGCACGGAAATCTGCTGGCTGAGCATTGCGCGAACCACGGATGTCGAGTTCCTTCTGAACAAAGAACTTTGTCTGGAACGAAACATCGGTCTTTGCATATCCGATGCAGACAACACGACCGGTAAAGGCCACCTCGTTCACTGCCATCTGATATGTTGGAGCGCTGCCAACTGCCTCGATGATAACGTCGGGGCCGAAGCCTGCGGTAAACTCCTGAAGTTTTGCGTGAGCATCCTCGGTCTTGGTGTTAACGGTGTATGTAGCACCAAGCTCCTTGGCCAGTGCCAGCTTCTCGTCGTCGATGTCGGCAGCTATTACTGTTGCGCCGCGCAGAGCCGAGCGCACAATAGCGCCGAGGCCCACCATTCCGCAACCGATGACAACAACAGTGTCAATATCAGTAACCTGAGCGCGATTCACTGCGTGGAAACCTACGCTCATAGGCTCGATGAGTGCACAGGTGCGTGGGTCGAGTCCCTCGGCTGGGATAATCTTCTCCCAAGGCAGAGCGATGAACTCGCGCATAGCGCCGTTACGCTGCACACCCAGTGTCTCGTTGTGCTCGCAGGCGTTTACACGCTGGTTGCGGCACGAAGCACACTTTCCGCAGTTGGTGTATGGATTGCAGGTCACCACCATACCTGGTTTTAGTGTGTCGGGAACATCGGCGCCCACCTTCTCGATAACAGCGCCCACCTCGTGACCGGGTATTACGGGCATTTTTACCATTGGGTTCTTACCTAGCCATGTGTTCAGGTCGGAACCGCAGAATCCTATATACTCAAGGCGTAGCAGCACCTCGTTAGCTTTCAGCTCTTGTTCGGCTATGTTTACTATTTCCATCTGGCGCTCGCCAGAAATCTGTATTGCTTTCATTGGGCTATTTGACTATTTGACAATTTACTATTTCACTATTTTTTATTCGCTCATGTTCTTGATGTAGGGCAGATCGGGCAGGGTGCCGAAACCGAAGAATTTCTTTGCATTCTCGCCTAAGAACAGGCGCTTCTCGTCGGCAGTTAGCTCTGTCGATTTCTCTACGAAGTCGTAGCTCATCTTGTAGGTGATGGCGGTGATGGTGCGCGGATAGTCGCTGCCCCACATCAACTTCTCCATACCTACCTCGTTGGCTGCCTCCTTGATGGCGCAGATGGCCGATGGGAAGGGGTAGAACTCATCGTTGAACAGCCACGTTATGCCACCGCTCTCGATGAACACGTTCTTGTGGCGGGCCAGCTTTATCTGCTCCATCCAGCCCGGACGTGTAACCATTCCGAAGTGACCGATGGCAACCTTTAGTTTAGGACACTCCTGGATAATCTCTTCCATCTGACCTACTTGTGCATCGCCGTCCTGCAGCTCTATGCCTAATATCTTACCTTTATCTTCAAGCATGTGCATCAGCTGCATCATCTCGTCGGTAAGGAACTGTTGCGGCAGTCGTGCTGCGGGAATCTTTATGCCCTTGAATGCATCAACCACGCTGCCTGCCACCCCCATGAATCCTGCGTGACGATAGTCCAACATACCGAATGTGAAGAAACGATCGGGATAGCGGTTGGCAACCTGAATAAGATAGCTGTTCTGTATGCCGTCTATGAACTCCTGTGTAACAACGGCTGCGGCCACCTGGGCATAGTCCATATTGCTGAGAAATCGCTCGGCGGTGTTCTGTCCGTCTATCATGTATGGCGGCAGCATCTGGCGCTCCTCGCCGAAGAACAGCGAGCGACTGCGGTTGGGCTCCAGCTGACATATGCGCTGGTTGTCAACCACCGTGTCCTGATTCAGCCACAGATGACTGTGCGCGTCGATTATGAGTTTTTCCATCTTACAAACATTTGGTCGCCGATGATCTCCTGTACCTTCTGTACCAGGGCCTCGTCCATTGGCTCATTAACATACTGTATGTTCTTGAGCACATTCTTTGGGTTGGCGCTGCTGAAGAGCGTTGTGGCTATGCGTGGGTTCAAGCTTGTTGAGAACTGTATGGCCAGCTTGTCGATAGGATAGCCCTGCTCCTCGCAGTAGGCAGCAGCCTTTGCACAGGCACGCTGCAGGTCCTTGCCAGCCGGATGCCAGTCGGGCGCACCGCGCTGCGACAGCAGTCCCATTGAGAATGGCGATGCGTTGATTACGCCCACGTTGTGCTGCTCGAAGAATCCGAGATAGTCGGCCAGCAGAGTGTCGTTCAGCGAATAGTGGCAGAAGTTAAGTATGCTCTCTACCGTGCCGGCAGGAGCGTGCTCTACCACCCATTTCAGGTTTTCGGGCTGCAGGTCGGTAATGCCCACATGCTTTACTATTCCTTTTTCGCGAAGTTCAACCAGCGCAGGCAGCGTCTCGTCAACTATCAGTTGCAGTCCGCCCTCCATATCGCCTTGGAACTCTATGTCGTGAACGTTTATCAGGTCTATGTAGTCAACGTTCAGTCGCTCCATACTCTCGTAAACGCTCTCTTGTGCGCGCTTTGCGCTGTAGTCCCATGTGTTGATTCCGTTGTGCCCGTATCGGCCTACTTTTGTAGACAGGTAGTACTTTTCTCGGGGGATATCTTTCAGTGCCTTGCCCAGCACAGTCTCGGCCTTCAGGTGGCCGTAGTAGGGCGACACATCGATGAAGTTGATGCCGTTGTCAACAGCTGTGTGCACAGCTTCGATACCCTCTTCTTCGCGGATGCTATGGAACACACCGCCTAGCGATGAGGCTCCGAATCCCAGATTCGAAACTTTCATCCCGGTTTTACCTATTTCATTGTATACCATCATTATGTTTATTAGTTAGAATATGCTTCTTTTGTCATTTCTACGGCTATGGTTTCACTGCAGAACATCTGGTAGCTCACGTATTCCAGACCGCCGTACGGTCCGTTGTCGCCCCACGAGTTCTTCATGATGAAGTATTGCTCGCCGTCTTCATCGTGCGCCAGTCCTACTATCGCCATTGCGTGGTTCTTGTCTTCCCAGCACACGCCGTGATGAGCGCTGACCGAACGTTCCGTTCTGGCAAGTAGTGAGTCCATCGGTATGTTCAGATACTGCTCGTGTGTCCAGTTGTCGGGCATTTCCAGTTCCGATGTCTCATAGTACGGCTTGCTGTCGTCGCTCATCAGGGCTATGTATTCGCCAGGCTTGCACACGCTTCGGGCAAACTCCTGCGGGGTGTATTGCGCGCCCAGCATGAATACCCATTTTGGGGTAGGCGTGTCGGGCTTTCGCATGGCGTCGTATCCACAGATGCCGTATTTCTCAATCATGCTGATCAGGGTGGTTGGCTCGCCGCGCTTGGTCTTGGGGCAGTCGGCTTCGCGTTCTATCATCTTCTCTATATAATAAGGTGACAGGTTAACCGAGTCGCCCCAGCTTAGGTGTTCGGTTTCGATGGTGGCCAGCATGGCGTAAATCCAGCATGTCTCGCTATCGCCCTGATCTTTAATTGGTGTCATGCGGTTCATCACATCGGTGGTGAAGTGCTTGCCACTTGGTGTGTATTGGCTCTCTTGGTGCGCACATCCGCCCACCAGCATTGCCAACCCTATACCGCATGCCACAATTGTTTTCAGTTTCATGGGGCCAAAGTTACGAAATTATTGGCACTAATTACACGAATTTACGCGAAAACTATAATAATTCGTGTTAATTCGCGCAATTCGTGCCAAAAAAGTTGTACCTTTGCAACCTAATTCAGAAATTATGCATATCGCAGTAGCAGGAAACATAGGTAGCGGCAAGTCAACTCTTACCCGTCTTCTGGCCAAACATTATGGCTGGGAGCCAAGGTTTGAGTCGGTTGATAGCAACCCGTATCTCGAGGATTACTACCGCGATATTCACCGTTGGTCGTTCAATATGGAGGTGTATTTCCTCAAGGAGCGATTCCGCGATCTCATCGACATCGCCAAGGCCGACCATACTATCATTCAGGATCGTACCATCTACGAGGGTGTTCACGTGTTTATGGAGAACAACCGCGAGATGGGCAATCTGTCTGAGCGCGATTACGAGACTTATATGGAGTTGTTCGAGCAGATGATGTCGGTAGTAAAACTGCCCGATCTTATGATATATCTGCGTGCATCGGTGCCGCATCTGGTAAGCAACATCCAGAAGCGCGGGCGCGACTACGAGCAGGCCATCCAGCTTGAGTACCTGCAGAACCTGAACCGCCGTTATGACGATTTTGTGTTCAACAAGTATCAGGGACGCGTAATCACTATCGAGAAAGATAATCTCGATTTCTTGAACACTCCTCGCGATCTTGCCGGCATCATCGACAAGATCGACGCAACCCTCTTTGGATTGTTTTAATGTTTAATGTTTAATCTTTAATGTTAAGATATCATGCATATTGCAATAGCAGGAAACATCGGTAGTGGCAAGACCACATTAACAAAATTGCTGGCCCATCGTTACGGTTGGATACCACGTTTCGAGCCCGTTGATAATAATCCGTATCTGGCTGATTTCTATGCAGATATGCCCCGTTGGTCGTTCAATCTTCAGATTTATTTCCTGAACAAACGATTCAAGGAGGTTGTAGAGATTTCGAAGTCGAAGGATACTATTATCCAGGACCGCACCATCTTTGAGGATGCGCGCATTTTTGCGCCCAACCTGCACGACCAGGGTATGATGAGCGACCGCGACTTTGCCAACTATACCGACTTGTTCGACCTGATGATGTCGCTGGTAAAGTTGCCCGACCTGATGATATACATCCGTTCGAGCATCCCTACGCTGGTGGCTCAGATTCAGAAGCGTGGTCGCGAGTACGAGCAGACCATGCGTCTTGATTATCTGCAGGGACTTGAGAAGCGTTATGAAGACTGGATTGCTACCTATCGTGGTCCGCTGATTATTGTTGATGGCGACAACTGCAAGTTTGGCGACCGCCCCGAGGACTTCAAGATGGTAACCGAGCTCATCGACCAGAAGCTCTACGGCTTGTTCCCTCTGGAATAATGTTTCGCTCGGCTTTGCCAAGAATGTTTAATGTTTAATCTTTAATGTTTAATCTTTAATGATTCAGGATTACGAAATAATGGCTCCTGTAGGTTCGCGCGAATCGCTCGCTGCAGCCATTCAGGCTGGTGCCGACAGTATCTACTTCGGCATCGAGAAGTTGAATATGCGCGCACATTCGGCGTCTACTTTCACTATCGACGACCTGCGCGAGATAGCCGCCACCTGCGACGAGCATGGCATAAAGAGCTATCTTACCGTTAACACCATCATCTATGGTGAGGATATACCACTGATGCACGAGATTATTGATGCAGCCAAAGAGGCAGGCATCTCGGCCGTGATAGCCAGCGATGTGGCTGTTATGACCTATTGTAATAAGGTGGGGCAGGAGGTGCATCTGTCTACCCAGCTCAACATCTCTAATATCGAGGCCTTGAAGTTCTACGCCCAGTTTGCCGATGTTGTGGTGCTGGCTCGCGAGCTTAATATGGACCAAGTGGCCGAGATTTTCCGTCAGGTTGAAGAGCAGCACATCTGCGGCCCAAGCGGCAATCAGATTCGCATAGAGATGTTCTGTCACGGAGCCCTCTGTATGGCCATCAGCGGCAAGTGCTATATGAGTCTGCACGCAGCCAACCGCTCGGCCAATCGTGGCGAGTGCATACAGGTGTGCCGCCGTTCGTATACCGCCACCGACAACGAGACTGGCTATCAGCTCGACATCGATAATAAGTACATTATGAGTCCTAAGGACCTGAAGACCGTGCGCTTCATAGACCGCATGATGAAGTCGGGTGTGCGTGTGTTCAAGATTGAGGGACGTGCCCGTGGTCCTGAATACGTCTACACTGTCATCCGCTGCTATAAGGAGGCAATTCAGTCTGTTCTCGACGGCACATTTACCGAGGAGAAGAAGGACGAGTGGGATGCTCGCCTGGCAACTGTGTTCAACCGCGGATTCTGGGATGGCTACTATCAGGGCCAGCTCATGGGCGAGTGGAACAAGCACTACGGCAGCAATGCTACCGAGCGCAAGGTTTACATTGGCAAGGGCGTAAAGTACTTCTCAAAGCTTGGCGTGGCCGAGTTCACTGTTGAGGCTAACACCTTCAAGGTGGGCGATAAGATGCTGATTACAGGCCCCACAACAGGCGTTATGTATGTAACTGCCGACGAGATTCACGGCGACAACGGCCCTGTAGAGGTAGCCGAGAAAGGCACCCGCGTGTCGATAGCCGTAACCGACAAAATCCGTCCGAGCGATAAACTCTTCCGCTTAGAACCGGTAGAGCAGCAATAAAACATCAGGGGCGCATCACTGCGCCCCTGATTCTTGTGTTTTCACCAACCAATTACTAATCATTACTCTTACTAACAAAAACCTATAAATGTATGAAAAAACTAACTTAATCAATCAAATTACGAATCTAACTATCTAACTTTCTGAGCGCAAAATTACGCCGAAAGGTTGAACTACACAAAAATCTTCAACCAAATGGGCTTAATTTTCAGCCAATTGCCCGATTTATATTTTCTTAAGAACCCCGAAATACCAAAAAGTTTACAAAATCGTTGGCAGTTTGCAAAAAATACACTATCTTTGCCACCGTAGAAACCTAAACTATATTGTTGATACAGTCATGAAGATTAAGAATCGGCTGCTTACAGCCATCCTAACCCTATGCTTTAATATGGTGCCGCTTGCAGTTGCGGCACAAGGCGAAACCATGGTGTTTACCCCCCAGTGGACGGCACAGGCGCAGTTTGCCGGTTATTATGTGGCCGAGGCCAAGGGCTTCTACCGCGAGGCAGGTTTAAATGTGCGTATTGAGCACCCCACGCCTACACAGCCCGCCATGGCCCGATTGCAGCATAACCAGTGCCAGGCCACTACGCTGCAGCTTTGCCAGGCATTAGAGATTGTCGACGGCGGTGTACCATTGGTAAACATTCTGCAAACATCTATGAATAATGCCATGGTTATTGTGTCGGCCCGCAATCAGGATCCCCTTAAGCAAAAAGGTGCCAAGGTGGGTATCTGGAGCGTAGGCTTCGGTCAGTTGGCCATCTGCATGAGCATTATGGACCACCTGAACTACGAGTTTATTCGCTTTGCCCAGAACGTAAATCTGTTTGTGGCTGGTGCTCTTGATGCCACTCTGGCCATGAGCTATAACGAGTACTATCAGTTGGTGCAGGCAGGCATTACCGTGACCGATAAGAACGTGTACCGCTTTTGCGACCACGGCTATAACGTGCAGGAAGATGGCGTTTACATGACTCGCAGCTACTACGAGAAGCACCGTGACCAGGCCCATCGCTTTGCCAAGGCCAGCCGTAAGGGATGGGAGTATGCCGCTGCGCATCCTGAAGAAACACTCGATATCGTGATGAAGTATGTAGACAGGGAGAAGATAGGTACTAACCACGTTATGCAGCAGCTGATGCTGAAGGAGGTGCTGCGATTGCAGGTTGACCGCGAGTCGAAGAAACGTGAGTTCCGTCTGCGCCCCGATATGGTTAAGCAGGCCAGCCACCTGATGTATCAGAACGGCATGCTCGATCGCGAAGTAACCTACCAGGAGTTAATTGACAAACGATAGTCTGCCGATATGAATAAAATGTTAGCCTATATACGCCGTAAGCTGTCCATCAGGGTTAGCCTGTGGGTGGTAATGTTTGCCGCCGTTATCTTTATCGCGGCTCTCAGTTTCCTGTTCTATCAGTCGCGCGAGGCGGTGCGCCAGGAGGCCATCCATCGTGCCACCACCATATTGGAGCGTACGTCGCTGCAGGTAGAGGGTATCCTGAACCGTGTTGAGGTGGCCTCACAGATGACCGAGTGGCTGGTGCAGCGCCATCCCAACGTGGCCGACTCTATGTTTGTGTACAGCGAGGGAACACTGCGTAACAATCCCGATTTCTATTCGTGCTCTATCGCCTTCGAGCCTTACTTCTTTAAGGATTATGGCCGCTATTTCTCGGCCTACTCTAAATTCGAGGGCGACAGCATCCGTACCCTGCAGGGCGGTAGCGATAACTACCAGTACTTCTTTATGGACTGGTATCTGATGCCTCAGCTGTTAAATCACCCCTGCTGGACCGATCCTTATATGGATCTTGATGCGCCCACCAATACTTACGAGATGGTTACCACCTACTGTCAGGCCATCAAAGACAATAAGGGTGCGTTTATTGGCGTCATCAACACCAGTCTGTCCATCAGCTGGCTGTCGCAAACCATCTCATCGGTAAAGCCCTATCCTAACTCTTACAGCATCATGATAGGTCGAGGCGGCCAGTACTTTGTTCACCCCGACAGCACTAAGATTACCCGCCAAACCATTTTTACGCAAACCATGCTTGAGCCCGATACGGCTCTAACTTCACTTGGTCATGCCATGCAGCGTGGCGAGGAGGGCATGCGCCGCATGATGATAGACGGCAAGGATAGCTACGTGTTCTACAAGCCGTTGGGCAAAACAGGCTGCTCTATGGCCATAGTTTGCCCCGAGAGCGATATATTCAGCGGCTTCAACCGCCTGCGCCACACCGTAATGGCCATTGTGTTTGTAGGCTTGCTGGTAATGTTGTACGTGTTTATAAATGTGATTACGCGCGAGTTGAAACCTCTGCACCGTCTGGCGCGCGAGGCCGAGACGATAGCCTCGGGTCATTTCGATGCCGAACTGCCCAACTTCGAGCGTACCGACGAGATAGGCCAGCTCAGTCACTCGTTCGGCAACATGCAGCAGTCGTTGGTAAAGTATATCGAAGAACTCAAGCTTACCACCGCCCAGAAAGCCTCTATCGAGAGCGAGCTTAACGTGGCCAGCAACATACAGATGAGCATGCTGCCCAGCGTGTTCCCCAACCGCGAGGGCCTGGATATGCATGCCTCAATGACCCCTGCCAAGGAAGTTGGTGGCGACCTTTACGGCTATCTGCTTAAGGGCGACAGCCTGTACTTCTGCGTGGGCGATGTTAGTGGTAAGGGTGTTCCTGCCTCGCTGTTTATGGCTCAGGTAACCCGCCTGTTCCGTACGCTGGCCAACCAGCAGATGCTGCCTGCCGAGATATGTACACACATGAACGAGGCCCTGTCGGGCGACGAGAACCCCACTTCCATGTTTGTTACCATGTTTGTGGGCGTGGTTAATCTGCAGTCGGGTCACCTCATGTTCTGTAATGCCGGTCATAACCCGCCTGTCATTGGTGGTGGCGAGAATCATGGCGAGTTCCTGCAGATGCTGCCCAACTTCCCTATTGGCGTGATGCCAGGTTTGGAGTTCGAAGGCGAGGAGATTGAGTCTATCAAGGGCCGCGCGCTGTTCCTCTATACCGACGGACTGAACGAGGCCGAGAACCGCCAGCACGAGCAGTTTGGCGACGACCAGCTACTATCCATCCTGCGCAACACCCACTTCGAGAGCGCCAAGCAGGTTGTAGAAACCCTCTTCAACGAGGTGCAAGCCCACCGCGATGGTGCCGACCCGAACGACGACCTTACTATGATGTGCCTACGCATGCAGTAAGGCAAAAAATAAGGAGAAGCACTTGGTAATGCTTCTCCTTTTTCATTGTCACTGGCCCATACACGATGTGGCTCCCAGTGCCGTAACAATCGCCGTTGCGATTGACGCAATCATCTGCACGATGAACTTAATCGTCTCTCTCTTAGTCATGGTTCACCTCCTTTCTTAATCGCCCTCGCCTGGGTCATCGCTGCTCTGGTAACCGCCGCAGCTGAATAAGAAGATAGGTGGGGTGGCTAATAGCAACCACTTGACGGGGTGTGCGGTGGACATCCGCGTGGAGAATATGGAGCAGCTGATACGCTACGCAGCGATATTGCTGGATTATGCCGACGAATCGCATCAGAAGTTCGACGAACTGTTGGTGGAAAGAAACAGATTTGGAGCCATTTGGCTGCATTTTGCAGTGCGTTTTAGAGGGAATCGGCACAAGGTGCTGTTTATCAACGCGTAACAAAATCAGGGCAAATAATTAACGCATTTTAATATGGGATATGTTTGGTGGGATAGGGGAAATTTATTAATTTTGCAGGCAAAAATCAGAGCTATGACAATAAACGAAATTCAAGATGAGATTATTGAGGAGTTC
>Ga0310696_10005152_pt1 | contig 15812 bp, 12 predicted proteins | sample AusTroGonzalo_MG_4_FD_203885 | JGI IMG/M metagenome (GOLD analysis project Ga0310696, IMG submission 203885) | Bovine rumen microbial communities from tropical cattle in Woodstock, Queensland, Australia - Gonzalo_02 (v2) (version 2) | ecosystem: Host-associated > Mammals > Digestive system >...
CCAGGGCGGCGTATCTATCATGAGTATGGGCATCGGCGCGATAGTACTCGGCGTGGCGTTCAGTTATGTATTGCATGTGCTGATTCATTATATCTACACAGGCGATGTCCAAATGACGATGAAAGAGCAGACCAAGCCTGTGCTGCTCGGTTCGTTGACCACTATTGGTGCGTTTGCGGGACTCCTTTTCACACAGTCACGCCTGCTAAGCGACTTCGGTTTCTTTGCGCTCCTTGTCATTACGGGTACCACACTCTTCAGTCTGGTCTTCATACCGCATTTCCTGCCGAAGAAATATACTCCCAATGAACGGGCGTTCCGTTTTCTGGAGCGTATCAATGCCTATCCGATAGACCGAAATAAATTCATTGTCATCCTGACAATTCTTTGGGTAGCCCTGTGTATCGCTTTCTCGGGCAGATACCAGTTCGACAGCAACCTGCTTAACATCGGTTATGTCAGCGATGACTGCGCCCGGGCAGAGGCCTCATGGGCCGAATGGATGAATGACGGGAAGACGGAACTTTATTTCGCATCCGTGGCGCCGACTGTAGAGGAAGCTTTGGAAGCACTGCCTCGTATCGAGCAGGAGAGTGGCACGAAAGTATCGCTTCTGATGCCTTCTTTGCAACAGCAGGCACAGCGCATCGAGGCATGGGAGAACTACTTCACTCCGGAGAAACAGGCCGAAGTATGGCGTAATGTGACCAAAGCTTGTCAGGAAGAAGGCATTGATCCGTCTATGTTCCTACCTTTCCAACAGATGATGAGCAGTCCTGAGCAACCCGAACTGCTTTCCGAAGCAGGTCTGCTTCCGCAGCCTATACTGGACAACCTGCTGGAAGAAGCGAACGGGCAAGCGCTGGTTTATTTCTCTTTGACTTGCTCGCCGGAAGAGGCAGAAGCTGTCAAAGACCGCCTGACCGCACAAGAAGGATGCATGCTCATGGACCCCTATTATTACTGCACGGACCTGGTAGAACTGCTGCATGACGACTTCAATCTGATCATGTGGATCAGTTCGGCATTCGTCTTCCTGCTGTTGCTCTTCTCGTACCGCAACATATGGCTCACACTGATAGCTCTCAGTCCGATGGTTCTCTCGTGGTACACGGTCTTGGGAGCGATGGCGCTTTTCCACCAGCCTTTCAACCTCGTGAACATTATCGTTTCCTCCTTCGTCTTCGGTATAGGAGTGGACTACTCGATATTTATCTTGGAAGGACTGCTCAAAGGAGACGAAAAGAGCCCGACAATGATGTACAACAAAACCGCCATCTCCCTCTCGGCGGTTATACTCATTATATGCATGCTGATTCTCGGTTTCGCCAAACATCCGGCTGTACAGAGTATCAGTTTTGCATCCCTTGTCGGCATGATTACAACCATCATGCTTTCCTATACCCTTGAACCCAATTTATTCCGCTTGTATAAGCACATTAAAGAGAAAAAGAAACAATCATGATTAAACTGATTTTATTGATAGCGACCACCATCCTCTCGCTGCATCAACCCAATGAGACTCGCGAGTTCGCGTTCACAGAGACGCGGGTGATGCCGAAAATGAACAAGACTGCTGTCTCGGAAGGCACTATGCTCTTCCAGGCGCCGGATAACCTCCGCATGGACTACTCCAAGCCGGCAGGAGACTATACCGTCATCGAGAAAGACCGATTCGATGTGTTCAAGGCGGGCAAGATGCAAAAGCTGAACGTCAAGGACCCTAAACAGAAAATGGCCGTTTACCGTGCCACTCTTCTTGCCTGCCTTGGCGGTGACGTGGAGAAAGCGGCCACCCTTAACAATGCCAAAGCCGAGTACAAGACCGTAGGAAACACTTACGTCTGCACCCTTCGGGCGGAGAACGCCGCACCCCGGGACATAGCAGCATTAGAACTGGTGTACGATAAGAAATCGGGACAGTTATTGAAAATGACGATTACCGAAGGTAACGGTAATTACACCACCTATGCTGTCAAATAACAAAAAATGTATATGGCTAACAAACGCAAAATAATCAACGACCCCGTTTTCGGATTCCTGTCGATACCGAACGAATTGATCTACGATGTACTGCAGCATCCGTATGTGCAGCGGCTTAACCGTATTCGTCAACTCGGTCTGTCGTACCTTGTTTATCCGGGAGCGATGCACAGTCGTTTCGGACATTCGCTCGGCGCCATGCATCTGATGCAGGAAGCCATACGGTCTCTTCGTCTCAAGGGAGTAGAAATCACGGAAACGGAAGAGACTGCGGCAATGATTGCTATTCTCCTGCATGACATCGGACATGGTCCTTTCTCGCATGTACTGGAGCATACGATTGTCGATGGCGTAACGCATGAAGATATATCGCTTCTGATGATGGAACGCATCAATAATGATTTAATGATGCGCTACGCGCCTAATGGTGACAATGATGGACCGCTTGATATGGCGATTGCGATATTCAAGAATGAGTACCCCAAGCATTTCCTGCATCAACTGATATCCAGCCAATTGGACATGGATCGCATGGACTATCTCTGCCGGGATTCGTTCTTCACCGGTGTACAGGAAGGACGTGTAGCGAGCGAACGACTGCTCAAAATGCTGGATGTACGGGACGACAAACTGGTGGTACAGGTCAAAGGAATCTACTCCGTGGAGAAATTTCTGGTGGCACGCCGTCTGATGTACTGGCAGGTCTATCTGCATAAAACATCCGTGGCTGCGGAGCAGCATCTGATAAAAATTCTCAGCCGCGCCAAAGAACTGGCACGCAGCGGGAAAGAACTGTTCTGCGCACCGGCGCTTCACTATTTCCTCTATCAACCCGTGACATTCGAATGCTTCTCTCCGACCAGCGAGGCTTTGGAGCAATACGCATTGTTGGACGATAACGATGTACTCTCCGCTATCAAGGCATGGATCTCCGGAGACGACAAAGTGCTGAGTGTGCTAAGCAAGAGTTTCATCAACCGTTGTTTGTTCCGCGGCGAATTACTCAACGCTCCTCTTGACGACAATCAAAAGGAGGTACTCAACCGGCAATATGCACAAGCGATTGGTATCTCGGAGAAAGAGGCCTCCTATCTCTGGTGTGAACATGTATCCACCAGCAACACTTATTCGGAGAAAGCGGACTCTATCGACATCCTCTACTCTGACGGCACGGTGCGAGACATTGCGGATGCCAGTGAGATATTAGACCTCGAGGCCCTTACACGTAAACCGACAAAGCGGTACCTGTTCAGATACCGGTTAAATAGTTAAACAGATATGGAATTTAGTGCACAACAAATAGCGGCCTTATTAGGCGGACAACTGGTAGGAAATGCCAACAGTATGGTGTCTGACGTAGCTCCGATTGAGCATGCCGATACTCACCACCTGGCTTTTATCACAGAGGAGAAATACCTGCCTTATTTGCAAACGACAAACGCCGGTGTGGTAATGGTTTCTGACCGCTTCGCTGAAAGCGCCAAGACCGCTTACGCGGCAAGAAAAAAGACAGATTCAGCCCTTATTCTCGTGGAGAACGCCCGCGGGGCGATGGGACAGTTGCTCCAACTGGTTGCAAAAACCATGAATCCTGCCAAACGAGGTATCGAACAACCCTGCTTCATCGCAGAAGGAGTAGCCGTTCCGGAGGATGCTTATGTAGGAGCCTTTGCGTACATCGGAAAGAATGTACGTTTGGGAGCGGGAGTGCAGATTTATCCGAATACGTATATAGGAGACAATGTCACGATAGGGGACAATACGATTCTTTATGCCGGTGTCAAAATCTATGCTCACAGCCGGATAGGCGCCAACTGCGTTCTTCATGCGGGGGTGGTCATCGGTTCTGACGGATTTGGTTTTGAACCCGATGCACAAGGCGTGAACCAAAAAATTCCACAGATAGGTAACGTCATTATTGAAGATGATGTAGAGATAGGAGCCAACACGACCATTGACCGAGCGATGATGGGGTCCACTATCGTACGTCGCAATGTCAAGATAGACAACCTCGTGCAGATTGCCCATAATGTAGAAGTCGGCGTATCCACTTTCCTCTGCGCACAAGTCGGTATCGCCGGAAGTGCCAAGATAGGAAAACATTGCATCCTTACCGGACAGGTAGGCGTTGCCGGACATATCGAAGTAGCAGACAACTGCATCTTTGGTGCGCAAAGCGGCATCGCAGGAAATATTCGCAAACCGGGACAATACATAGGTTCTCCGGCTATTGACGCTTCCATTTGGCGCCGCGCTATAGTACGATTCAAACAATCAGGACAGAAATGAAACAACATACAATAAAAGAAAGCTTTACGCTTAGTTCTGTAGGCCTTCATACAGGTCTGCACATTACCGCCACTTTCAATCCGGCACCCGCTGACACAGGCGTCTGTCTGCGACGGGTGGACCTGCCCGGACAGCCTTGCCTTCAAGCATTGGCTGACTACGTATCCGGTACCGAGCGGGGAACGGTTTTGGAGCGTGGTAAATGGAAAATAAGTACTGTTGAGCATGCGCTCAGCGCCCTTTATGCCCTTGGTGTAGACAACTGCATCATTGATGTGGACGCACCGGAAATGCCGATTCTCGACGGCAGCGCCAGAATGTTTGTGCGTGAAATCCAGCGCGTGGGCCTCGAGGAGCAGGATGCGGAACAGCAGATATATGTGGTGAAAGAACCGATTGAGTATATATCCGAGCACGGAAATATTATGCGCATCGAACCATGCGACCATTACGAAGTGGATGTCACGATTGCGTTCCAGTCCAATCTTCTGCGCGAGCAGCATGCTACACTCAGAGATTTGGCGGGTTACCCCAATGACATTGCAGCCGCCCGTACCTTCTGTTTTGTGCGCGAGATTGAGCCCCTTCTGCGCGTCGGTCTTATCAAAGGCGGCGACCTCAAGAATGCTCTCGTCATCTATGAAACAGAATTGTCACAGTCCGGTATGGATTATTTCTGCGACAAAATGGGACAACCGCATCTGGATGCTACAAAACTCGGTTACCTCTCGCCGCTGAACTATCCCAACGAACCCGCTCGTCACAAACTGCTGGATGTCATTGGTGACCTCTCGCTCCTCGGACTGAGGCTCCAGGGACGTATTGTTGCTTACAAACCCGGACACACGTTCAACACCCAGTGTGTCCGTCGATTTAGAAACCAAATACTATCAGAATAATGATTTCTCCTTTAGCTTACGTTTCGCCGAAAGCGCAAATCGGCAAGAATGTCACAATAGATGCATTCGCATATATAGATGATAATGTCATTATCGGCGATAATTGTCATATCTTCCCTTCCGCTGTCATAGGCGCCGTTCCGCAGGACCTGAAATATCGAGGAGAAGAGACTTGGACCGTCATCGGCGATAATTGCGTGCTCCGTGAGTTTGTAACGGTTCATCGTGGTACCGCATCAAAAGGCAAGACCGTGGTTGGCAACAACAACCTGATCATGGCTTACTGCCACGTGGCACACGACTGTATTTTGCATGACAACATTATCATGTCCAACTGCACCCAACTGGCGGGCGAAGTGGAAGTGGACGACTACGCTATCATCGGAGGCGGCACGCTCGTTCATCAATTCAGCCGCATTGGAGCACATGTGATGATACAAGGCGGTTCGAAAATCAACAAAGACATACCGCCGTTCATCATTGCAGCGCGCGAACCTATTGCGTTCTGCGGCATCAATTCCGTGGGCCTCAACCGCCGCGGTTTTACACCCGACCAGATTCATACCATACAAGAGGTATATCGTCTTATCTATCAAGGAGGCATGAATACTACACAGGCACTCGACCGCATCGTCGCTACCATGCCTGTTAGTCCCGAACGGGACATGATTGTCGATTTCGTACAACAATCCACCAGGGGCATCGTCAAAGCATAAACTAAATAACAACAATAATAATGGAAGAGCAAGAAAAAAGCCTCAATTTTATTGAGCAAATTGTAGAAAAAGACTTGGCAGAAGGAGTGAATAACGGTCGTATCCAGACCCGTTTCCCGCCGGAGCCGAACGGCTACCTGCATATAGGACACGTCAAAGCCATTTGCATGGATTTCGGTATAGCAGAGAAGTACAACGGCGTTTGTAACCTCCGTTTTGATGACACCAATCCTGCCAAAGAAGACACCGAATACGTAGAGACCATCGAGCGTGACATCGCATGGCTCGGCTTCAAATGGGGTAAGATCTTCTATGCCTCCGACTATTTCCAGCAGCTGTACGACCTCGCTATCATGTTCATCAAACAAGGCAAGGCGTACGTTGACGAGCAGACCGCCGAGCAAATTGCCGAGCAGAAAGGTACGCCTACTGAACCCGGTGTAGCTTCGCCTTTCCGTGACCGCCCTATCGAAGAGAACCTGCGTCTGTTCGAAGCTATGCAGCGCGGTGAGATAGAGGAAGGAAAGATGGTGCTGCGTGCCAAGATTGACATGGCGAACCCCAACATGCATTTCCGGGATCCGATCATGTACCGCATCATCACCAGCCACCCGCACCACCGTACGGGATACAAATGGAAAGTGTATCCGATGTACGACTTTGCGCACGGACAGAGCGATTATTTCGAGGGTGTCACCCACTCTATCTGTACGCTTGAGTTCGAGGTACACCGCCCGTTATACGACTATTTTATTGACCAGTTCAGCGGTCCTAACTTCTGCGGTTTGTCACCTTACGGCCCGGACTATCGTCCGAAGCAACGCGAGTTCAACCGTCTCAACATCACCTATACCGTCATGTCGAAACGCAAGATGCTGCAACTCGTCAAGGAAGGACTCGTAGCCGGATGGGACGATCCGCGTATGCCGACCGTATGTGGTCTGCGCCGCCGTGGATATACACCGACCGCCATCCGTAACTTCATGGACCGTATCGGTTATACCAAAGTGGAAGGCATGATTGACCAAGGTTTGCTGGAGCACACGATCCGCGAAGACCTCAAAGAGACCGCACCGCGCGTATGCGCCATCTTCGACCCTGTCAAACTCGTCATCACCAACTACGAAGGGCAAGGAGAGACCATTATCGCAGAAAACATAGACGGACATGAAGAACTGGGCACGCGTGAGATGAAGTTTGGTCGCGAACTGTGGATTGAGCGCGGTGATTTCCTGGAGGAAGCGGACAACAAGTTCTACCGTCTCAGCCCGGGTGGCCGCGAGGTACGTCTCAAAGCTTCGTACATCATTCAGGCAACCGGTTGTGAGAAGGATGCCAACGGAAATATCACCACCGTTTATGCTACTTACGACCCGGACAGCAAGTCCGGAACCGAAGGCGGTAACCGCAAGACCAAAGCGACCATCAACTGGGTAGAATGCAATAGCGCAATCGATGCCGAGGTACGCCTCTACGACCGTCTTTTCGCGGTTGAGAACCCATCCGCTGAGGAAGGTGATTTCCGCGACCTGCTTAACCCGGACAGCCTCAAAGTGGTTACCGCCAAAGTGGAAGCATCGCTCGCCAACGCTAAGCCGCAAGATCACTTCCAGTTGCTCAAGCAGGGCTATTTCGTAGTGGACGACGACTCTGCTGCAGGCCACCTTGTCCTCAATCGTACCTGCTCGCTCAAAGATAATTATCTGAAATAATCTTATAGTGAAACGGTCTGCTATGAAGACTCGTCTTCAAAATAACAAAGAGCAGGTTTTCTGCGATTGGCGCCATAAGTGGGTACGTCTCACGCCCGAGGAATGGGTGCGTCAGCAGTTGCTTCACTCCCTTGTGGAGCAACTCGGCTATCCCTCCTCTCTCATCGCCGTGGAAGCGGCAATCACCGTGGGCGAAACCAAGAAACGTTGTGATGCCATCGTGTACAACACAGCCATGCAGCCGCTCGTACTCATCGAGTGCAAAGCCGAGACCGTTCCGCTGACGCAAAAGACCCTCGATCAAGCAATTACGTATAATAGAAAACTACAGGTACCCTATCTGCTACTGAGCAATGGAGTACAGACGATTTGGATTAATGGAACAAATATTTACACTTCTGGAATCCCTCGATACGCCGACCTTTTACGGCGTGAATAACCAGAATATCCTCTGCCTCAAGAACCAACATCCCGACGTGCGGGTAGTAGCACGCGGATATCAGGTGAAGGTTACCGGTTCCGAGAAAGCGATTGAGAATTTCGAACAATCGCTGCATCTATGCGAGAACTTTTGTATTCGCAACAACCGCTTGACGGAGCAAGATATCCTCACTCTGCTGCATGGGGAGAAGCCCCACGAGCAAGCCACGGAAAATCTCATTCTGCATGGCGTCAACGGCAAGTCCATTTATGCCCGTTCCACCAATCAGAAAGCGCTCGTGGCGGCGTACGAAGAGAATGACCTCCTTTTCGCCGTAGGCCCTGCCGGTTCGGGAAAAACCTACACGGCGATAGCGCTCGCTGTGCGGGCTCTCAAAAATCGCGAAGTGAGACGCATTATCCTTTCCAGACCGGCGGTAGAAGCAGGAGAGAAACTCGGTTTCCTTCCCGGAGACATGAAAGAGAAAATAGACCCCTATCTGCAACCTCTTTACGACGCACTGCAAGACATGATTCCCGCTGCCAAACTGACGGAATACATGGAGAAAGGGACTATTCAGATTGCACCGCTGGCTTTTATGCGCGGACGTACACTCTCTGACGCAGTCGTCATTCTCGACGAGGCGCAGAACACTACTACGTTGCAACTGAAAATGTTCCTGACACGTCTTGGCTTGGGCGGTAAGATGATTGTAACCGGCGATATGACGCAGATTGACCTGCCGCCGACACAAAAGTCCGGACTTCGCGACGCTATGGAGCGTTTCAAAAATATCAAAGGCATCCGCATCATCGAGTTCAATGAAAAAGATATCGTCCGTCACCCGCTTGTCAAACACATCGTGGCGGCTTATAAAGAACAATAACAACAAATCATTTATATCATGAAAAAAATCTTTTTAGCCATTTTAATGGCCACCCTTTCATCTTTCTTTTTTCTCCTTTCACCTGTAATGGCAGGTGTCACAACCTACACGTTCACGTCCTACAAATGGGCAAGCAAAGTGGGCGCTACTGTTTGTAACGGAACAACCGACGGCTGGGTGTGCGATAAAGAAGCGTACAAAGAAAATTACTCAGAAGGACGCTACGACGCCGACGGACTTCCATGGTCGTGGGGCGTCGATGTAAAAAAGAGCACTACCGGAGCAGGTGCCACATCGGTGCTGACCTTTGAAAATGTACGCAGAGTAGTTATCAATTTCTGCCAAAACAAAAGTGGTGGTAAAGGTTCTATTTATGTCCAAGTGGGTGACAATACACCGCAAAGTATCACCATTAACAGACCGAAGGACGGGAAAGGGGATTACAACCGCGACTCCGTTATCCTCTACACCACCCCGCAGACCGGTAAAATCAAATTCTGGGTAAACTGTGATGAAAATGCTATCTATCTCAACACCCTCACTATCTATTCGGCCAATGGTGGCAGTTCTCCGTTTACCATGGATACGTATCAATTGGTAACGGACGTGGCGCAGTTGGAGGACTCCGACCAAGTCATCTTCGGCGTGTACAAGGAAGGTGTCAATTATATCATGGGTTATTTTGACGAATGGGAATCGGTTAATAACATTCATGCCATCAAAGGCAAATACGCTGCCGACCGTAATACGGTAGAGCCGGATGACCGTGCTATCTATACGCTGCGCAAAGCCGATCTGAAGGGTCATGCGTGCTATATTTTCCAGGATGAATTGCGGTATGAGGAGGCTTATCTGGTGGCTTCCGGAGGGCAGACCAAAAACCGTCTTGCTCTGTGGACTAATCTCAAGGATGAAAACACCTACGGCAACTATGGTTACTGGGATATAGCCATAGAGAATGGTGCCGAGGCGGTGATTACCAATCTGGGCAACAGCAAGGCAAAGATCATCCAGTATAACGCATCGAATAACCCAACGCTTTTTGCCTGCTACGCCGACCGTTCGCAGACACCTGTCTGTCTATACCGACGCGTACCGGCCATGGGAGACGTAGAAGCAATTGTAGCACCGCTCATTAACTTCGGCACGACTACTCAACAGACCGGAAAAAAACTCATTACCGTCAATGCGAACAAGTTGACACAAGATATCGCGGTTTCTCTTAAAGATGGCTCGAAATTCTCGATTTCATCGACACTGTTAGACCTAGAAGGTGGACAACTGATCGTCTCTTACGACATTGCCGCAGCCGGCCATTATACCGACACGCTTATTTTTAAATCCGGAAGTACGGAGACACGCGTGGCAGTTATTCTTAATCGCATCAACCCGATGAACATCAGCGAAGCAGTACTGCAAGAAGACTACACCACCATCTATCTCAACGAAGTGGTGGTAACCAAGAAATACGACAATTATATCTATGTCCGCGATAACACAGGTTCGATGCTGCTCTTTGACAGAGGAGACGGCGTTTCCGGCAAACGATATGGCGCGGACCTCAAGGCAGGAGACCATCTGACTGGTGTCACAGGACGGTTCATTAACTATTTCGGTGTTCCGGAGATATCACCCAATGAGCAGTTCAAGATCGGCACGAATACAGAAGTGGCACCCGAAGCAGCACCGGCTGTTATCGACTCTGCCGATGTGTGCCGCTACCTCGTATTGGAAAACACGGTCGTAAAGAATTGGACAAGTCTGAAATACAACGGGAAAGAGTATGCCGTGTTAAATAAATTCAACTTGTCGACCTTCACCAAGGATGTACCGACACGCACTTATGTCATTGTCAGTTATGACCACGATGTAGTTACTCTTTACATCGTTAAGCAGGAATTGGCTTCCGGTATCGAAGAAACAAAAGAAACGGATTCCGGAAATGGAAACCGTCTCATACTCCGCGATGGGGTTATGATGGTACAGACTCCCGAAGGGGTATATACCTTACAAGGAGAAAAGATACTCTAATGCTTCGTTCGCCTCGTCGCGTGTTATCACCTGATTGATAACCGGCGAACCGATATCTTGGATGAGCGTGCAATTGATTTCAGCGGCGCGCTCATTCTTTTTGTCCTGCTGCATCAACGTAATCAATTTGTCTCTGTCCGAACATTTGCATTGCGGCTTCCCGTAATACTGCAACATCAGTTGTGTCAGTTGCTGCAACGGTGCCTTCGGACAATCTAACTTAACAACGCTCAGGTACAATTCTGCAATCATCCCATAGACCACAGCAAAGCCATGAAGCAATTGACCATTTCCCCATTTGCCATTTATCATTTGGACTTCTTCCAAGGCATGCCCGAAAGTATGCCCCAGGTTCAGCACTTTGCGCAAACCTTCTTCTTTCGGATCAGCCGCTACAATGCGTTCTTTGACCTTCACACACTGCTCAATAAGCGGAGTTATTTCTGTGATATCCATCCTATCGAGGTCATACCTTAGCAGCCGATTCCATAATCGGTCGGTTTTCTGTGCTCTGTCAGTGCAACGGTCTATCAGTCCTGTTTTCAGCATCTCTGCGAAACCGCTCAGTACCTCCCGCGCGGGTAACGTCTTCAGCCAGCCCGGCCAAATAATCGTCTCTACAGGCGGCGCAAAAACACCGATAGCGTTCTTCAATCCGTTGTAATTGATTCCGGTCTTACCGCCCGAGGAAGCATCAATCATTGCCAGCAGAGTAGTGGGCACATTGATATAATCTATACCCCGTTTATACGTAGCCGCAGCGAAACCGCCTGTGTCCGTCAGCACGCCGCCGCCTATACAAACCAGTACGCCGCGGCGCGTAATTCCTTTTTCGAAAAGCACATCCCAGATATGCGAAACGGTCTCTAAGGACTTCGTCTCCTCGGATATGGATAGACCGAGTGCCCCCTCTGCCCATGGGGCATTGGGAAGCGATATAGCGGCATCATGAATGACGCATATCTGGTCCTTGTCATAATGCCTCAATAGAGGAATAAGAGCCGTCTGGAGATCGGAAACAATCATGGGATGAAATAGACGTTTCTATTTGTTATCAGTGCCCATAGGCCACCGGGTATTTTTGTGAATAGCGACGGCTCCTCGTTATTGGCACGCAGCAAGATGCGGTCGATAGTCAGATCCAGATACAGATAATAAACGATTGCGGCACCCTCTGCATTCGCCACTACGCAACGATACCCTCTATCGTCCGGTAACAGGCAAAGTACGCGTTCGCCGGGCTGCGCCTCATAGCGGATAACGTCACCGGATACCGGATGTTTATAGGTGGGCTGCTGTTGCGCACTTAGGGGGTATGCAAAATTTATCAGATGAGCCTTCATCAGTACCGTGGCACTATCCGGCGTTGCCTCACGACGTTCGGCGGCAATCTGCAGAAGTGGTATCATTTCGCGTATCGTCTTAGGCGCGGAGCTCTTGGCTATCGCCTGCTCCGCTGCACCATTAAGCACCGACTTCTGCATGGCCCGAATAGAATCAACACGCGCACTGTGTATCTCCAGACGGTCGCAACGGCCCATTAACGACGGGTCCACTTTGCCGGAGATAGGACGACCTGCTTCGTATCGCTTCAACTGCGATGCCAGTTGTTCCTGCTCACGCTGCAAATCACTATACAAACGCTCATACACATTATGTTGTTCCCCTAAAAAACGCTTCACCCATGTGCTGTAATCCCATAGGGAGATATCATTCTGCAAAAAATCCGTGTGGGTCAATCCGTCCAGACGATACAGCACAATCTCTTCCTTCGAGAAAACCGGATTATAACCTTTTACCGGCTGCAATGACAACGCATTCAGATAAGAGGCGATATCCGTTTCCAGACTGTCAGCTGTCGCTTTTAAAGCCAAGAGCGTCCTGTGTTCTTCGGGACGTAACTGAATATGCGCTGTCTTTTCACGGGTATAACGCGTCAGGAAATTGGAGAAAAGCAATTGGCAACGGTTATAACGCTCTGCCATGCGCACAAAACTACGATGTATCGAATCGCACGCTGTCTGCTGCTGCTCCACGCTCTTCAGACGCGGGGTAACATATTCCTCCAGCGCACTGTACTCTATCCGTTTCTGACCATTCGCAATTTCTGAGTACTGCCACCCCTGCAGTTTCTGGTCTTTGGCAAAATGCAGGCAATTGCCATAGAAAAGATGCGCCTGATAAAGCAAGGTGCTCAACTCCTGATAATGATGCAGCGGATCGCGCGTCGGCAGCAAATCATAAGTCAGGTTACCCAACTGGTAATAAATATTCGAATACTCCGGATGCCAATACTGATAATCCATCAGCAAATAGATAGCCTCATACGGACTCAACTGCTTCGAGCGCTCCAAAACAACACTGTACTTCTCTTGCGCCATTATCGGAACAAGAAATAGGGAGCAAAGGACGATGACTATATACTTTTTCATTTTCATACTTCTCAAGATGCTAATTACTAAACTCTATATTGTCAGAATTCCAGAATTTTGATTTCCACACGTCTGTTGAGTGCACGGTGGGCTTCTGTGTCATTCGGCACCAGCGGTTTGCGCTTTCCGAAACCGACTGCTGTCATTCGGTTCTCATCTACGCCTCTCTCTTTCAGCCATGCCTCTACAGCCTGACCTCGCATGGTAGAGAGCCGGTCGTTATAGCGGTCCGAACCCAAATCGTCCGTATGGGCGGATAACTCTATACGCAGACTGGGGTTCATGAATAGTAACTGCGCTACAGCCTCTAACTGCTCATTCGAACTTTCAGTCAACTCATAGGAGTTATATTCGAATTGAATATTACGCAATTGCAGCACAAGGTCTTTCTCCAGCGGTTGGAGCATCACACATAGTTCTCGCGCACGCGTGTCCGCGCCCGTATTAAATAAGGTGTCGTAGAATAAATATCCCTGTGCCGTTACCTGTAGAGTTTGCTCTTTGTTGATGCGCAGAGCCGTATCCTTGGGTGTCGGCTGGCCGTTCAGACGCAACTGGACATCGGAAATCAACTCTCCCGTTCGGATATTCTTCGCTGTAAAATGATGCATGCTTTTCTTCGGACGCATCGGCATATCCAGTTCCGTCTGTGTAAACACCATCGGACGTTTGGTATTCACCACCAACATCGTATCCTCATAACCCGCCATCCGCAGCGGTAACTCATGCAATTGGCCCAAGGACAAGGTCTGCCGGGTGGTGGAGAGGACGACATCTGTTTCCGAATCGTAGGTATTCACCGTCAGCGCCAAATGGTCATCCAGCGAAATTACACCATAATCACGCTCTTGACGAACCTCCAAGCCGTCTGTCCGGACATCTATATAATGATACGAATACCCGTCTGCTGTCAAGGCCAGACGATAGTGTCTGTCGCGCTGCAAAGCTACACGCCAGTGACCCGTTACCGGATGAACGCGTGCCGTCTGAAGCAACTGCTCATTCATCGCATCATATACCATCACCTTGCCTTTCGTTAACGGTCTTCCGCCTTTGACCATCACCAGTGATCCTACTGCCACTACAATCGGACGAGGAGACATATTCGCCTCTACGGCTACAGGCAGAACCCAGTTGTGGTCATCCATCATCGTCGCGGAGTATAACTGCCATGCGCTCTCATTCTTCTTCGTCTGCTCATGGCGGAAGAAAAGGAGCGATACATTGTCCTCCAATATATACGGCTTCGTGTCATTGTCCCCGGTGATAATCAAAGGAGCGGCTTCACCCCATTGACCTTCCTGGTACCATGCCCGCCATAACTGATTGTTCGTCACATAGAAAAGCATCCGTTCATCGCTGCTCACCGATGGCCAGTATTCATTCTCATCCGTACTGATGGCATCGATGCGCTTCGGTTCTCCCCAACGATAACCTTCTGCATGCAGCACATACAGATCGTAACTTGGTTTGTCCGGAGCTTTAGCGGAGAAATATACACTAAGCGAATCCCAACTCATCACAGAGTGCTGTACTTCCCATCCTTTGTTTTCTAACATGCGCACTTGAGGTAACTTAGTCTGCGCACCCATGGACATAACTAATGCCATGCCCGCCAATAATGATAATGTCCTATTCATGTATTCTTTCATCTAACTTCTTTCTATTTTATACATCCGGTGTCCGTCTGCTTCTTTATATTCGTTCGGTAGCGTAATCTTCGGCGCCGGTACTCCTTCGCCTATTATCAGTTCCGGAGCTACCTCCACGTGAATCTCGTCCCATATACCCGTTTCTAATATATGATTCAAAAGCGTGGCGCCACCTTCTACCAGGATGGAAGGTATATTCCGTTTCGCCAAATCAGCAGTAATAAACGGCCAATCAGTATGCTCGCGATAGACAATTGTCTCGGTTTCATCGGAGAAAATACGTGCATCAGCCGGTATCCGATGATACCTGTCTATCGTCACGCGGATAGGGTTCCTGCCCTCCCAATGCGTATTCAGCAGCCGGGGATTATCCAATAGTACTGTATTGGTGCCTACCATAATCGCCATGTTCTCTGCCCGCATCTTATGCACCAGTTTCTTCGTCTCCGGAGTAGAGATTGCTAACGCTCCGTTGAGATGCCCGGTCTTGATTCCCGACTCCAGACTCCTGACTCTATCGATGAATCCATCGGAAGTCTGCGCCCACTTGAGGATGACATAAGGCCGATGCTGCTCGTGCAAACACAAGAACCGCTTGTTCAACTCGCGGCATTCCTTTTCCATCACACCCACTATCACCTCTATCCCGGCTTCGCGAAGCATCAGCACCCCTTTTCCTGCCACTAAAGGATTAGGGTCTAACATCCCCACCACAACTCTGCCTACACCTTTCTCTATAATCAACTTCGCGCAAGGCGGCGTCTTACCGTAATGGGAACAAGGTTCAAGGC
>Ga0310696_10005154_pt1 | contig 15810 bp, 11 predicted proteins | sample AusTroGonzalo_MG_4_FD_203885 | JGI IMG/M metagenome (GOLD analysis project Ga0310696, IMG submission 203885) | Bovine rumen microbial communities from tropical cattle in Woodstock, Queensland, Australia - Gonzalo_02 (v2) (version 2) | ecosystem: Host-associated > Mammals > Digestive system >...
GAGATAGAGAAAGCACTTCCCTGACGAAATAATAATAATGTAAAGCTCCAATCAGAGCTTTACATTCTTTTTTGCACCCTTGCTCTCGTTCTGCATACGGTCGAGGGCAGTAACAACGTAGGTGTATTTTTGTGAGCCGTCGGCATAGGGCAGCTTCATCCAGGTGCTGGCGGTGATGGCGATGATATGCGAGGGATCCTCGGTGTTCACCTTCTCGCCCTTGGCAAAACGGTAGACAACGTAGCGTGTGGCTTCATCGCCCCAGGTCTTTGCCTTCGGAGCCGTCCAAAAGAGAAGGTAGCCGTCGTTGGTCCATACAGGGCACACGCTGCGTGGTTTCTTCGGCGCTTTCTTGTCGAGGAAAGGCATCTGAGGCTGTAGGGCAGGGTATCGCCAGTACTGCTGACGCAGGTTGGTACCGTAATTGCCGGTATTGTCGACGGCAGCCTTGGCATACCACAGCACTGTACCTTGAACGGCTGGCACTTGCTCATGCAGCTGTTGTTTGGCAGCCTGCTGGTTAGCCTTCGCGGTGCGCTCAATATCCTCGCCGATGAATAGCGGACGGGCTGACGCATATTGTCCCCACCAGTGGATGAGCGTCTGATAGTCGGCAGCCTTGTTGCCAATCTCCCAATATAGCTGAGGCACACAGTAGTCGAGCCAGCCGTTGTTCACCCAGAGGAGAATGTCGGCATAGAGGTCGTCGTAGTTCTGCAAGCCGTTGGTGTCACTGCCGATGTCGCTGGAGCGCTTGTTACGATAGATGCCGAAAGGCGAGATGCCCACCTTGACCCAGGGCTTCGTCTGGTGTACGGTCTCGTAGAACTGGCGGATGAAGAGGTTGACATATTCGCGGCGCTGGTCGGGCGTCTTGCCGTCGGGCAGGGCTACGCCAGCCACAGGATAGGGATAGAAGTAATCGTCCATGTGGATGCCGTCAACGTCGTAGCGGCTGACAATGTCGCGTGCCACAGCGCAGATATGGTCGCGGTTTTCAGGCAATGCAGGGTTGAGGATGGTCAGACCATCGTAGTCGAAGCAACGCTCAGGATGCTGGATAATGACGTGGTCGACAGAGAGCGACACGGTGCCTTTCGTCTTGGCACGATAGGGATTGATCCATGCGTGCAGTTCCATTCCACGTGCGTGACATTGGTCAATCATCCACTGCAGCGGGTCCCAATAAGGCTGCGGTGCACGTCCCTGCTGGCCTGTGAGGAAACGGCTCCAGGGCTCCAGCGTGCTGGGATAGAGGGCGTCGCACTCAGGACGCACCTGGAAGATGATGGCGTTGACGCCGTCCTTATGCAGCTCATCCAGCTGATAGGTTAGCGTTTGCTGCATCTGCTCTGTTCCGATGCCTTGGAACTGTCCATTGACACATTGTATCCATGCACCGCGGAACTCGCGCTTCGTTTGCGCTCCTGCGGAGCTAAATGATAAATGACAAATGATAAATGATAAACCTATCAGCATCATCCATCGTCTGTTGACCATTCGTCTCATATTATCTTTTTTTTATTCTTTTATTCTCTCAAGTATTTCCTGTGTCCAGTTCTCACCGTTCTTGGGACAGAAGGTGTGCATACCCACCTGGCTGGCAGCAGCCACATTGCGTGGACCGTCGTCGACAAAGAGACAGTTGGAGGGCGATGTCTGCTCAGCCATCAATACGCGACGGAAGAAACTTTCGTCGGGCTTCATCACCTTCATCTGGTAACTCAGATAAAGGGCGTCGACATAATGGTCAATACCGTGTCCCTTGCCATCGAACTCAGGCGACAGGACGAACGACATCATATAGGGGTTGGTGTTTGAAAGCAACACCACGCGGTAGCCCTCTGCCCTAAGGCGCTGCAGCATGTCGAGGTTGCGCTGCGGAATATCGGCGCAGTAGCCCAGCCAACCGTAGCGGCACTCGTCATACGTCACCTCGCGACCTGCCAGGATGCTCAGCTCGCGGCGGAAGTCCTCGGCATCAATCTTCCCTTCCTCCAGGTCGCCGAAGATACCGCCTTGTGTGTAGGGGTCGAGTCGCTGCGCAGCATCTTTCAGCCCCAGGGACTCGAATCGCCTGACGGCCTCGTCGTGGCTCAGTGTGATAATCACGCCGCCCAAATCGAATATAATGGTCTTAATCACTGTTGAGTGTTTAATGTTGAGTGTTTAGTGACGTTTCACTTGTAGACTTTCATGGCACGATCCATCTCACGGCGGTCTTCCTTCTCCTTCAGCGTCTGGCGCTTGTCGTATGCCTTCTTACCCTTGCATAGCGCGATGTCCATTTTTGCCAAGCCTTTCTCGTCGATGAATACTAGCGTGGGCACAATGGTGTAACCCGTCTGCTTCGTGGCGCTCTCCAGACGGTTGATCTCGCGGCGTGTCAACAGCAGCTTGCGGTCGCGCTTCTGTTCGTGGTTGTTGTATGAGCCGAAAAAATAGGGGCTGATGCTCATGCCCTTCACCCATAGCTCGCCGTTGATGATGGTGCAGTATGTATCTACCAGCGAGGCCTTGCCTGCACGGATAGACTTGATTTCCGTTCCTGTAAGGACAATGCCTGCGGTGAACTCCTCGATGAAGAAGTATTCGAAGGCCGCCTTGCGGTTCTTTATCTGTATAGGGCTCTTCTTGCGGAGCTCCTGTTCCTGTTTGTTCATGCTATAGTTACAAACTTCTCAATATTCTCGTCGACGTAGCGGGCGATATGCTCTACCAGCTGCTCCTCGTTCTCCACAAACCAGTCGTCGTAGTCGTCGAACTGCGGGAAACGTTCGAACAGTGCCATAAACTCCTCATCGGTGCAGTCGCGCTCCAGCTCCTCGCGGTTTTGCAGCCAGAGGGTGTGCACCTCGTAGAGACGTTTCGACAATTCCCTCATGTGCCACATCTTGTTCAGAGCTTTGGCAAAGGGATTCTTGAAGATAAAGGGGCCATACCCGTTGTGTATCAGCTGGATAAACCCTCCATCCATTACCTCGCTATGCAGCGTGTCCCAGCAGAGCAGCGTCATCTGGTCGGCATTCAGCTGCGCCATTGTCTCCTCCGTCGGCTCGCCGCCGATAGCCTCACGTGTGGCCTTGATGATGACGTTGAGGAAGGCGTCCATACCCTCCAATGCTGCCGTGCTCAGTGCTTCGTCTTTTACTGTTATCTGTATCATACGCCTGCAAAGGTACGATAATTTTTCCAATAGTCCTTAAATTTACTGAATAAAAAGCGGAGTTTATAATAAAAATTTCTCTGTTTCTCTTTTTATGATTACCTTTGCAGCGTCAAAAACTAAAAAACTCCTGACGAGCATGTTGATGATGGAAGAACTGTTGCAGCAGATGCAGCCCATCACGTTGGAACAGATGAGTGGTGTGAAGCTAATGAACCGCACGGACACAAAATTTGTGACCACTATGCGGCGTCTGCTCCTGTTGCTGCAGATGGCACAGCAGGATTATTTTGTGCAGGACATCGACGGACAGCGCAACATGCTCTATGATACCACCTATTTCGATACTGACAGCTTCGCCATGTACAATGAGCACCAGCACGGACACGCCAACAGACAGAAGATACGCTTCCGTACCTACGTCAGCTCGCACCTGCAGTTCATGGAGATCAAGACAAAGAACAATCACGGACGCACGAAGAAAAAGCGCATTGAGGTGACGGACATGGACTTGAAGGACGACGTGAAGCGCGACTTCATAGCTAAGCGCCTGCGTTTCGACGTGGACACGCTACAGCCCCACATGCACAATTTCTTCCACCGTGTGACGCTGGTGAACAGCGCGATGACAGAACGCCTGACCATCGACACACAGCTGGAATTCAACAACCTGCTGACAGGACAAAGCAGAGAGATGGGTGAGCTGGTCATTGTAGAGCTGAAGCGCGACGGCCTGGTGCCCTCGCCGATATTGGAGATGCTGCGCCAGCTGCGCATCCACCCGCATGGCTTCAGCAAATACTGCATGGGCGCGGCAATGACCAATCCCTCGCTGCCTGTGAACCGCTTCAAGGAGAAGCTGCATTATGTGGAAAAGACGATGAACAATAACAAATAAACAATATTTTAGACAGACTCTAAACATTCAACAACAATATGGAACTGATAAATGAAATCCTCATCGGTGAATTCAGCAACATCCTGCTGAGATTCGTGCTCTGTGCGTCGGTCATCTTCCTGCTGATTGACCGTCTGTACTATCCCAAGAGCAAGCGCCGCGACTTCTACTTCACATTCATGCTCATCTCGGTAGTCATTTTCTTCCTGGTCTACTTCATGATGGGTATGGACCGCGGCAAGGCCACGATGGGCGTGGGTCTCGGCTTGTTCGGTATCTTCAGCATTATGCGATATCGAACGGATGCAATGCCTGTACGCGAGATGACCTACCTCTTTATTATCGTCTGCCTGTCGGTGGTACACGCAATGGCCGACGAGACGGGCCTCTCTGCCAAGCAGGTGCTCCTCGACTATGGCAAGCTGGTGGTCATCGACATCATCGTGCTGCTCTTTACCCTCGTCTGCGAGCTGCGCCTGAAGATGCAGTCGACGAAACTCATCCAGTATGACCGCATCGACCTGATCAAGCCTGAGAAGCGTGATGAGCTGAAGGCCGACTTGGAGCAGCGCCTCGGCCTTGACATTATCAGGATAGAGGTGGGCGGCGTCGATTTCCTGAAGGACTCTGCCGTGCTGCGCATTACTTATAAGGGCAAAGGCCACAACAATGTGGATAAAATGTACGAAATAAAGAAATCACAATGGCAAAACACTTTCTTATTCTGACATTGCTGGCAACTGCTGCCACCTTGCAGACGCATGCCCAGAGCGATGACTTCGGCATCTGGACAGAAGCCGACGTTGAGAAGAAAATCAGCAAGAAGCTGACGCTGGACGGCTCGTTTGAGCTGCGTACCCGCGACGACGGCTTTGGCGAACTCGACCGCTGGAGCGTTGGGGTAGGGGCCACCTACAAGCTTACCGACTGGCTGAAAGCCTCCGTGGGCTATGTTTTCCTGAATGACAACAACCATAAGGTAAACGATTCAGGTAAGAAGTATGCCGACTACTGGGGCCAGCGTCATCGCTTCAATGTGTCGCTAACCGCCTCGCAGGACTTTGGCAACCTCACCGTCTCGCTGCGTGAGCGCTGGCAGTACACCTATCGTCCTGAGAAGACCGTGCAGCGCTATTCCAATGTTGACAACGACGATTGGGACTATGGCGAGGCAAGAGACATGAAGACCTATGAGGGTAAGGGCAGCAACAAATGGCGCAATCGCCTGCAGCTGAAATATAAGCTCAGCAAGCAGTGGCGTCCCTATGTGAATGCTGAGAGCACCATTGGCGGCAGTGGTCTCGACAAGATGCGCTATGCCGTGGGTACGGAGTATCGCCTGTCGAAGCAGCATTCCTTCGACGTGAAATACTTATACCAGCACGTGTACAAGGACGAGGACGAGGCAAACCGACACGTTTTAGGCATCGGCTACACCTATACTTTCAAATAGTTTAAAGAGCCTAAGAGGTTTAAGAAGTTTAAGGAGCCTAAGAAGTTTAAGGAGTTGATGGGGAAACCCTTTAACTCCTTTTTTTAGTTGAAGAAGTTCCAGGATACACCCAGATGAAGGACGGAGCGGTTCAGCGGATAGCGGGGTGTGAGGAATGACAAGCGGTTGAAACTAGTGCCTGTGACGTTGCTCATCATCACGAAGAAGCGTGCGTGCTTCAGGTGCAGGTTGGCATAGGCGTCGACGAAGGGAAAGTTACCCAGCTTACGGCGTGAGAACTCACGTGATTCCGATACTGCGCTGGCAATGGCAAACTGGTTGAGCTGCGGCAGGAACTCAGGAGCTTCGTATTTCGTAAACCACGTGGCAGAGGCGCCCAGCTCCACACTCAGCACATCGGCTACCTTGAACTTGAGATAGAGATTGGAGAAGACGTTCAGCTTCGGCAGAGGCAGGATGTCTTCGTCGCTGCTTGTCTGGAAGGTGACGATGTTGTCCCAATTGAGCGGGCCGAGGCGCAGGCGCTGGTCAATCTGTGCAGTGATTACAGCCAGCGATTTGTCGTGCTGGTGGAACGACGCCGTCAGCTCCGTCATTTTCTCCTGTGACAGGTCGTAGCTCATGCCTAAGTAGGTATAGTTCTCTATCTCGTCGAGGGCCACACGCAGGCTAGTGTTTGTCTTCTCATACGAGAGACGTCCTTCCAAATGCGTGTGTGTTTCCTTGTCGAAGTCGTTGTCCCACCAGAAATGCTTCGAATGATAGTTGCGTTGGATGAAGGTGGGATTCGTGCGGTGCATGAAGGCGATTGCATCGAGACGGAGAGAGTCGCCGAAGAGTCGGAAGTTCAGGTCGGCACGCCCGTCCAGCTTCAGCTGTCCGGCATCCTCGCCAGCAACCCAAGCCTCGGCCAGCAGATCGTAGTGCAAGGCGGTGCCCAGGGCCTTCGTTAGCTGTCCGCCCACGCTAAGGCTATGCTCTGTCCAGCGATTCATAATGACAGAGTCTTCGGCTGCATATTCAGGCATGTCAAAACGGCGCAGCTCGTGGCTGACAAAGGCTTTCAGTCCTGCCGGCGCATATTTGTTGAAACCCTCCAAGAGCCCGATGGCAAGGGTGTTGCGCAGGCCTAGGTGACGTGTCTTGTCGTAGATGGAGTCGTTGGCATAGTTGCCTGTGGGCCTGCGGTTGAAGTAGGTGTTGGCGTAGTAGTCTGTCGGCGTGCTGTAGGCCTGATAGATATGGTCGTAGCTGAGCAGCTCAGCGGTGTGGATGAAGCTGGTGACAGGCACGAACTCGCGCTTGATGAAGATCTCGGCGCTGTCGACGGGAGCCGCTGCTGTTTCTGCTGCCGTTGTGTTGAGCGAGTCGGCCTCTGCCTCTCGTTTCTTCTTCTCAGCTTCTGCCTCCAGGGCAAACTTCTTGGCCTCTATCTCCTCAGGCGTCATCGGCACCTTGCGATAGAACCCCACGTTGTAGCGGTGTGTGAGGAAGACACGCTGGTGGTTGTTGCGGTTCCAGTTGCTAGACAATAGCGTGGGAATCTCGTTGTCTGAGTAGCTCTCGGTGAAGAGCTCCGGATGGGTGATGTAGTCCTCGTTGGTGATGCCGCCATTCTCAGCCGCCTTCTGATGATAGTTCTGATAGAGAAGATGCAGTTGATAGTTGTCGCCCAGGTGCGAGACATAGAACGTGGCGTTGAAATGGCTGTTGTTCTGATACTGGAAATAGCCGCGAGCATAGCGGTAGTCCAGGTCGAAGCCCATTCCCGTCTTCTTGCCGGCATTGACGGCAAAGCGTGCATCAATCAGGTCCTCGCCGTTGGTCTTGTCTCCGCAGCTACCATAGCTAAGGTTTGTGATAGGCGACAGCGAATTGGTGAAGTGCCACTCATCGGGCTGGCGCAGCACCTGGTCGTAGGTGTCGGTGAAGAACGCCTGGGTCGTAGGACGGCGGTCGGTGAAGATACGCGATAGGCGGGCGGTGTAGTTTGAACCCGCCGTGTTGTATTGGCCGTACATGCCGGTAGCCATCGTCGACTGCGGATAGAGGTGGGGTAGGGTGTCGACATCAATGCGGCGGATGTCGCCGAAATGACGGTCCACCTTCCATACGTAGATACCCTTCGGCACCACCTTGTTCTTCGTGGTGTCGTTGCTGTGGGGATTGAAGTTCTGGTTGCGCTGGGTGATATTGCCGTTGGCGTCCACCTCATTCGTCATTTGTGCAGAGGCAGAGACGCCAAGCGTCAGAAATAGTATGGCAATGAAATGCTTCATTTAAATCTTGAAGATTCGCAGGAACAGCTCGACGAACTTGAATACGAGCGAGATGATGAGCACATATTTGGCCGTGTCGTGGTCGACCTTAAAGTAGATGATGAGGCCAGCTATGGCGCCAATCATGAAGATCACGTTCAGCCAAAAACGCAATTTACGGGTGCGGCTGGAGTCGCGAAACGGTTCCAGATTGTGACGCTTGGGGCGATTGGCCATCGCCTCGTCTACGTTCTTCTGCAGTTCTTCTTCGGTCATTTCGTCAGGGCGTTGTTGAACAGCTCAAAGAGATAGTCCTTGCGGTCGATGGTCTTGCGGCGGAACTTACCGCTGATGCGGGCCAGCTTGGTTCCCTTCTTGGTCAGACCGTATTGGTCGGTAATCCATTCCTCGGCTATGAGATTCTGCGGTTCGCGCTCCTCCTCATATAAATAATGTATGCGCGTCATCGTCACCTTCGCCTCGCCGTCGCTGCACTCCACCATCAGCGTGTACATTAGGCGTGTGTAGTCGAAGCTCAGCGGCTGACGCTTGAAGACGAGCTGCTCCTGATAGCTGCCTACAATCAGCTTCTTCTCCGTGTCCTGCAGGTTGACGCGGCTGTTCTCATACTGGCCTTCCTCCTTTGCTAGCTCGGTAAGCTTTGCCAGCATGATGTCATAAATCTGCTGACTGCTCTTGCCGGGTGCGCTGATGGTGGTGGTGAAGGTCACTTTGCCGTCTACTACGGGAACGGCGCCTGCCAGATACTTCTGGTCAGGGTTCTGCTGTGTCTGAGCCTTCGGCTGCTCCCAGGTGTTGTCTTGTGCGCTGATAGCCATCGGCAGGCATAGCAGCAGGGTTATCATCAATTTCTTCATAATGCTCAATCTTGCTGTTTTTTGCTGTTTACGCGTGCAAAATTACAAAAATAATTCAGAAACAACTATTTTTTGTCGTAAGAAAAATATTTTTTAGCATATTCTTGTCCTTCACGTCAATAAAAAAGCACCTGCCGAAACAGGTGCTTCTCTTGATCATGGAATGATTCGTTCAATCCGAGTCATTCGTTTACTTCACCACGACCACTTTTCCGTTCTTGATATACAGTCCCTTTGCGGTAGGAGCGGCATTGAGCTTTCTGCCGTTAAGGTCGTAATAACGGTTATTGGTTATTTGTTCACGGTCATTGTCGCTGATTCCCGTCAGCACATCGTCGAACTGAGCATTGAAGGCCTTCAAAGCCTGGAGCAGCTCGTAGGCATCTGTGGTGGACACGGTCTCGCCGTCGTCATACTTCTTCAGCAGAACGTCGGCGGCGCCGATGGTTTTGAACATCTGCTCCAGCATCTCGTCATCCTTTGTGTCACCGAAACTCTTGAAAAGTTTCTTGGCCAACTCCGTCTCCTGACGCAGCAGCTCTATCACGTCTGTGAAGTCCCAATAGGTGGCGCTGATCTCAGCGTTGGCGCGCTGCATGGTGAAGGTCCATTGGTTGTCAGTACCCTCTACTGGTGTCAGCTCGATGTCGGTGAGCAGGTCGACGCTCTGGCTGCCGCGTGCTGCTGCAATAGCGGCATACCACAGTCCCGTGACATTGGCAGGTACATAGTCCTTGTTGGACGTCACGGTGACGGTCACCACGTCGCCCTCCTTGGCCTTTTCCACCTTCTCGTCGTTCACCGTGAAGGCGATGGTGCCGTGTTCACTGGTGCCTGTCTTCAGTTCGAACTCGTCGTCTGAAAGCGTAGTGCCGCCACCACCACCGGCCGTGGCTATTTCGTAATAGACGGCGACAGAGAGGATATAGGCCCTCTTGTTGGTGGCCTCGAAGGCTATTGATGAGAGCTCGGTAGGCGTAGAGAACGTCAGCTCGTAGTCGGCAAAGTCATTGCCTGTGCCGAGGTCGAACTCTTCGCCGTTTACAGTCAGCTTGTGTTGTGAGTCGTTATACTTTCTGGCGGTTGTGACAATCTTGGTGGCCTTCACCGTCTCTATCAGGTTCAGCGTGATGCTGCCATTCACTGAGCTGGTGCCGAGCTTGATGCCCATGTCTTTTTTGGCGTTGAAGACCTTTGAGGCCTCAATCGACTCCAGATAGTCTGCGCCATCAGCCACGAGGTCTTCTATTTCGGTTCTCGCGACGGTGCCGTCACTACCTGTGCCATTGTCCTTGAATGTGATGGTGAAGCTACCCTCATTGTTGTTGGCGCCGTTGGCGATGACGAGGTTGAGTGTCCGGGCGGTGGCATTGGCCGTCGGAATCTCCAGCCAGCACTTGTTGGCGTCGGTCTCGATGGCATCCTTCACCCAAACGAACTGCAGGCCGTTGAATGAGAAGTTGTCGCTGGTGGCCGAGCTGGCAGGGATGGTCGAAGCATCGATACAGCCCTTGAAGCCGTCATAATACATGAAGTTGAGGGGTGCATTCTCGGTCGGAATCAGCAGGATGGTCTTTGCCTTCTGGCTGTTGTTCTTCACCAACATCGGAATATTGGCGGGAATGACGTCGAACTCGGTGGCCGTAGCTGTCATCTCGCCTACGGCGGTGATGGTGTAGAGTGCGGCGTCGGCATCTTCTACATAGAGGGCCTCGTCCTTATAATAGGTGATGTACTCGCCAGCGGGCACCTCCACCTCGTAGCCCTCGAAGAGGGTGACGGCAGGCGTCTGATTCGTCTTGCCCACATAGGAACCTCGGGCTACGGCTTTCAGCATCATGCAGTAGGTCTTGCCGGGGGCGACGCCTTCAGGCAGCCCGGTCTGCGCGTCGATGCCCACCTGTTCCCAGGTCTCGCCGTCGTCCTGCAGCTGGTAGAAGTAGGGCGCGATGAGTACAGAGAGGAGTTCCTGTATGGAGGTGAACGTCTTGCCCTCGATGGCGTCGATGAGGGTGATGCTCAGCTCGCCTACGGGCTCATAGCCGCCGTTGCCGTCTTTCTTGATGCGCAGGCGCGTGGCTTCCGTCACTTCCTCGCCGTCGATGAACAGCTTGAGCGTGGTCTGTACGGTCAGGTCGCGTTTCAGCGAGTAGCTGATGGCGACGTTGTTCTCAGGCATAGTGAACGTGGCCACGGTGCCGTCCTGGTTGACTGTGGCGATGCTGGTGGTCGACGTTGGCACGGTGGCTCCGAAGTTGATAAGCTTGTAGCCCTCAGCGGCGGCGATGGTCACCGTGGCGCCTGGCTTCACGTCCTCCAGCATGCCGTTCTGGTCGATGCTGCCGGTCACGTCGACGGCAGCGCTCTGGCCCTCCTGGGTGGTGATGCTGGCCTTTGTGCCGTCTATCTCATAGCCGGGGCCGGCGGTGAGGGTGATGTCGAACTGTGCATACAGTTCGAACTCGCCGCTTACCGTTTTGCCACTGTAGGTTGTTGAGGCGTCGGTGGCGGTGAAGGTGGCGCAGTAGATGCCGGGGATGAGCTCGGCGTTGTTGTCCAGGTCGGTCCATGTGGTGCCGTCAGCGCCGAGGCGCTGCAGCTTCACAAAGCTGTAGTCGGTCGTGACCATCGTCGTGGGATGCTGCGGGTCGGGCAGCAGGTCCTGCAGGACGTAGGTGAGCGCCGTCTCAAGCACATACTTGTCGTTGCTGTCCTTGACTACGCGGAAGCGAGGCATGGTCTGTCCGTTGGTGGACTCGCCGTTCACCGTTACGGCCACACCGTAGCCCATGTCGCGTATCACGGTGGAGCTGACGCTCACATTTTCATCGGGCATGGTGAAGGTCCACTGGTTGGTGGTGCCGGTGACGGGTGTGAGGGTGACGTCGCCCAGGTCGATGGGGCCTGTCGATGCAGCGCGGCGTGCATGGGCGCTGCCCCAGTCGGTAACCATCTCGGCAGTTATGCCGTTCAGCAGATAGCCATCCTCGGCTGTGGCGGTGACAGTGACGATGTCGCCCTCGGCAGCCTCCTCTACCTCCGTGTCGTTGACGCTGAACGCCAGCGTGCAATGCTCACTCGTGCCAGTAGTCAGGGCATAGGTGGAAATGGCAACGATCCTGTCTGCATAGTCCGGCCATCCCGCCTTGTAGGTATCTACCGAGGCGGCAGGCACATAGATTTTTAGGTTAGGGGAAGTGCCCTTAAATACATCACCTTCGTATAAAGACTGACTCGTTGCATGGATAGTCACCGATGTCAGGTTGGTGCAATTATGGAAGGCTATCATGTAGATATATTTCACACTGGCGGGCAGTTCAATCGACGTAATGCCACAATCCTCGAAGGCACATGAGTAGATTTGCTTCAGCTGCGAGCCCTCGGCAAAGGTGACTGATGTCAGGCCGGTGCAATTAGAGAAAGCATCATCATAAATCTGCAACACGCTGGCAGGGATGATAATCGATGCCAATTTGAGGCATTTACGAAATGCTTTGTTGCCGATTCTATACATCAGCGAGCCCTCCGCAAAAGTAACCGACTCCAGGCTGGTGCACTCAGAGAAGGCATAATTGCCGATGCTCAACACGCCATTCTCAATGACGATGCTCTTGATGTCGTCTCGATAGTTTTCCCATGGCCGGTCTCCATTGTCGTTGTAACCCGCCATGTCGCCCGTTCCGCTGATGGTGAGCGTGTAGTTGCCCTGGGTGCCCGTCAGCTCCCAAGTCAAGTTATCGCCATATGCGCCGCAAGTGCCGCTGGCAACAATAGGTTCCCACTCAATCTGAATCTCGTCGATATACATGGCACCACTGGCAGAACGGAGACCGATGTACTCATAGTTGCCAGTAATCTCAAGCTCTGTTGATGTACCACAGACAATTGTTCCGAACTTGTCGCCTTGGTTTTCGCCGTAGAGGTCCGACGGGGCGATGTAGGCCGAATTGTTTCCATAGACATTCAGCGTGCGACCATTAGAAGTATTGCTGTTCCATTTCACGGTGACGCTCTTTACCTTGCCGCCGGATGTCGTTGTGACAATGCCGGAATGGTTGTTGCTCGAGCGCAGCTGGATGGCGTTGTTGCCGCCTGCACAGTTAACTGAATAAACGGCATCGGAGGTCGCAGTCAGGTTGGACATCGCCATGTAGCTGGTTCCGGTGACACCGGTCCAATCCTTGTTCAGCACGTCAGTCACTGTGTTGGACGACTCTGCCCATGCGCCCGTCATCGTGAGTATTGCGACGAGAAATAAAAATATCTTTTTCATATGCTTGTTCTTTTTATTCGTGAAATTTATGTGATTCGTGTTCGTACGAAGTTTTCGTTTTCGTCTTCGTTTTCGTTACTTTACCACGACCTTACGTCCGTTGATGATATACAGTCCCTTAGCAGGTTGAGCCACGCGGCGGCCCTGCAGGTCGTAATAACAGTTTTCGTTTTCGTTTTCGTTATCGTTATCGTTAAGGTTCTTAATCCCCGTCGTCTCTCCATTCACTATCTGCAGCTGACGGGCTGTGGTGGCGTTGCCCACCTCGAGCCAGCAGCGGTTGGCGGCGATGGTGCCGGCGGAGCTGACGTGCACGAAGCGCTTGCCGTTGAGCACATAGTGCTTCGAGGCTGCCATCTCGTCGGCGGTGAACGTCTTGTCGGTGAGGGTGCCCTTGAAGCCCTCGTACACCGTCACGTCGTCGGTCTCTTCCTCATCAGCCACATAGAGCTTGAAGGTCTTCTCCTCGTTGCTGCCGTTGTAGACGAGCAGGGGCGTTTCGGGGGCTGCTACGGTGAGCGGACTGACGGTGACCGAGTTCTCGCCCACGGCGGTGATGGTCAGCAGCTGGCAGTCGTCTTCTTCAAGTGTCAGCGCATCTTTATTATAATAAGTAATGTACTCTCTCGCAGGAACGGTGACTTCGTAACCTATGCGTTCGATTTCATAGCTGACGTTGACAAATTCATAAGGCATTGTGAACGATGCAGTCCTGCCATCGGTGGCTGTAGTAACCTCGACAGCGTGTTCATCGTCAATCTTTGCCTCCACACTGACAAATCTGTAGCCCTTAGGTGCGCTGAGTTCAACGGTGGAGCCTTCAGCCACGCCTCTGAGTTTGTTGCTATTGATTTTTTTAGTCATGTCGACCTCGTCCACGGTGACGCTCTGGAAGGTGTAATTGTTAGCAGAAACGAAGGTGATGGGAGAGATGGCGTACCAAAAGATTTCCGACCTGTTCTCCTCACCGCCGCCACGGTAGATGCTCTGGATGCCAATCCTGTTCCAGGTGCTGAAGTCTTGGTTCAGGTAGAGACGGTAGGGATAGATGTCCCAGTCGTCACTGAAATCATAGGGAATCTCCGTCATGTTGGTAGTCAGTTCATAATATAGATCTGTAGTCAGCGTCAGCGGACTTGCCACGTGGTCAATTTCATAGTAGTACTGATACGACAGTTTGTTGCTCAGCAGCGGATTCCCCTCTGTGTCAGTATCAGGAACATCGATAGTGATGTTGGGATAGCTGGTTCCTTCGAGGATGTGGTCTATGATGGCAGGCAGGGCAGGTGTAGTTGCCACGTCAAGTATTTCCTGTAGCGTCACATCTTTCAGAACCAGCTTGGGCTCATACAGCAGCCATGATGAATTAATTATTAAGTTGCCAGGCGACTCCATCGTCAGGGTTTTAGTCTCAGCATCGTAATCCATCATGACGTCCTCCATGCCATTCTCTCCGTAACCGGCGAAGAAGTATTCAAATGTCCAGAACCAATACATGTATGTACCGATGTGCTGGCCAGTGGGGAAGGTCACCTTGTTGGTGGAAGGGTCGAGTGTACCTTTAATCCAGCCATTCGGCACATCCTCACAGAGGCCTTTTATAAAGACCTCATTATTCACTACAGCAGCCTGTACGTGCAGAGTGTAGTCCGATGTGATGATTTCACCTGTTTGCCCATCTGTACTTATGCTCTTAGACTTGAAATACCACTCAGAGGTAGTGATATTGGGAGCATCAAGAGGCTTGGGAGCAGTACCCCTCACCATTGCGAGTGTTTCGGTGTAGTAGCCATACATATTAAGTTCGTCCTTTGAAGCATTTTCAAGAATCAGTACATCTTCCGGCCAAGTCATCGTGCCGGCCTCTGCGTCATAGGCCACAGTCACGCTGGGTACCAATTCTCCTGTGGTAGGGTCGTAAACTGCAAAATAGAAATCGTATGCTTCATTGTAATTACCATAGTGCTGTCCGGAGGCAAACGTGATGCTCTTGCCATCGTCACTCATGGTTCCCTTGATCCAGTTGCCTTCCTCTATGTAGTCGCTATAGCCGCTGAAGCCGTGAACATAGACATCCTTACCGTCGAGGCCTACCTTGATGACCTTCTCTTCGGCTATTTTACTCTGACCATCGTAGAAATACCTGGCAACGGTCCAGTCCTCGGTATTCAGTCCTGCGGGAGGAAAAACGCGGTCGTCAACGGGGGGCGTCAGGCTGAATATGGGAGTAATCCAGTAAGAAATCAAGTTGTTCTCTATTGATGACGAACTTTCGGCGATATAGCCGTCAGCTGTAATCGTTCCTGCCTCATTGTCGATAGTAAAGGTATAGCTTTCTATAAAGCCCCCCTCGTCAGTCATGCCATTGATAAAATAACAGCCGACATATTGTCCGCTGGGAACAGTAATCTTGGTTCCGCTGAGTGTACCCTTCACCCAGTTCCCCTGCTGATAATATGACAGGCCCTGCAGGTAGACGTCAGAGCCTACGAAGGCTACGTTGATTTGCTTAACATTTTTGGTATAGTCAGCCCAACCATTGTCGGTGTAAACAGCGAGTGTACCATCGATGGTGTAATAAGGTATTACCTCAGCCCCTTCAGGGATATTCACCAACTCAGGCACAATCTCATAATCGGGATTATAGCTGTCAATCAGCTGACTAGTTTCCAGAGTGATGTCATCCACATTCAGGCGGAACCAGTCTGTACAGCCGAAATGACGGATGGCCACATAGCCCTCGGCACCGTTGTAGGAGCTCAGGTCAACCTCATATAGATACCAATTACCCTGAACACGACGAGGACCCTTGAAGGCACCTGCAGGAGCATTGGCGGCAGGTGCCTGCTGGCGCGAGGCTGTCATCGTCCACTCATTAAGCATC
>Ga0310696_10005156_pt1 | contig 15809 bp, 14 predicted proteins | sample AusTroGonzalo_MG_4_FD_203885 | JGI IMG/M metagenome (GOLD analysis project Ga0310696, IMG submission 203885) | Bovine rumen microbial communities from tropical cattle in Woodstock, Queensland, Australia - Gonzalo_02 (v2) (version 2) | ecosystem: Host-associated > Mammals > Digestive system >...
GGGTAAGGTTTTCGCGGTCCATGCTGATCGTCAATGGACGATTGGGTACTCACTCATTAACCCTTTCTTCCGAACGGCGCATCCTGGCGCCCGGGACCCCCACCAGGACGAGGTAGAGGACGAATCCCGCCACTGCCACGCACCCCATGATCAGGAAGTTCTCCGAATAGCCCAGGTTGTCCACCAGCGCGCCGTGCGCCAGCGGGCCGACGGCGAAGGCCAGATCCCAGAATATGCACAGGGTCGATATCGCCACGCTGTACCTCTCCTTCGGGATGTCGCGGACCACAAGAGCCTGGGCGACGGTGTTCAGCATGGCAACCATGAACCCTATCATCAGTCCGGCCACGAGGAGCTCAGGGCCGTTGAGGACGGTGGCGACCATGAACATCCCGGCGATGAACAGGAGTATCGGAGGGATGAGGGCCCTGTTCTCCCCGTGCCTGTCGTAGACCTTCCCGAGGAACATCCTGCAGAACGTAGTGGTGATCGACACCATGATGAAGAATATGGATGCGTACCACCCAAGCCCTATGGATTCGCCGTACGGGGCGACGAACGCCAGCACACCGGAGTACGAGAAGAACATGATGAACACGATCAGCGACACCTTCAGGGAGCTGCGCTCGAAATGGTCCGACATCCTGAATCCCTTGGATTCCGCGGGAACGCCGGGGATCGGGACGGAGGATGCCATGAGCGCCAGGGCGGCGACGGTGGACAGCGTGCCGAAGACGAACATCATGGTGAATGCCCCGGTGCTCTGCAGGGTGATGCTAACGAACGGCCCGATGCAGGATGCCAGGCTGTTGCTGAGCATGAAGTATCCTATCCCCTCACCGCGCCTGGCCTCGGGAAGACCGGATATGACCATGGTGAATATGGAGGTCTCGGCCACCCCGTAGGTTATGCCGTGGAACAGCGCCACGACGAAGATCAGATCGACATCGTCCGTCAGGAAGTAGAGCAGGGTCAGACCTGCGCCGACGAGGAGGGCGGCCACCGCGGCCTTCTTAGGTCCGGCCACGGCCACCTTTGTGGCGAAGACTATCCTCGCCACCACATCGCCGGCCACGAACGTGCCGGTGATGATCCCCGCGACCAGGCTGCTCTGGCCGAGGGCGCCGGTGCAGTACATGGACATCCCCGTGAAGTACACGAAGAACACCATCGTCAGGAAGAAGCACGCGAAGGTGCCCAGCACGAAGTTCCTGGTGAGCAGCCTCTCCTTCTCCATGACATCCCATCCCATTGGCCCTTAGATAGGGATTTCGCAAAATGATCGTAGCATCTTGAGCTCGCCGGTGATGCGGTCGATCTCGGATTCCGGTGCAGGACCGATCCCCAGGCATGTGACCGTTCCCGGATCCACCTGCGTGCGACCGGCATCGGTTATCAGGGCGACATGCAGGCCGTTGCTGCTGGCCAGCTTGACGTAGGACTGCAGCTCCTCCAGATCCTCCACCTTCAGGACGACCTTCCTCTGCCCAGAGGCGTACCAGGCATCGAAGGCGCGCTTGTTCTTCTTCTCGGCGAAGAGGGCGCATTCCACGGCGGCGTGCCCGACCTGGGCGGCGATCTTGCCCTTCCCCATCTTGAGGTCGTTCCTGACCAGGACCACGAGCTTGTACTCCTCCTGGGGCGCCGATGCGAACCTGAATGCCATGATGAACCATCCGAATCGGATAATTAAGGGTATCGTCAGACCAGAACTGGGCCGAACTCGCCGGTGTACCTCTTGCCATCGAACGCATAGTACGACGAGGCGATGTCGAAGTCGCAGCGGTTGTCCAGCAGTCCGAGCGACTGCTCCGATGTGACATCGGCGACGAGATAGAGGCGCTCCTCGACCTCCGCTATACGGAAACGGTATCCCGCGGGCACAGTGTCCGGGACCTCGGCCTCGGCATCGACCAGGGATGTGCACACGCCGGGCAGATACAGCAGACCTGCATCCATCCCAGCGGCCTTGAGCAGCGAGATGTACAGAATGGACTTGTCCTCCGAATCCCCGGCACCGACGAACAGCGTCTCCACCGGATAGGCGCGGTACTGGTTGCATCCCCTGATCAGGCTGTCGGGCACGTTGAGGAACGACTGCTCCACGAACGACAGCAGGAAATCGGCGTATCCGTAGTCGGAGTACTCGGCGATGCCGTCGTAGACCGAGCGCAGCTCGCTCTGCAGGCTGGACACGGAGGCGGGGTCGACGAACTTCTGCGAATCCGCGGTGACGATGCCGTACCTCTCGACCAGGGACGGGGTGCGGTAGTAGTAGCTGTCGAAGAGCGACTCGGTCGTTATGCTGACAGGAACCTCCACCGTCTCGCCGCGGTAATCCCATTCTATGTCGATGGTGCTGGTCCCGTAGTACCAGAAGTTGCCCGCGAACGTGACCGTCGGATAGATGTCCTTGGGCCCGGCGTAGCAGTCGAGCGTGATAAGGTAGGCCCCGATCTCCGGCGTGGTCCACCTGACCTCGGGCTCCATCTTGACCGCCTTGCGGTCGGTGTTGCGAATGTAGTCGTGGAGCATCCACCTGTAGGTCGAGAAATCGTCGTTGTCTATGTCGAGGTAGATGACCATGTCCCCGCTGACCATGTAGGTGACCAGCTCGCCGGTGACGAAATCGCCGGACAAGACTATGGTCTCCCCCTGGCCCACATCCATCGAAATGGCCGATTCGCTGTTGCCGCGGGAGCCGTCGTTGAGTATGACGAACAGGGACCCGATGGCGATTATCCCCACCACCAGGAGCAGCGCGAGGGAGAGCGCCTTGGGACGGGACCTTATGCTGTCCACTATCCCGTCGTGGAAGTTCAGGCTCTGCCCGCAGTACGGGCAGTTGCGGACCTTGTCGCCTTCGAACTTGCGTCCGCAGTACGGGCAGAACATGTCGCTTCCTCAGATGAAATCGCCCTTGCGCTGGTCGATCTCGCAATCCTCCGAACCGGTGTTGAACACGAACATGGAGTCCTCGTTCATCGACAGGTTGCCGTCGGGGCCGTCGCCGTAGGACACGGCCATGGTCATACCCGACGAGGGTGACATGACCATGACGTTCATCGTCCTGTCCTCCAGGACCTTCACGGTGCCTGTGAGGTACTTGCCCTTGTAGGAGTAGTCCCCGCGGAAGGTCACGTTGACGTAATCGGAAGGCATGTCCTTGGCCGATATGCCGGACAGGGTGGGGTCGTTGACCACCATGACGGACCATAGGACGGGATCGTCCTCGGAGGTCGATATGTACTTCCCCTCGTCCGAGGAGATCTTGACCATCGCATCTGACCCTATCCATTTCCCTCCGGTTAGGTCCTCGTACTCCGACAGGGAGTAGTATCCCGTGTAGAGGTATGCGAACTTCTCGGACCTGTCCTTGTCGAAGTTGAAGACGAACAGCTGGCAGCCCTCGATGTCGGCGACCTCATACACGGTGTCCAGCTTCATGTCCGATTTGACCTTGACCCTGAATTTGCCGTCGTCGCCGCGTTCGAGATGGTACGACAGCCCGCCAGCGGTGTATCCGATCTCGCTCCCGTCGGGGATGTAGAAGATGACCTCGGTGCCGTCGATGACCTCGGTGGGGATCTCGACCACGTTGTCTCCGTCGTCGTAGAACACTATCTCGGCGATGGAATCGTCCACCTCCACGCTGAAGGATTCGGCATCGGTCCCGCTGTTGGCGGTGAAGGCGAACAGCATTATGGCCGCCACCATGACCACGGCGACGAAGCCGGTGATGTACCTGACGGTGCGGGTCTGGCTGCCGCTCTTCGCCGACCTGTTGAACAGCGCGACCTTCACGGACGACGTGCGCTTGCTCTTGGAGGCGGCCTGCACGGCGGTCGGATCGGTGATTATGCCCTCGACAGGGGTCATGCTCAGGCTGGGGTAGATCTCCTTGAACGAGATCTTCCTGCCGTCCCCGTCCTCCTCCATGTTCCTCACGAATATCCCGTCGCTGGCGATCTCGAGGCCCTGATGGGCCATTCCCTTGACGAACGTGACGGCGGACTCGCATTCCTCGCCCTCGGATTCCATGGAGATTCCGATGGTCAGCGGGTACACGGACACGATGCTCATGGACAGGCCCATGGTGTTGGCGAATCCCGACATCCTTCCGAAGAACTGGTCGAAGCTCCTGGGCTGGTCGCGCCCGGTCTCCCTGACCAGCTTGGCCCCGAGGACCACCATCATGTAGTCCGTGTTGAAGCCCAGGCCCTGGAGCATGGATACGGCGTAGCGGAGGTATCCCTCCATGAACGCGCCGTCCTTAGACGAGACCTCGTACATTATGCGGTCGATCCAGGACCTGTCGTTCTTGGGATGGGCCACCTTCTTCATGAGCAGAGAGCAGGCCAGCCCGTAGTAGGCGGCTCCGGATTCCGAGTAGAAGACGGAGATGAGGCCCTCCTCCACCATGCGGATGAGATTGTTGGTGACGGTGGACCTGGGAGCGTCCACCCTGTTGACTATGTCCGTCACGATCAGGGGCCTCTCGTAGATCGCCTCGATCGTCTCCAGCTGGACCTTGCTGGTCATCAGACCGGCGGAACCGTCCAGATCGACGATGAGGAACTGGTCCACGTCGGATGACTTGGGGAGGGAGGTGTTCATGTAGGGAGCGTCGACCCTCTCCGAGCGCTCCATCGTGACCTTGAAGCGGGTGACGTCGCCGGAGCTGAAATCCTCCGTGGCGGTGACCCTGTGATACTTGCCTGTCGCGTTCTCCACCGCTCTGCAGACGAACGCGGAAAGCATGTCCAGCTTGGCGGACATGCATCTGTCCCCCTCGAACACCACGGTCAGAGGGCTGAGGGAGAACACGCTGAACTTGAATCCTGTGAGCCTTGCGAACACGGATCTGACCTGGATGATGGCTTCCTCCATGTTGCCCCTGCCGATCTCGTCGGCGCAGGCATCCGCGAGGTCCGAGGCGTACTTGGCCCTGATGTACGTCATGTCGAGGCCGATCTCGTTGGTGTAGCTCTCGAACATGTTTCCCACAGCGGACATCCCATCGTAGTACCTGGTGGGCTGCCCGAACGCATCCTCTGAGACCGACTTGGATGATTCCGAAGGCTCCGCTGAGCCTACGATCTTGATGGCCAGATTGGAGTAGTACACCGATTTCTTCTCGGGGTCCGGCTTGGATCTCACCACGATGCCGGACTCGACCATCTTGTCGAGGATGAAATGCAGGGACGATGAGGGTATGTTCATCTCCGCAGCGATGTCGCTGGGCCTCTTCATCCCCGACTCCAGACACTTGCAAACAGCTATCTGCGCAGGGTCGGTGAGCGGAACGACCCCTTTCTCCGTCAGCAGAACGGTGAAATTGCGCAGGTACTCGTCCTGTGATCCCATGCCCACCTTTAATGCTTTAATTTATAATAAAAACATCGCAGTTGGCTCGGAGGATGTAGAAATCGGTATCGGAAGTTGATATCCTCCGGTCTGACGTGCGGACGGACCCTGAGGATCAGGTCCTTGAGCTCATGGGCCGCAGCCCTGATGTCGTCCTGCGCGACCACCGCGGAGGCCACAGCGGCCGAATCCGCGCCGGCACGAATGACGTCCTGGATGTTCCCGCGGTTGATGCCCCCGATGGCCACGACCGGGACCTTCACAGCCTGCTTTATCTCATAGATAGGCTGGAGGCCTATGCTCTGCAGGGCGTCCTTCTTGGTCCCTGTCCTGAAGACCGCGCCGACCCCGAGGTAGTCCGCACCGTCCTCTACGGCCCTGACGGCCTCCTCGACATTGTGCACAGACGCTCCGATGAGGGCGCTCTCGCCCATCATCTCCCTGGCGACGGACACCGGTATATCCGATTGACCCAGATGCACGCCGTCAGCGCCCGATGCGATGGCTATGTCCACCCTGTCGTTGACCACGAAGATCCTGCACATCTCGTCCGCCGCCTCGCGGATCGCCAAGGCCTCCTTCAGCATGGGGCCCCCGTCGGCGTTCTTCATCCTGAGCTGGACCGCATCGGCCCCGCCCTCGTAGGCGAGCCTCGCGACCTCGTGGTCGGAGCGTCCTTTGGACAGGCCAGCATCGGTGACGACGTACAGATCGAACATAAAAGAGGAATCGGATGCTACGTTTAAGGACTTTCTTCCGCATCGGAATCCGGCCGACTACTTTTTATCCTATATAGCGATTAGCAGGTAAGTTGGATACTAACTCCAAAGGATGCGAAACCATGATAATCGAGATCAACGGGCTGTCTTTCTCCTACAGCAGCACACCTGTCCTCCACGACATCACCATGAGGCTGGAAGGCCCCAAGTTCGTTTCCATCCTCGGACCCAACGGAGTCGGTAAGTCCACCCTCATCCACTGCATCAACAAGATTCTGACCCCCACCGAGGGAACGGTCTTCATCGACGGCAGGAACGTCACCGAGATCAGCATCAAGGAGATGGCGAAGGAGGTTGGATACGTCCCCTACTCCGCCAACGACACGTTCCCGCTCTCCGTCGTGGACACCGTCCTCATGGGAAGGCATCCCCACAGCAAGTGGAAGTCCCTCGATGACGACCTCGACATCGTCTACGACACGCTCGAGATGCTCGGAATCTCCGATCTGGCTATGCGTTCTTTCAACGAGCTTTCCGCCGGACAGCACCAGAAGGTCATGCTCGCAAGGGGACTTGTGCAGGAGCCCAAGATCCTCCTGCTGGACGAACCCACCTCCAACCTGGACGTCAGGCACCAGCTCGACGTGGCGAAGATGCTCAGGAGGCTCTCCAGGGAGAAGCAGATCCTCGTCATCATGATCTGCCACGACATCAACATCGCGGCGAAGTACTCCGACGAGATCATCCTGCTCCATGACGGTACGATCTACCAGGTCGGCACCCCCAAGGAGGTCATCACCGCGGAGAACCTCGAGACCGTCTACGGCGTCACATGCGAGATCATCGATGACGACGGTCAGCCCCACGTGGTGCTCAAGGACTCCATCTCACGCGACGAGCCGAAGCCTCAGAGCATCGAGACGGGCACCCAGGAAACTGTGTCCGAACAGGCCTGATTCCGGATCGGCCGTTCGGCAGATCGGCCGTTGCTGGTATTTCCGTTCGTCTTATCAGTTTAGACCGCCAACATAGATTAAGTATCATTGGATACATCATCCATTCTTTTATTAATAATAAAAGGAATTACTGCCCAACACTATTTAGGGTGTTCAATATGGATAAGAAAATCGCAATTGCAGCAGTCGTCGTCGTGGCGATCGTTGTCATCGCTGCAGCCGCGTTCTTCCTCACCAGAGGAAACGGCGGCGGGGATGACCCGGAGCCCGAGCAGATCGCACTCACGGTCTATGTTCAGGACGACTCCAACAACTATTATCACAAAGTCATCAGCGGAAAGGGCGAGACCGTTGTCGGTGCAGCCCAGAACGCCTTCTCCAAGAACGGCATCGAGTACACCGTCAATGTCGAAACAGGATGGGTCACATCCATCATGAACAAGGGAACCACCAAGGACGCCGAAGGCAACTATCATTTCTGGCTCCTCTACTACTGGGACGCCACCGCCTCCAAGTGGGTCTACTCTGACAAGACCATCACCGGCCTCGACAAGGATGTCGGAACCGTCTGCTACTACTACGGATCCACCGACGCCACCACATACAAGCCCACCAGCAACCCCAGCTACTCTCCTGCCGACAACCGCACCGTGGACGTCTACCTCGAGTGGGGTCTGGAGCACGAGCACAAGTCCGCCAAGGGAGCGACCAGCTACTACGCCGCCAAGAACGCGGTCAACGGAATGGGAATGGACTACACCGGAAACGAGGAGACCGGATGGATGACCACCATCAATGGAATGGGAACCACCCAGGACGCCTCCGGCAACTGGGTGTACTGGATGCTCTTCATCTGGGATGCCTCCGACAAGGAGTGGGAGTACTCCTCCACCACCATCACCGGAATCGACGCCAGCGTGAAGGAGGTCTGTTACCTCTACGGATCCACCGACCCCGTCACCTACGAGCCCATCAACTACCCCAAGTACACCCCCGAGGGAACCGCCGTCACCATCGAGTCCCCTCTGATGATCTACGGAAACGCCAACGAGGACTACACCATCGACGCCGCCGACCTGGCCATCGTCGATGACGTCATCACCGGAAGCAAGACCCTCATCGAGTACCCCTTCGCCGACGCCAACGCCGACGGAAAGGTCGACTCCGCGGACAGGGAGATCGTCCAGAAGCTGATCAACAGGGAGAGCACCGAGGTCTATGTCTACAGCCTCGACATGAACGGCGACTTCGTCCCCGTCAAGGCCCAGTACCCCCTGAGGAACATAGTTTCCTACGCATCCAACATGACCATGCCCGTCCTGTACGCCAACGGCGGACAGTACATGGCCGGATACTTCTCCTTCAGCTACGAGGTAGCCGGAGCCTCCCTCGGAGGAGAGGCTCTCGGCGGAGAGGCCAGGGCCATCGGAGACGAGGCTTGGGCCAACTTCACCGCTCTCGACGCCAAGCTGGCCGCAGAGGGGTCCGGAATCGGAGCCCTGCTCGCCGACTTCAGCGGAAGGGCCGCCATCACCGATAAGTATCAGCAGGACCTGGCCGAGGCCGGGATCCCCCTGATCATGTACGGATCCGCCGACGCGGAGATCGAACTGTACACCGTCCTGACCCTCACCTTCCTCTTCGGAGAGGAGACCGAGGCATACGGACTCCAGTACGTCCAGGGCGGATGGGACGTCATCCAGGACATCAGGAAGGTCATCGCCACCATGCCTGCCGATGACGCCAACACCTACATCGCCCTGACCATGTGGATCTACATCTGCCAGAACGGCTCCACCTTCAACTCCTCGCCCATCCTCGCCGGAGGAGTCCCCTACTACACCGTCAACGAGGAATTCGCCGCGAAGTATGCGGGAACCGGATCCAGCAAGATGGCCAGCACCGAGGCCCTCGCCAACTACACCGACGTCGACAAGCTGATCAACAACAGGTCGATCGACTGGGGACTCGATGCAGATGCGACGAAGGCCGAGATCATCGACACTTGGGACCACTACAGCAAGGGCGTCAGCTACCTCGAGTACTTCCACGGATTCGAGGACAAGCTGTACTACATCAACAACCTGCTCCCCGCCGGAGCCAAGATTGCGTACATGGCCCACGCTCTGTACCCCGAGCTGTTCTCCATGGAATACGCCGACGCCGTTCTGCAGAAGCTGATCGACGAGGGCTGCGTCCCGTTCGCCGGACAGACCCTGGACACCATCCTGTGCTACATCGACCAGGATGTGTACAACAACGCTAAGGCCTGAACAAACCGAGAGGGGGAAACCCCTCTCCTTTCTTTCAGAGGATTTCTATGCAGACGAGGGCAATGTCCGAGGAACCGCTCAGCAGGGAAGAACTGAAGCATGAGTACCACAAGCTCATAGCCAAGAGGCTCATCCTCATCGCTGTCGGGGTCATAGGGATAATCGTCTTCGTAGGGCTGTTCTCGCTCGCGGTGTATCCCGGCGTGTCCCTCTCGGAATCCTACGTGATAATCTGGAATCACATAATGGGCAACGCATACACGCCCAGGTCATTGGAGTGGTGGGCGGACCGCTACATATGGAACACCGCGATACCGCATGCCCTCGCCGCGATCATCGCGGGAGCAGGTCTTGCCATCTGCGGGAGCCTCATGCAGGCACTCATGTCCAATCCTCTGGCCGACCCTTACAGCACCGGAATATCATCCGGAGCCTGCTTCGGTGCGGTGGCATCCATCGTGGTGGGGACAGCGTTCTCCACCTTCTCCGGGACGTACGGGACAGTCTTCAGCGCCTTCGTTGGTGCCATGGTCCCCACCGCCATCATAATCATCCTCGCGGACAGGATCAGGATGACGCCCGCCACATTGATCCTGATGGGTACCGCGATCTCGTACTTCTTCAACTCGATGATCACATACCTGATGATCTCCACGGATGCGGATACGCTGAAGAACGCCTATCTTTGGCAGATCGGACATCTGGACGGAATGTCGTGGGACCAGATCTTCCCGATGTTCGTCGTCACGCTCATCGGTTCCCTCTTCGTCATATTCATGACGAACAAGCTCAACGTCATCTCCCTGGGCGACAACAGCGCCAAGAGCCTCGGGCTCGATGTCCGCAAGTTCAGGATCATATCATTGGGGATCATGTCCGTGATGACAGCGGGGATCATATCCTTCACCGGAATCATCGGGTTCGTGGGACTCGTGTCCCCCCATATCGTCAGACTGGTCATCGGATCCGACAACAAATTCGTCGTGCCCCTGTCGATGATACTAGGGTCGCTGCTGCTACTGATAGCCGACTATATGGCCTACCAGCTGTCCGGAATACCGGTGGGTGTCATAATGAGCCTTATCGGAAGCCCTGTGTTCTTCCTTCTGATCGTCTTCCAGAGCAAACGCACGGGGGCGGTCTATTGAGCTCCAAACATCAGGAGTACCATGCGGAGAACCGCAAGAAGGTCATCTTCACCATCATCTTCATAATAATCGCCGCCGCGGCGTTCTTCCTCACACTCGGTTTCGGAGTCTACAAGATCTCGATCGTGCACGCGCTCGAGGTATTCTTCGACCACCTCACGGGCAATATCGTCGACGAGAGGGGAGACTACTACATCTGGGAGCTCCGCGCCCCAAGGGCCCTCGCGGCCATACTGGTGGGTGCAGGCCTATCGCTGGCCGGAGTCGTCATGCAGAACGATTTCAAGAATCCGCTGGCGGAGCCATACACCATGGGAATATCCTCGGGAGCCTTCCTCGGCGCCGTCCTCGCCATGGCCTACGGTTTCTACATAATCCCTATCGCGGGGAACTTCGGAGAGGTCATCAACGCATTCGTCCTTTCGCTGGTGCCCACCGCGATCATCGTCCTCATATCGATGTTCCGCAAGATGACGCCGACTGCCATGATCCTGACCGGTGTCGCCATCATGTTCCTGTTCAGCTCCATCACTCAGATCATCCTGGTGACATCCCCATCCGAGACGGTTGCATCGGCATACGAGTGGAGGGTAGGAACGTTCTCCTCGATAAGGTGGCAGCACATCCCGATCATGCTCGGCGTATCCGCGCCCCTGATCGTCCTGCTGATGCTGTTCTACAAGAAGCTCAACGTGATGTACGTGGGCGACAGGAGCGCCAAGACCCTCGGTGAGGATCCCAGGAACATCCGCATCATAACGCTGGTCCTCGTTTCCTTCCTGACCGCCATCCTCGTGTCGTTCACAGGAACGATCGGATTCATCGGTCTGGTAGGACCTCAGATCGCAAGGATCTTCGTAGGTTCGAACAACAAGTACCTGATTCCTGCATCGATGGCGTTCGGAGCAGCATTCATCCTCATCGCAGACACGGTGGCGAAGGTGACCGGTACCAACGGACTCCCCGTGGGAGTCATCAGCAGCATGGTCGGCGGACCGCTGTTCCTGTACATCCTCGCCAAGCAGAAGAAGAGCGCCTGGCTGCGATCGGATTATCCCTTCGCCGTGGACCTGTATACGGGAGTCGCCGAGCTTCTCGCGTACCGCTTCCAGGATCCCCTCCATGCTGGCGAAATCGGTGATGCCGGTGGCCAGCATGCGCCTGTATTCACGGCAGTACCTGCAGCCTCCGACGAACTTCGGGGCGATGCTGCGCATGGCCATCATAGCACGCTCCTCTCCCATCTCCTCGATGAGCATCCGGGCCAGCTCCTTGCACCAGTCCGCCTGCTGTGATACGGTAGGGTTATCGGGGATTTTTCCTGAGGAGAACATGCTGTCGATCTGAGTGACGAGGAACGGGTTCCCCACCCCTCCGCGTGCGACCATTACGCCTTCGGCGCCCGTTATCTCTGCGGCCTTCATGGCGTCCTGGGGCGTGTAGATGTTACCCGATATCATGAGGGGCACGGACATCTCATCCCTCAGCCCCTCCAGAAGATCGTACCTGGGGGCCCCCATGTAGCGGTCCTTCCTGGTGCGGGCATGGAGGCTCACAGCATCGGCGCCGGCCGAGACGGTCTCCTCTATGACCTCCCTGTAGGTGAGCTCATCCAGGCTCCATCCTAGACGTATCTTTACTGTCACCGGGATGTCGACAGCTTCTTTGACGCTGCGGACTATACGCCCGCATAGCTTCGGATCGCGCATGAGGGCCGATCCCGCCCCCTTCTGTATGATCTTCTTCACGGGGCAGGCCATGTTGATATCGATGATGCTGATGTCCGGATTGTACTCCAGGGCCTTCACGGCGGCCTCCGAGAAGGTCTCCGGGCTGCTGCCGAAAAGCTGCAGGCCGGTGGGGAGGTCCTTCCCCGTGTCGAGGAACCCGCAGGTCTGAACGTTGTCATGGATTATGCCCAGATTGGAAACCAGCGGGGTGAAGCTCAGAGAGACCCCGAAGGGCTTCATGAACTCGCGGTACGCGGGAGTGGTGTATCCCGACAAGGGTGCGAGAACGACCCTTCCTTCCAGCTGAATATCCCCGATGCGCCACATGCGATCAGAGGGAGTCCATCTTGGACTCGATCTCCTTTCTCACAGAGGATGTATCGAAATCGCCCACATCAGCGGTCATGTACGCTCCGATGTATGCGGCGACATACGCCTTGCATTCGCGGGCTGCGGCACCCGCCTCCACCCTGTTGGGGGAGAAGCGGGCCATGAACCAATTCTGGAAGCCCGCATCGAAGACGGACATGTAAACCGCACGGCGTTCGCAATCCTGACGCCAGTAATCCACGACCTGGTCCATACTGGCCATCGGATATCCGTCGGTGAGCTTGCCGATCAGGTCCGAGATGTCCTCCATCATGTCGCGAGCGTCCGCGCACATGTCTATGATGCGGTTGGCCTCGGTCCCGTTGCGATAGGAGCGCTTGTTCCTCTTGAGCAGGGCCAGCGTCTCCCTGTAGTATCCCGCGCAGGCATCGAATGCGGCGCGATGGCGGCGGATGTCGGGATCCCCTACGAGAGAACAGGAGCATATCAGGGCGCACACGTCAGGCACGTCGGATATGGCCAGAGGGCCCTTCAGCGATTCTATGTTCCCGATCAGCCTGTCGCAGATGACCAGGGCCGGCCCTTTCTCGGAGAACCTGTCAGGGAACATTACAAGGAGGTCGTCCAGCAGATGATCGAGGTATCCGAATGTAGGATGGATGCTCTCGAACCTGAATGTGTACTCGACGCATGCAACGAATGAATCCAGGACGGCATCGCACACCTCCTCCGAGGTATCCGCCCGCAGTGCCTTGCGGTAATACAGCACAGCATCGTTCATGGGCTCCTTCCTCGCGCTGCCCTCGGCCTTGGCGATGAATGCCGACGCACTTTCATCCATGGCAGTCCATAGGTGACCCCGATAATATGTTTGCCCCGACCGCTCTTATATGATGGGGCGGAGATACGGTACCATGCACTGCAAGGACGTGTCCATGCGCGATGTGGACTTCGAGATCACGGAGGAGTCCATAGCGTCCATGATGGACGGGTGGAGGTCCTATGTGCGCACCGAGTTCCTTATCCTGAGGCATGATGACGACTACGCCGTCATAGAGCTCATCAAGGAGCCCGGCACCGAGCTGTTCCGCTCCCTGGCGGGATTCCGCATCGTATCGATGCCCGAGGACACCGTCTTCCACGAAGACCCCGGGCTGGACGTCCTCAACACCCCGGCCCTCGCAAGGCTCCAGGCCCAATATCCCGGGAAATGCGTCGTGATGCGCGGGATGTTCTCACATATCAACTTCATCAGAGGACTCGAACCCGAGAGGCTCCTGGTGGTGGACAACATCCCTCCCACCCCTGCGAAACTGGGGGTCCTGGTGGACATAGCCCTCGGATCCGGCTACATCGACCACCCGATCGTCAAGGAGGAGCGCATAATCGACATGGCCGGGAAGGTCCCCGAAGTAAAGACTGAGGCCGTGATGTTCCCATGCAGGGTCTCCAACCTCTCCTCGGACAAGCCGTTCTATTTCCTCGATGACGCCCCGGAGCTGGAGCATGAGGTGACCCTGATCGGCTGCCATCTGTCCGAGAGGATTTTCAGATCCCTATACGGGAAGGATGTGCCGTTCATCAACGTGTGTCCCGCGGATTTCGCCGACCCCGGATGCAAGTGCATCGCCAAATGCTGCAAGGTGAAGAACGGGCATGTGATAGATGGGAACGTCGCCCTTGTCCCATGGGGAGCGACTGTGCCAGAGGTCGTGGAGGCTATCAACGACCTCTTCTCTGCGGGGTCTTCTTGAACAGGGACCTCCCCTTGTTGTAGGCCTTGTATCCCTCGGCGGCATCGCCGTTCTTGCACAGGAGATTGCCGAGTTCGTACCATGAATCGGCATCGTCGGGGTCCAGCTCCAGATGGAGGCGCATGTGCTCTATGGCCTCGTCGTACTTCCCCTGCGAGGCCAGTATCCTGCTGTACTCCTTGCCCTTGGACTCCTCGTCGCGGACCCTCATCATCTCCATGCGGGCCTTCTTGAGGAGGACATCGACGGAATTGCGGGTGAGCCACGGGTAGCGGGCCTGGAGCATGTCGATGAACGGTGCCGCACGCTCCTGGTCCAGGATGCACTCCGACCCGCGGAATATGCTGCGGGGGACATCCACGGTCAGATTGCCGTGGACCACCGTGATATGGTCGGCCTGCGTCAGCCGATCACCTGAACTTCACAACGCGGCCGCACTCGTCCCTCTTCGAGACCCCGAACTCGGACAGTTTCGCGATCTGATCCTGGTTGAAAACGGGGCCGTCCCTGCAGATGCGGGAATCGTCCATGACGCAGCATCCGCAAACGCCCGCACCGCATTTCATGTACCTCTCCATGGACAGCTGGCACTTGAGCCCCAGCTCCTGGCAGGCCTTGTATGTGAAATAGAGCATGACCTCGGGTCCGCATGCCACGACGCAGTCGTAATGCTTCTGCGCCGCCTTCTCCTTCATGAGCTGCACGGCGTTGCCGTGGAACCCCATGCTCCCATCGTCGGTCGCGATCCAGAGGTTGTCTGTGAACTCCGATGCTATGTCGTCGAGGATTATGTCCCTGTCCGAACGGGCGGCGATGATCGTATCCGCCCCGGTGGCCTTCACCGCGGGCATGATGGCGGCTGTGCCCACCCCGCCTCCGATTATCAGATAATCCTTGCCGGAGAGGTCGAACCCGTTGCCGAACGGTCCGCGTATCCTAAGCTTGTCCCCGGGGACCAGCCTGTGCAGCGCCTCGGTGGCCTCGCCGATCCTCTTGACAGTGATGCTCTTCTCGGGACCGTCAGTGCAGGAGAGGGACATCGGGATCTCGTCCACTCCCGGGATCCATATCATGACGAACTGGCCGGGCCTGGCCTCGGCATCCCAATCGAACCTGAATGTCTTGGTGTCGTAGGCCTCCTCGGTCACGCTCTTTATCTTAACGACATCACTCATGGGCAGCACCTACCATATCGGAAATCGAGGAGTAGCCGTACTCCTCCATGAAGGCCTCCAGGCCCTTGTTTATCCTGTCGAATATGCAGATGCCCTCGGTACCGATGGCACTGCCTACCTGGAAGGCCGATGCACCGGCCATGATGTACTCCGCGGCGTCCCTCCAGCAGGATATCCCGCCCACGCCTATGATGGGGATGTCGAGGACGGTCCTGAGGTCGTACACGGCCCTGACCCCCACCGGCTTCACCGCCGCTCCGGACAGCCCGCCGAACTTATTGCTGAGCAGCGGCCTGGCGAACTCGGGGACGATGACCATGGCCTTCAGCGTGTTTATCGCCACCACGGCATCCCCGC
>Ga0310696_10005158_pt1 | contig 15804 bp, 29 predicted proteins | sample AusTroGonzalo_MG_4_FD_203885 | JGI IMG/M metagenome (GOLD analysis project Ga0310696, IMG submission 203885) | Bovine rumen microbial communities from tropical cattle in Woodstock, Queensland, Australia - Gonzalo_02 (v2) (version 2) | ecosystem: Host-associated > Mammals > Digestive system >...
TGCGGTGTATGCCGCCGCCGAGGATGCGTCTGAGTTCCGTTAATATCGGTGAGAGTTTTGTAGCCATCTTTTCTTGAATCTTCTTACTTTGATGTAATGCCTGATGGCGAGAGTTGTTGTGGTGCAGAGACCCGCCGCTATGATGACGGCGGGCACGAACACCATGAAATTGATTGGAAAGAAATCGTAGACGTTGTCCAAGCACACGATGGTATCTGAGAGCAGTATGCCGGAGGCCGTGTATTTGATGAACTTGCAGTGATACACGCCTTGTTTTGATATGCAGAGGCAGACGCAGAGTTCGAAGAGAAGGTAATAGTTCTGAGACCAAGCATCAAGATTAAAGAATACGGCTAAGGTATAACAAAATATCAAGTATAACGCTACACCGATAATCGTCATTCTGATTAAGAATTTACTCATTTCTTTTTTGCTTCGGTTTTAACTATGATTACTTTCTCAATAATGCTATTTTTCCCCTTTCGGTTCGGCTTTACCTTCGCCTTTGCTTTTGCCTTCGCCTTTGACGGCTTGCTCTTTACTCTCGCCATGACTTATACCGTTGCGTTTCTCATATTCGATGCCTTCTTTCTCTAACCCCTTGGCAAAGTTCTCCATCATTTCGTTCATCTGCAAGAGGAACTTGTCGTATTCGGGGTTCTCGGTCTCCTCGGTCGGCACTTCGCTCATCTTCTGCATGAAATTCTGATACATACGTCCCATTGTAGCCAAATTAAGCATTACGACGGGATTAGAGAAGACATACATTGGTATACGGAAGATTTGTTCAGCCGCAGACAACATTATTTCTACGCCTTCCTTTTCGGCTTTATCGGTGACATCCTCGGGCACGCCTCCCATAATCTCTTGAAGAGCGCCTGCGGTAGAGAGCAACTTGTCATCGACAAGAACGCTGAAACCTCCGTGGTAGTGCAGACAATAGCCGTTCTTTGTCTTGTGGAGCTTCCCGACTTCAAGGTCTTTTGTCTCCACGATGTCTTTCTTGCCGACGTGGAACGGGCTTTCGAGGTTGTTTTGGTCAATCTCTGCTTCAGTCAGTTGGTCGAGGAGCTTACGTGTCTCGATGGGGTCTTTGCTTAACTCCACGAGCTTTTCTCTTAATTCGATTATCTTGTCGTTCATTATCGAGCCTCCTTTTCCATGTCTTTGAGTTGCAGATAGATGGCAGCCTGGACGACTTCCTTGTTAAGCTCCTCCATTGTCATCTCGTCGTAGTTGACAGGGCTGATGCTTGGCAGATTGAGTGATTTGAGATAGTTGACACGTGCAGCCTCCTTCTCTTTGGATGTGAAAGTCTTGATGTATGACTTGTCAAGTGTCACATACGGATAAACTTCCTCAATTTCCGTGATGGAGAAGATGTCGCCGTTGATGTATGTCACTCTGTGTGTAAGGTCAGGATTGCGTTTCACGATGCCATAAGCAATGCTGTTGTTGGCTTTGCGAATCTTGGCAATGCCTTCAATCCAAACTGTGTTCTTTGTTGCCGCCTTGGGCAGTTGTGTCAGGTGAGCCTGCTTGAGGGCGTCCTGTAATAGTCTTTCTTCTGTTTTGTCCATAGCTATGTGTATTTGAGAATTACCTTGCAAAAATACTAAAAATTTCTTTACTCGTCATCTTTTAGTTCGTTTTCCGCTTCATAACCTGTCTTTTTCATCGCTCCGATGGAGTGGTTGGCGAACTGCTCTATCTGTTTTGACGACATTCTGCTGATGTCCTTTTGGGGTATGAACTTCATCAGGAAGTGGGTGAACTTGGTTCGGGGTTCCTTGTAGTAGAAAGCCCTGAACCAAAGCTGCCACTCGTCTTTCCAATGGATTATGTCGTTGTCTTTTATCGGTATTACGAGACACTTCTTCTCCTCTCCGTCGATATTGACATCGGCGAGCTTCACACCCAAAAGGGAGCTGAGGTCTATCTTTCCGACGTAGTGCGACATAGTGTTATTCCGGTATTGCGTTATTCAACATCATTCGCACTTGCGCCTCTTCCGCTGTGTCAAGTCCGAAAACTTCTTTCAAGACATCGGTGAACAGTCGCATCTTCTTCTCGACGTTCTGCTCATTCAAAATATTGTGTTTGACGGCATAGTTGGAGCATACGGAATACATGATTGCGGCAGCGTGGAACATGTCCTGCGTGTTGAAGTCCATGTAGAATGATGTGATTGTGCCGTCGTCGTGTACAGTGTCAAGCTCGAGAAGTGCCTGATTGAGTTCGTCAAGCACTCGTCTCACGTTCCGTTCCTGCTCTTTGGCGTGTTGTGCGATTAGTTGTTCCTTTGTCATGGTCATTGTTATTTGCCTGTTGAACCGAAACCTCCGTTCCCGCGTTCTGTCGGGGACAGGTCGTCTACTTCAATAAAATATGCGGGCAATGTTGCACCAATTTTTATTTGCACAACCTTGTCACCGACCTGGTATCTTGGCATGTTGGGCATGACGTGATAAAATATAGCGGCAATTTCACCTCTATAGTCTTCATCAATCGTGCCTTCGCAGTTGGACAGAACCATTCCTGTCCTCCAAACCGAAGAACGAGGTCTCGCATCAATGGATAAAATGGTATTGTCTTCGTCATACACCAGACTGTCCTTGTCTAATTCCAATGCAAATCCAAGCCCATATTTGTAGACGTTTGGCGCAATTTCTTCGCAAGATGTAGCGACGCAATCGAAGCAGAAATCTCTTTCGTAAGTTTTGAAAGGTATCACGGCGCCGGGGTGTATTTTTTTGATTTTAACTCTCATAACTATTTAATCTTTTGCAAATTTAATAATTTCTTCATTTTCTGATAATCCTGTGATTTCGCGGATTGCTTTTTCATGTTTATCTTTTGTATCGAGAAGTTTTCCGTTGTACAAGAAGCATTTTGATTCTTCATCAAACAAGACCTTCTTATGAAATCTCTTGTGTATGCGTTTGTCGAGGGCAAACACATCATGCTTTAGATTATAATTCCAATGATGTAATTCATAACCATAAGGAATATCCATATATTTTTTTAGGTCTCTAAATACATTGTTTATTCCTTTGTGTTTTTTCTTTTGAACATTTTTATATCCAAGTCTGTGATACTTTTCTCTACCTCTTGCCCTTTCCTTTTCAACCCATTCGTCTTTTTGAGAATTATCCATATACTTCTCGCGAACATCTTTTTTTGTGCATTCTTTGCATTTGTTGAGATGTCCGTCAGCCATTTGCGGATGTTTGTAAAACTCACTCAATGGTAGTTCTCGATGACATTTAAAACAAACCTTAGTTTCCATATTTTACCATTTTTTGCCCCCGCTGCGTGGTTAGGCAGCGAGGGCTTGACTAAAAGGGAGGTCTGAATCTTCTTCCTGTGCAGGTGCGACAGATGGCTTACTTGTAGGCTGCTGTGTTGCTCCTTGTGGCTGATAGGTGTACTCTTCGGTTTCTTGAGCTTGTGCGCCGAACTCTTTCAAGTTGCCGACAATAGGCTTGCGTACACCTGCTTCACGCTCTTCTTTGGTTGATGAGAGAGTGACCATGTGTGAGCCATATTCTGAGTTAGGGGTGGCAATGCAAACGAGGTCGAGATAAGTGCCTTTCTCGCCTTCGAATACGTTGTTATCTGTTATCGGAATTACAACACATCTCTTGGGTGTTCCGCTTTTGCCTGTAAGGGTGACTTTGCCGAAGCCTTCGAGCTTGGAAAAGTCCAACTTGAAATTGAAATTTGCCATAATACTTGTTATTTGATGTTAAATGATTTGTTTCCTAACACAGGCTCATTGACCTGTTTGACTATCTTAATTTTGATGCCATATTTAGAGTAGAGTAGGTCTGCCTTGAACAGGAACAACTCTGTTTCCACTCCTTTGAAATCTTCCACTATGGTTTCGCCTGTAGAGACTATGGTGTAGACAAAATCGGCTTCGTACACTCTTGGTTCATTGGTGACACGGGTGTATACTGTGCCTTTTTGGTTTCTGCATACCACCTCTTTGCGGATAGGCGGTATGAGTTCATACTCTACATGATAGCGTAGGTCTTTTATCTCGCCTGCTCTTTCGAGGAGTTTGAGATAGCCCATTCTTTGGCTTTCTCCGATGGAGTCGTACTTCACGCCGTCTACCACTACAGATTTGTTGTGGTACTTGCTTTCGCTCTTCTTAGTATAATTTTTTGTCCAAGTCATAGTTCAATTGATGAAATTAGTTTTGCTCCGTCCCATTTGTTGATGACCGTTTTACTTAGTGTGTCTGCGTAATCCGCCACTAAGAGGCATTCTGCTCTTTTAGCAATGGCTTCAAAGCACTTGTCGATGTCTTCTGTGGATTTTGCCATGTGTTCAATAGTGTCCATTTTGTTCCTTTTTAATCAGTTCAACATAATCGTGAATAGGTGCGTGAATGGTTTTATGGACTCTAATTTTGCCTTCACGAAACCACTTATTCAGAATGGCTTTCTTGTCGGCTTCGATAGCGGCAAACAGCTCGGTTTTCGTGACCCAGTTCGGCTCAACATCATTCAGCCGTTCAGCCTTCTCGGTCTGCATAGCATCGAGTTTTGCGTAGATGTATTTTTCAAGTTCAGAAGTCATCGTTTTCAATTTTGAATGTGTCTCCTTTGTGCGCCACAGCCACATTCTCGAAGTTGCAACGCTCCTTGACGGTTGCTATTGCGTGTGCCTCGTTTACATTGGTATGGCTCAAATGTATCAATATGATTTGCTTCGTGCTTGCACTCAAATTCTGCTTGCAGAACTCGGCGCAATCGTCAAGACCAAGATGCCACTCTGGATGGCTCATGCTTACATCGTGGTTGCTGAGGTTGTCCAAGAGGGTATCGTCGTCATGGTTGCATTCGATGAGAATTGCATTGACGTCTCTGAAACGGAGATTGACTCCTGTTGTGTCCGTCAGGAAGAGTATGCGTTCTTTTGTCGGAGTTGTTATTAAAAAACCGTAATTAGGGACGTTGTGGGGCGCTTTAAAGGTCTGAATGATAAATTGCCCTATCTCGTTGCGATGTCCGCTAAAAAGCGGCTTAAATCGGCTCAAATAGCCTTCTTTGATAACTTCCTCATGGGCATAGCAGTCAACTCCTCTTCTAATAAACTCTTTTGCGGTGGATGGGTTGAGGTGGTCGATATGCCTATGGGTAAAAGCGCATCCTACAACTTTATTGAAATCGCTTCCAAGAATCTCCACATAATCCATAAACCTGCACCCCAATTCAAGCACAAGTATCTCGTTGCCTGATTTGAGCAAGTAGCCGTTTCCATGGCTCGATGAACCGCAAACTGTGATTTCCGTCATTTATTTCTTTTTAAGGTTTGCTATCTTCTGCATTTCGGTGGCTTCCTTCTTGAGGTTGTCGGCTCTCTGCTGAGCAACCTTTGTTGCCTCATTGAATCGCTCTATGTCGGATTCCACGATGCGAGCCTGGGCGAGGATATATGCGTCCTCTTCGGCTCTCCAACGGCGTTGTTCTGCTGTAAGTTTTTTCTTGTTTGCCATAGTATGTCTGTTTTTGTTAAGAGAGGCGCAGGGCACTCCTGCCCCGAAACTTTTTGTTGTTTAATGTGCAGTTCAGCCTAACTGCATTGCAGTTTTTCTCCTCTCTTATTTCTTTTTTGATTTGAATTTACCGTCCTTGCCCCTCGTCACTCCCGTGTTGGCTATGATTTCGTTAGCCATTTCAAGCGAGTGTCTTAGTGAATCAGTCTCTTGTTTGAGGTTGAAATTCTTGGTTTTGAGGGTGTCGTTTTCTTTCATCAAATCCCTCTTCTCCTTTTGCAGGGCGCTTACCTGTATCTTCAGCTCTGCGATTTGTGTTTGGCAGTCGTACCAAGTCTTGTTTGATAAAATCTTCATAGCGTTGTTTGTTTTAAAGTTTGTAGCAACAGGAGGATTTGAACCTCCGACCTCTACTGGGATTAACCATCAGTAGCGCTCTGACCTGACTGAGCTATGTTGCCTGATTTCCTACGCTTTTATTTGGTGGCGTGGCAGGAATCGAACCTGCGACCTGCGGCACTACCGTAACTGGCTAACAGAATGATTACACGGATTCTCCACCGCTCTACCTCGCTGAGCTACACGCCACTCTCGCAATGAACACAAAAAAGTTTAATTTAAAATAGCCTTAAGTGAAAACATAATTTTGAAAGCAATTCACAATACAAAACGCTATTTTTTATTTGACTTTTTCTTGTTGCTGCTCGTTTGTTCGATTTGACGTTTTGGAGTGAAGATTGAGAATATCATCTCCAAGAGCCGCCAAATCTCCTCGCTGTCGTAAATCTTATTGGCTGCGATAGCGCACCCGAATCCGATGAGCGCCGCTTTGACCCATCCCTGCCAAGTGGTGATGTCGCCGCAGTCGGCAAAAAATCCCCACTGTTGCCAAAAGGCGAGTGCTGCTACTGCGATGCTCAACCCCCAACTGATGAAGAGTTTTGCGTTCTTGTTTTCGACTTTGAACAGTTTGTTTACCGCTTCGATAATGAGAATCATACCCGAAACGAATGCTACGAAAGTAGCGAACATTGATGTTAGTGCTGCCATAATTGTAAAGTTTTTAATTATTGATAAATAATGGTTAATTAAAATTCGTCATCGTTGCTCTGCTCGGGTAGTGGAGCAGAATCTTCCTTATGATTAGGTTTGATTTTCGTTTCAACCACTTCTGCCTCTTGGAAGTCTTCTGCATGTTGACCGCTTTCGTTGTTATCAACATAAACAACTTGCGGGTTATCAATATCGCCCGTCAAAGTAGCTTGGTCTCGCTCAATAGCCATCTGCATTTCAAGTGACTTTGGCAAGTATTTAACAATTAAGTGTTTAAGCACACTCTTGAGTGCCATACCATTGAAGTCGTCTTTCCAATTACCATATCCTTTCTTGAAAGTTTGGCTGTAACGCAAACCATGTTCCTTGCACTTGTCGAAAGTCCAATAAACATATTTTTCAAAGCCGTTGCAAAGCTTAGCATAAGCCATGTACCCGATAATTTTGTCTGACTTGCGTTTGCTTTCATCAAAGACATACTCATCTGTGAAACGGTTGTGATAAACAAGTTCTCCTTCGTAGACTATTTCATTGGCTATACGGACGACCTGACCACTACGTTGTGCAAGTTCGACCCATCCGTTACGCATAATCTGCATCTGTGCCGAGCAGGTGCCCGTTTTCTTATCTTGATAAGGGATGATTGCCGCTTGACCGAGATTAGGGTTAATAGGCAAGTCCAATGCTGCAGCAGTTGCTGCCGCTATAATTATGCTGTTTCTGTCAGCCTTTTGCAATAAAGTATTATTGCTAACCACATTTGTGATGCTTGTGATAAAGCCTGATGCTCTATTGCCGAGCATTTCTTCAAAGCGCTGTTTGACGCTATCGGCTGATAATGCGTTTTTTAACGCTACAAGTCCTGTTTGTGTTTCTGCCATAATTCTTTAATTTAATTGTTTGATAATTCTTCTATAATTCTTTCGACGTTCTCAACGTCGGTTTCATATCTTCCGTGGTTGTGGCTTATCTCCGACTGCACGAAGTTGATTTTGTAGTACACTGTTCTTGCAGCGTCATATTCCATCAGCTGCCGTATGTCTTCGACTTCCACTCCGTTCTTATACAGCAGATATGCAAACATTCCTCTCGCACCGCCTATCGGATAAGTCTCCCGTTGGCTGTACAGTTCTTCCTTGGCGATGTTGTACCACTGAAGAACGGCTTTCTCTATTGTCTGAATTTTATCTTTCATATCGAATTGTTTCCGCTGCAAAATTACGGAATATTTCAATACGCCATACATTTTTGAAAAATATTTTTCAACAAAGTTTTCAACGATTGTTTTTCTTTTTGTCTTTGCGTTGTTGTTTTTGTTTGTGTTCTTCGGTTATCTTGTCGCATTTTGCCTTGAGTTTGTTGATGAGTTCCACGTCCTGTTTCGGTGTGTGTGTGGCGTTCCACAGATCTGCGAACTCATTGCGGCATTTCCATTTCGGCAGGTCGAGCCATGTGCGTTCGCTGATTTTATATAGCATTATCACCTCCTTCCGTGTCTTGTTGTCCGACTTCCTTTGTTTCGTTGTGTCCGAGTATGAAGCAGTCAATGACTTTTCTGAGCTTGTCGAAATCGTCCATGAAGGCGTATGCGAGGTTTTTCGACGGGAGCAGTTTCTGTAGGTGTTCGTCGTATTGTTTCATCCACTTTTGGGCGGTGTTGAAGAGGAATTTTGTCTTTTCCACTTTCAGCCCTCTTTTTTCGAGCATTTCCGTTGCGTCGTTCATGTAGTCGTTGGCGACGGACAGCAGCATGTAGGACGCCATGATGTTCATGTAGAGGTCGAGCGCGTCTTTTTCGCTGCCCATGAGTTGTGTGATTGATGGTTTGTTGTTTGCCATTATTTATTCCTCCTTTAAGAATTTTTTGAACAAGTTATACATATTTGCCATTGAGTTCAAGAGGTCTATTTGCTCCTCTCTTGTTAGGTCTTCCCAACCGATTGTCTCTCCGTCTTTTTTAATTTCGGCTCCGCTGTTGTCGCAGTCTCTGAATGTTGTGATTGTTACCATAGTCAAAATAGGTTAAGTTGTCCTTCGGGTGATTTCTTTGTGTGTTTCTTCTTGGGATACTCCGTCTGCATATGAGGGCACAGGACGCCGTACAGGATAAACTCGGTGCAGATGGTCGCTGTTTCTTTGTAGATAGGTTTGTTTGACATCATTCTTGTCACGATGTCCCTTTGTATCGGACACTTCGGCATGTTGTCCTTGTCGGAGTTGGTGTATTTTGTGCCGTTGGCTTTAGGCTCGCTTGACTTGACACATTTGTTGCAGTTGTATTCCTCGAACCGCATGTGTTCAGTGCCGTTACTGAACGGGTCTTTGTCTATCAATACTCTTTTCATGTGAATAACTCTTTTTGTACCTGTGTTTTGCGCTCGATTATTTTAACGTATTCAGGATTCAATTCAAATCCTATATAATGTCTGTCAAGTTTTAAAGCGACCGCTGCGGTTGTACCACTGCCCATGAACGGGTCAAGCACAACACCGTTAATCGGACACCCAGCAAGAATACAAGGGCGAATCAGCTCTTCGGGATATACGGCGAAATGAGCGTTCATGTCGGGCCTGGTATTGACCGACCAAACATCGCGCTTGTTTCGCTTGCCCGTAGGCATATCGTCCGCACTGACTTCGCCCTGCTTACTAGTTTCGCTCATCAAATAGGCTTCGGGGTGGCGGTTCTGCTTGCTGTCATAGCCATACTTTCGGTTGCGTACAACTCCAGCGGGTCGGTTTTCCATCGTGGTCGCGTCTTCCTGAATCTGCTCGTAGTCGAAGTAGTAACGCTCCGACTTGCTCAGCAGGAAGATGTACTCATGCGACTTGGTGCAGCGGTCTTTCACTGGCTCCGGCATCACGTTAGGCTTGTGCCAGATGATGTCCTGTCTCAAGTACCAACCTGCGCTGCGAAGCGAAAAGGCAAGCATCCACGGAATGCCGATAAGGTCTTTGGGCTTGTAGTCGCCTTGCTTACCCTTGCAGGCGGGCATTGTATCACCGCAATGAGTGCCCTTGCTCCCTTTTTGTATATCGCCGCTGTGTTCATTGAAAGATGCGTTTCTCCAACCACCGCCCCAATAACTATCTCCTATATTTAGCCACAAAGTTCCTTCAGGTTTCAACACTCGATACACTTCCATAAACACATCAGTCAGCCTTTCAATGTATTTTTCGGGCGTTTCTTCCAAGCCTATCTGCCCTTCGCAACCATAGTCACGCAGGGCGTAGTAGGGTGGTGATGTTACGCAGCAATCCACACTATCATTTGGAAGGGTTTTAAGCCCTTCAAGACAATCCATATTATAAATTTTGTCAAACTCTATCATATTTCAATAATTTTAAAATGGCAATGGAGACGAATCATGCTTGAACTGTGCCCAATAGGTGTCGTCTTCATCCTGTGTCTGAACTTGTGGCTCGGGCTGTACCTGTGGCTCGTTTTTCTCGAACTCGGGGTTCGGTGCAAAGGTCAGAGATGTAGGGGCAGTATAGGTGTATTCCTCCACCTGCTCCTCCCAATCGTAGTGTATCTGCTCCGCCTTGGAGTTCTTGTACCGTCTGCTCTCTGCCTCAAAGTAAAGGCCGACAAACATGTCGGAGACACCATAGTCTCGGTTCTTTGCAATCTCAATCACATTGTCGTACGTGATGAGATTGGCGACCCTTTCTTTCCCCAAGAACTCAGTCGCGCGTTTTTCAAAATCGTCTCCGACACGATGTATGAGGAACACGTTGTCGGCTGCGTCGGTGATGTCGCCAGCGCCCTTGACGGACTCCTTGCGCAAGAACTGCAATCCGTTCTCCTTTCTCGGATGCACGACCAACATGATATGGACTCCATAGGTCTTTGCAACATTCGCCACCTTGATGACGAAGTTCTTTTGCTTGTCGTTCTTGTCTCCGCTCTCTCCGTCAAGAGAAACAGACATTAGGTTGTCGATGAGGATGAACTTGACTCCGAAGTTCTTTATGCACTCGATGATGTCGTTGACGAGTTGCTCGCTCAGATTACCGTATTTCTCATGGCTGTAAATCTTCAACTTGCCGTTAATCCATTCGGAAATCTTCGGCAACACATTTGGATTGACGTCATAAGAACGCTCTGTTTCTGGATTCTTCGTCACGTTGGTGCGACCAGCCGCCACTTGCGCTATCCATTGCTTCAACCGCTGCGGCCTCAACTCTCCACTGAAATAAGCAGTAGGGTAGTTCCTTTGGATGGCGTTCAGCGCGAACGAGTTCAGTATCGTTGACTTTCCGCTGCTGTTCAATCCGCACATTATGGATAGTTCGCCCAACACGAATCCCTTGATGAGTTTGTCGAGCAAGAAGTATCCGCTCTTGATGGCGATTAGGTCGGCGTCGTTGATGTCTTGGATGTCGTCCCAATCGAGCCACTTCTTGCCGTTCTCCGATGTCTCCTCCTTGATTTTGACTGGCTCGTATTTCTCGTAGTATTGTTGCTTGGAACGGAACTCTCGGTAGTCCTTCTTGTCGTAGGCATCGGGTTCGAAGTGCAATCTGAAATCCTTCCAGTGGTAGTGCGAGCAACTGTTGTGATAGCAGAAGAACTCGATTGCTCCGCTGTCATATTGAAATACCATTGAATCAGGGTCGGGATGCCCGCCGAAAGGACATTCTTTTAGGATATACCTCGTACCTAATCCTGTTCTGACTATCCTATATTCCAATCCGTGCCGATTAAGAAAATCTTCTACATCAAATCTTGACTGACCATAGTTGTTTTCCCTTGAAGGGGCGGGGCGCTCGTCTTTGTAAAGGTCTGCTATTTTTTCAATATACTCTTTGTTCGTGCATTCAAGTTCTTCTGGATATTTTATTATACGAGATAATCTCCAAGGTCTTTCTTCTGTGTTTGCACCCTTTTTTGCATAAGTCCCTACGAGTTTTGTGATGCGCGACAAATTATGCACGGAAGTGTCAATATCGACACTTTCGTCAGAGAACAACATACTAATTGATTTAAGGAACTTTTTGATTAGTTCAGTGTTCTCCGTTGACGCTGCTAGTTTTATTTTATAGTATAAGTGCCATCCATTACCGCTTTGAGTTACAATGGGTTGCGAAAAACCTTGTTGTTTTAAGAACCGAAAAACATCCAACGCTTTTTTGTGAGCCAGTTCCAATTCTTCTCTTGTGCTGCTTACACCAGATGGCCTTTTAGGGTCGAAATCCAATAGCAAGAAAAATCTTCCCTCTATATCATTATCTGAAGTGGTGTTTTTTGGCTTTCTTACAAGTGTCTCGTGTTGTTGTCTATCGTAACAAGCCTCGTTAATAGAGTTCATTACGAAATACAATTGCATATTTGGATAATCGCAAATTGGTGTAATGTCCCTAATGATGTTATCAATAGAATGATAATAACCAGAATAGGTATTTTGACCATCCATGCAGCGGATTTCACATAAGTTCTTTCCGCTATTCATAAATAGCCGCCACCACAAATGCAATTGCTCTATCTGTTCTTGCTTTAACATAATTATTTGTCTTTATATTTCCACAAAAATCCACGAGCGTGTTTTCTTCTTCCGTTAAGCACCTCAGATATATTTTGTCTGTGTATCCCTGTTTTCTGAGATGCTTCTGTCACGCCGTAATATTCCGCTATAAATTCACCGTCTATCGTTAATTGTATGATTGGTCGAGACATTTTTATTTTTGCATTCAATGTGTGTTTTTTCCCAAACATAAAATTAAGTTCGCCTTTTCTATGTAAAGACATTTTCTTTTTTGCTTCTTCGGACGGTTTTCTCCCTAATGCAGCATTTCTTTGATGTAATTTTGACAAGGGGTTGTTTGTATTCTCTTTTATCGTACACCATCGTAAGTTTTCTACCCTATTATCATCCTTTTCCGTGTTTATATGGTCTACGACGTTTTTGTGAGTTTCTTTTTGAAGAAATGCTATTGCAACCAACCTGTGGACTTTTTTTTGATACCACACTCCGTTTCTCCATAATCTGACACACAAATATCCATTTTTGTCTTTACGAGGTGTAAGAAATCCTCCCTTTTTGCCAAAATTAGAAAAACTTTTAACTCTACCAAAGTTTGATACTTCGTAGAGCCCTTCCCAACCTTCGATTGGCTTCCATATTTCTTGTTCGTTCATCATTGCCAGCCTCCATCATTATCGAAAGGCAGGTCGGTCTGTCCGATTTGTATTCCGTAATCTTTCCATTCGACATTGTCATAGTAACGCAGCATTATTCCTTGCCAATTGCGTTCTACGGCAATACGGACAACATCGTCTGCTGTTACGCCATAGGTATCCATAATGAGTTTGATTTGATTTGCCGCAGTTTTGAATGCCGTCTCGGTTTGTGCCGCTCTCTTGGCTTTTCTCACCTTAATCCAATCGTCTGCTGTCTGAGATTTGACACCGAGGCTAATGAGTGCGTTTTTGAACATGAAGCGTGATGGCGCCGTTGGTGTCGCAGGTTCTGCTTGTTTGCTGTCAGTATTGGCAGCTTCTTCTCCTTGTTCATATTTCACAAAGATGTAATGGTAATAATGCTCATCATTGTTATAGGCAAATCCAACAAGGTTGAATTCTCCTTCGGATTCCTCTTTTAATTCGAGCACATCGAGAGGATTGGGCGTTGTACGGGTTTTGAATTTAGCACTCATTTTTTATTCCTTTCAAAAATATACCGAGTTTCGTACTCTCGGCTTGCCCTCCGATTTCCGAAACTCGGTATCCTGTATCTTTTATTGTACTGACTACTAATGGGCAAGGCATAGTCTACAACTATATTTTCACGCTGCAAAGTTATGAACTTTTTCAATACGTAACGCATTTTTTTTGAAAAATATTTGCAAATATTAGTTAAACATTTAGCAATCAATAAGTTATAAGGGGTAAAATATTCGGTAGTATTTTTTTAAACGCCATAGTAATTTTGCACTCGTTAGCTAACAAAAACAAACGGAATTATTAACTTTTAAAACTCTTTTACAATGAGTGAAACTATCGTGGTTCCTGATAACGGGAACAATATGAACAACATGTTGCCTTGGCTTGCCAACAACGGTGGCTTCGGAGGTTTTGGCAACACTATCGGCGACCTTATCGGTCTCGCAATCGTGGCTTCCATCTTCGGTTGGGGCGGCAACGGTTGGGGTGGCTTTGGTAACAACAACGGCAACGGCGCCGCTGGTTTCCTGAGCAACCAAATCAACAACGACGCTGGCAGAGAGCTGATTATGCAGGCTGTGAACTCCAACGGTGAGGCTTCACGTGCCGCCATTCAGAATCTCGCAACAATGTTGGGACAGGATTACAACACAGTGAACAGCTCCTTGCAGAACGTGTTGGGTGTCCTTAGCAACATCGGCGCACAGCAGGGTATGAACGCACTTCAGGTCATCAACGCCATCCAATCAGGCAACGCCTCATTGACAGCGGCATTGCAGAGCTGTTGCTGCGAGAACAGACTTCTCACTACAACGCAAGGCTATGAAGCGCAAATCCGCACTCTCGAACAGACCAACCAACTCGGCTCACAGGCTGACCGCAACGCCAACGACATCATCAGAGCTATCAACGCTCAGACCGTCGAGATGGACAATCAGTTCTGCGCAGCACGTGAACGTGACATGCAGGCGAAGATTGACACTCAGGCTGACATCATCACACAACTCAGAGGTCAGATTGACAACGCCAACCAAACGGCAGCCATCACAGGCTACGTGAACAGCCTTATCGCCCCATTGCAGGCTAAGGTGACACAGATTGCTGACAAGCAGCTGCCGACCTTTGGGTGGTATTTGACGCCGTGGGCTGTCTTATGTGTGATATAGGGACAGTCACACGTGTGCGTTGTGTTTTCTCTGACAGGAAGTTTCTTCATGGTTTCTTTGTTTTCTTTTTGTATTTTTCGTCAATCATCAATAGTTCCATCATAAGTTCTTGTTTTGCTTTGTCAAGGCATTTACGACAATACGGATGACTTGGTATGTCGGGATCACAGCACGGCCACAGAGCGACAGCAGGTGCGCCACATTCACAGCATTTCATGTCTTTTGCGTACACTGTCTTTTCTTCGTCGCTCATAATTATGAATTTATAAAGTCGTAAAATATTTTCCCCAAATAGCCGGATAATAATGCCGAACCTTCAGCATCATCTACTCTGAAGTATTGTAAGATTCTATCCTCGACATGGCGTTTCTCATGACAGTAAATTTCCACTTTGTCTCTTTCATTTCGAAACGGGTAAAACACCACCGCAATGATGCGTTTGTCTAAGTTATACCAAGTGTCTCCGCCATTAACCATCTCATTTTCAATAATGTCTTGTGTTTTCTTGATGTCGTCATTAGGTATCCCCTCTTTTCCGAGAGCTCTTTTTAATGAATAAAAATCATCTTTCTTCTCGACTTGCAACAAAGTGAGTTTTACCTCATATATTGGAATGTTAAATATTTTTTTCTTCATCTTAATTATAGTGGTTGATATTCAAAGTTTCTAACGTACATAGGTCTGTCTATTGATACTTTGTGTTCAGCAGGGTTCTCACACAAGCAGTTGAAGATAACTCTCATTCTGCTGTTTGGAAACCACGTTACGGCATTAGTATCTTTTCTGACAACCTTGCCGTCTACTGAGAACACTATCTCATCAGGAGTCCATTTTACCTCGTATTTAATCCAATTGTTGTTGGGTTGGTATGGCTGCTTAAAAATACTTACACTTCTTGGTTTAATCTCCTTATGTTCTTTAAAGAGTTTGTAGTGTACATTGGTAGTAGTAGTCCAAGAAGGGTTAATCCAAGGGCAATATGATGTGAATAGTCTGAAACAACAATGGTCGGTATAACCTTCCATAACATCTATCTCTCCATTATCAGGCCATGCGCCTTCTCCACACAGCCAAAATGACGGCCATAAGCCTTTGCCTTTCGGTAGCATTATTTCAGCCGAGAAAGTACCATAAGAGAATGTATCAACACTTCTTATAAGTCCTCCACCGTATTGTGGCTCAAAGGTTCCCTGATAGTCTGTAACTTTCCCCTTATAAGGTTTTAAATCAAGTTGGAGTATATCTGGCTGTTGCGGTTTTGTTATAATATCCACACAGTCTATATCATACCACACCCACGGTTTGTCAGGATGAATTATCCTGCCTCCCTCCATACAGCATTGCCAATTAAAGCCGCACCAGGATAAGTCTGTTTGTTTGTTCATACTATTCAATCTATTATTAAATAAT
>Ga0310696_10005159_pt1 | contig 15802 bp, 25 predicted proteins | sample AusTroGonzalo_MG_4_FD_203885 | JGI IMG/M metagenome (GOLD analysis project Ga0310696, IMG submission 203885) | Bovine rumen microbial communities from tropical cattle in Woodstock, Queensland, Australia - Gonzalo_02 (v2) (version 2) | ecosystem: Host-associated > Mammals > Digestive system >...
GTTGGAGGCCAGCTCCGGGACGCCCTGTTTGGTGTCCACGGAGATGTCGCCCTTCCCCGCGATCTGGTAGTCCCCGACGTTCAGCGCCTGCCGGATGATCTCAATCCCGTGCCGCTCACAGTAGGCTTGGATGTTCCTGTGCTTGCCCGCCTGCTGGCGGGTGTCCTCATAAAGGACCATCAGAACGGGACCTCGACGTCCTCCACCACGGAGAACCCGGTCTGCTGGTCGACTGTCGCCGCCGCGCCGTCGCTCATCCGGTCGGGCCGGTCCTTCATTTCCTTCACCGCGCCGTTCCGCACGTCGTCCGCGACTTCCAGCCGGCCGATGGCGGAGTATCTGATCCCGTTGAAGGTCCCGTACTGCATGCTGATGCCGACGATCTTGCCCTTCAGGTCCATCTCATGCTCGCCGTCCCAGTGGAACCCGGGGTTCGACTGTTCGATGCACCAGATGGAGTTGTTCAGCTTCTTCTGGTCCCATTCCGGGTGTTGCCGTTTCGGGTTCCGTTCGTCCGGGATCTGGATCCGGAAGTCGCCCTTGTACCTGACCTCATACTTGCCATTGCTGTTCCCGCTCTCGTGCTGGAAGCGCTTCGTGAAGTATCCGGCGTACTCGCCTTCGATGATGTCCAGGCGGAGAACCAGCTGCTGGTCCGGCTCCCTGCCGTCCACCTTGACGTTCGTAATGCCGCAGACGTACGCGCCCTTCGGCAGCATCTGGTATCCCTTGCTCGGAGCCTCGCTTGTGAAATTGACTTTCTTCATGATTAGTTTTCCTCCATTTCATAATATTTTCTGATCATTTCATCCACCGCCGCCAGATCGTTCGGGATCCTGGCCTGCGGGAACATCTCCTCGGGGGTTTTGACGGTGTCCTGCCCGTTTGTCTGTGTCAGGAACCAGTGCCCCTCCGGATCCACCGCCGTCCGCAGCACGATGTCAAACAGGCCCTCGACCGTCAGCTTCTCATCCAGCATCCGGCCGATGGTCTTCGCCTTGATCCGGCCGTTGCTGTCCGTGTCCGTGTGGTGCAGGAAGTACACGATCACGTCGTCCGGCGTTTTCCGGATCACGAAGTGGATCAGGTTCCGGAAGTTCAGCGCCATGTCCGTGAACTTCTGGTATCCGGTCTCCCCGGCCCGGTCGAAGAACTCGTTGACCAGCAGATACTGGCTGTCGTCGATGACGTACTGCTTCAGCTTCGGCTCCGCCAGCGCCTTCATGATCGGGAAGTACCCGCCGCCCTGGCAGACCTTGAAGGGCTTCCTGAACGGGAGCCGGGGCTTTTCCACCAGGAAGATCCCGACCTTCTCCGGATCCATGTTCTTGATGCTGTAGGTCTTCCCTGAGCCGCTCTCGCCCAGGATCAGAACTGGGATGCCCATCAGACCACCTCCTTATGGACGGTACCTGCAATATCTGCTTCCGTCTTTTCTCCATTGATATACCCAATAAACCGGCCTGCGACTTCTTGTGATAATCGTTTTACGCCTACCAATGTTGTGATCCTGTTTGCTATTGATGCCGGAGATCTTCCAAACATTGTCGATAATGTTTGGATGTTCTGATCAGGATCGCAAGCCATTTCAATAAGAACGTTATCTTCTTCCTTAGTCCATCGTTTGTTCTGGTTGCGGGTTGTTCCGGAAATAGCTTGATTTTTCTCGTGAATCGCCTTTTTGTTCAAATCCGTTATTACACACACTTCTTTGATTAAAATGGGACAATATTTTCTGAAAATTGAAAGTTCAGAAATAATGTTCTTTGGGCGTTCCACAAGGATTTTATAAAGTTTAACGGCTGCTTCTATTACACGTGAATGCTCTGGTATTTTCGATGTTTCAATCAACGCGATTTCTTTTTCATCAGGCAAATATGTCATATTAATTCCCCCTCCGTCACCTGATAACAATGCTTTCCGTCTCTTCCAGGTGCGCAAACTCAAACTGGATGCCCTTCTTCAGCGATTCCTTCAGGGCGTTCTTGTCGATCTCCGGTTCTTTGATCCGCAGATACTTTTCCTTCATCGCATCGGACGTCAGGAACATATCCACCAGCGCCTGCTCATCGTCGATCACGGCCTTCTGGGTGCGCATCTGGTACACATTGCACCGCGCCGTCTTCAGCTTGTCCCCGCCCAGGGCTTCCAGAAGCCACGCCTTGACGGACTCGATCCGGTTGTCCAGCGCCTTCTTCCGGGCCGTCAGCTTGTCGGCCTCCGCCTTGACGGCTTCCGCCTCCGCCCGCATATCCTTGACCCACAAAGCCACGCCTTCCAGCTTCTCCTCGCGCTCCATCTGCAGCGCGTCCAGTTTTGCGGAGTCCAGGATCTCGCCGCTTTCCATGTCGATACAATCCAGGATCTCCTGATCGATGTCGTATAATGCTCTCATTGTTCAATTTTCCTTTCTGTGGTATAATAACCACGGTGTCATACACATATCCCCTAACAGGCCGGGATGCTGTTGCCCTCAGCGCCCGGTCACTTTTTTGTCCCGCCATACGTGTGCTTCTTCATGAGCCGGATGATCTCCAGCGTCTTCAGGCACTGCGGATGCGGCTGTTCGATCTCCCGCCGGTACGTCCGGACGCTTCCGTCGCTCATCGGCACCCGGATGAAGTCCGGATACTTGCTCCAGTCATGCTCCCATCCGCCGGTCACCTTCGGCAGCGGCAGCACCCTGACGGTCTTTTCCTTCTTATCCTCACTCATCCAGGTCATCACTCCATTCTCCGCCGTGCCGGAACCGGCACCCGTCGCACGCGCCCGCATAGCTCTCGTGGTAGTTTCCGCACCGCAGGCAGAGCTCGTTCCGGCAGTGCTTCACCTCTCTCTGCAGCCGCTGGATCTTCGCTTTCATTTCCTGAATATCCACCTCCGTCATTCCTGATACACCCCCAGCGCCATCAGAATCTCCGGCAGCTCCTCCGCCAGCTTCTTCCAGAGGTCAAGCTTCATGCTGAGTTCATCGCCTTCCATGTTCCGCCAGTCGATGCAGTTGAACTTCTTGTCGCGGTAGAACTCGCCGTACTCCGTTTCGACGGCTGTCACGTTGAACCGGATCCTGCTCAGGTGCCGGACCTTCGGCTCCTTCTTCATCAGCCCCATCTGTTCGCATTTCCCGAAGAACTCGTCCGCGGCTTCTTCCATGCTCTTCATCGCGTCGCCGGCGCTGACGGTCACCTCTTCCGGCTTTTCCGTCTCGATCACGATCGGCCCGTCCACCTTCACCGTGGCCGGCTTCTCCGCATGCTTCGGCATCCCCTTGTCAACATTCGCCTTGCATCCGATGCGTTTCGGCAGCTGGTTATACAGTTCCGGGTCCGATTTCTTCAGAGCGACCCTGATCTTGTACCATGCCGAGTTCGGGTCATCCAGTTCCAGATCATTCCCCAGGTATTTCCGCGGGTCTCCGCCCTCCATCGCGATCTGCACAGCCCGCTGCTTTTCTTCTTTCGTCAGGTTCTTCCGTCTCATTGCATACACGATCCTTTCTGTTTGCTTTCTCGGTTTCCCGTCCGTAAATTCATAGGGCCGTCGCCCTAAGAACTCCCTTTGATAGTTGAACCATGTCGCCCGCGGCGTCAGGTAGTTCTGGTTCCACAGATATCCCAGGATGTCCCCGCCGGTCTTCTCCAGCTCCATGCAGTGGTCCAGGATCTGCATCTTCTCCTCGAATGTCCTTTGTGTTGCCATGATTACCTCCCGGCCAGGGCGCCGATGTACCGCGTCTGGATGTATCCGCGGTCGGTGACAGCCCAGCCGTCCGCCGCCCAGAACACATGGACGAAGCTGCCGTCGATCACCCAGCCGGTACGGTCGCCGTCGATGCACTTCCGGCAGGCGACCCGTCCCGGCGCGTTGATCATCAGTTCGCGGTCGTACCATACCGGCTCCGCGAACACGATGTATCCGCTGTATACCCATCCGTCCGTCATCTCCAGCCCCAGGTCCGTGCAGTGGGCCCAGCCTTTTTTCGTCTTCCCGTCCAGCTGCAGCCGGTACCCGGTCTCCAGCCGCCCGATGATCTCGCCGTTCTTTCCGGCCATCCTCCGGCAGTGGACGTAATCGTCCGGGCCGCACATGATCCAGGCTTCCACAGTCTGTTCGTCCGCTGCGGCGATGTTCCGGACCGTCTCCAGGGAGAACGCGATCGCTCCAAGGGCCAGCAGCAGCGCCGCCGCGATGATCCGTTTCATGTTCTTTGTCAGTTTCATCCGATCACCCCCATAAATCTCAGGAACTGCAGCCGCGGCACCTTGTACCGGTTCCCGGTCTTCTGGGTCGGGAACATCAGCTGCCCGGTCTCCGCGTAGTAGTTCAGCCGCGCCGGGTGGATCTTCATCACGCCGGAGATCTGGGCCATGGTGAGCATCGTCAGATCTTCCCGCTCAATGATCTCCTGCAGCGTCAGCCCGCGGCCCTTCTGCCGGTAATCACAGTAGTCAGGCGTCCTTTCCATGGCTGTCATCCTCCGCATCCGTGTCGTACCAGTGCAGCACCGAGTGGGAAGGGCTTCCGCCTGGCGTCACCCAGTAGCTGCCGTTCCACAGGTACACATCCGGCGTGTTCGCGTTTCGCCGCTTCACCAGCACGTTGTACTTCCCGTACCGCGGCGGCTGCGCCTGATTCGTTTCGATCCACTTTCCCATGTCCTTTTCTGTCTCCTTTCATTTAGTTTTCTAAACTCTGACTGTAAAAAAATAATCCGTAGCGGCACCCTGATCGATATCCAGGATGTCAATCGCACGCAGCATCTCTCCCTGCGTGAAATACGACGAGCAATTCAGTTTTGCCGTCAGTGTTGGCTCGCTTATTCCAAGCAATGCAGCAAAAGCTTTCTGGCTCCCGCATTTCTCCACGATCCTCCCTTTCAGCCTGGAATAATCGAAAATGATCCTCTCCATCCGTTTTTCACCTCCCCCATATATTGTGTTGAGTTATCTCAACTACGCACATCATATCACAACATAATTTATGATGTCAATAATTTTATTTAGATTTCTAAAAATTTTGTTTGAGTTTTCTTTAACCGTATGATATCATATTTCCGGAGGCGATCAATATGGAAAACGATTTGATGCAGCGAATAAAAGCAAAAACAGAAGTGAACGAGGATTTGCGGCGGACGCTGGAGGAAATAACTGCAGGCGCGAATGATCTTAATGATCGTCTGAAAAAAGCGGTAGATGATAGGAATGAATTTCAGTACCGCCTGCAAAAAGCAATTTCAGCAAAAAACATCACAGCGTCTGAATTGTCCAGGGCCAGCGGCGTCGGGAAGGCTGATATCAGCAACTACATCAACGGAAAATACATGGCGAAGGCAGACAAAGTAATGGCGCTTGCGAGTGCGCTCGACGTGGATCCCGGCTGGCTCATGACCGGAGAAGAACCGAGAACAAACCGATATGGAGGCATACTTGAACTGCCAAACCATGAGACGGATGATGGAATCCTTGCATTGATCGCTGCTTATAGCAAAGCGGAAGAATGGCAAAAACAAGCCGTCAAAAAGATTCTTAATATGAAAGGAGACAAATAACCATGATTGATCTGTTATACTTCCTGCTGGGCGGCGTCTTTGTCGGCGTCCTCCTGTGCGCCTACTACCTCCGGAAGATCTTCCGCATATTGCGGAACGCTGCCGGCGGAGAACCGACCGCCCAGGAAGAATTTGACAGAAGTTTCCAGAACATCAAAATGAAATGATTGGAGGTTGTTATCATGAAAAAACTGCTCACCGTCATCCTGGCCCTGGCACTGATCCTGCCGGCGATCTCCATGGCGGAGCTGCCGGATATCTCCGGCCTCACCAATGAAGAACTGATCGAACTGGACCGCCAGATCCAGCTGCGCCTCTTCGGCGATCGGATTGCCGGCGGCGTGGAGATCAATCCCGGGCAATATATTGTCGGGGAAGACATCCCTGCCGGATCTTATCGTGCAGAAGTAATCCTTTCAAACAATAGTAGCATTGATTTATACACGATCGGTTATGTCGCTGTGTACCAGTCGAAAGAACTGCAGTCTGAGGTCTTCGGATGTATGACCGGCCCCGGATCTGAGAAGGTCGGGAAGATTACCCTGGAAGACGGCCAGATGTTCGAGGTCAGTGGCTTTTCGATCCGGCTCTACCGGTTCGGCGGGTTCTTTTAATGGAGGCTCCCATGATCTGCACAAAATGCCGCCGGGAGATCCCGGACGATGCCGTCCTCTGCTGCTACTGCGGAAAAAAGCAGTGCCCGGCTCCCCACAGGGTGAAGCATAACCCGAACGGATCAGGATGCGCGTATAGGCGTGGAAACGGTTTCGAGGTTCAGGTAATTGTCGGATACCGTGATCCGCCAGCGCTGGATCCGGACAACCCGGACAATGAAAAACAGCGTGTCCCGATCAAGGTCCGCCGAGGCGGGTTTAAGACCCGTCAGGCCGCACTGGCTGCCGTGCCGGAGATCCGCAGGGAGTACGAGAACCTTCCGAAAGTTTCCTACACGCTCCAGCAGATCTATGATATCTGGGAACCCTGGTATTCTCCGCGGGTGGATCCGTCCACCATGGCCGGATACCGTGCCGCGTATAATTATTATAAACTGTTGCATGACCGCGATATCGCATCCATCTCCGCCGGAGAACTGCAGCAGTGCATGGACGACTGCCCAAAGGGAAAACGGACCCATCAGAACATGAAAGTGATTGCCGGTCTCCTGTGGAAGTACGCAAAGTCCAAGCACATCGTTTCCCAGGTCGAGTCCGAAATCCTGTATACCGGCGCTGGAAAGTCGAAGCAGCGGGAGTCTCTGACGGATATCGAAATTGAAAAGATTCGCCAGGCCATCGGAGCGGAACGATATGCGGAGTATATTTACTGCCTTTGCTATCTCGGTTACCGCCCCGGCGAAATGCTGGAACTCCGGAAAAATCAGGTTGTCGAACACAATGGCCGCCTGTTCCTGGTGGAAGGGAAAAAGACGGATGCCGGCATCGGCCGGACAGTCCCTGTCCATCAAAAAATCGAGCAGATTATCCGCAGCCGCCTGTACATTCCAGGAACGGATCTGATCTTTCCACAGTATCGTTTCGGAAAAACATCAAAAGAACATCCGGTACCGCTTTTCCTGGGCTTCAAGCAGATGACGGATAATTATTTCCGGGAAAACATTTTCAAGCCCATGATGAACCGTCTGGGCATCGCTGAGGGGAAAGTCCCCTATGCGGCCCGTCATAGCTTCAGCAACATGCTGAAGAAGGCTGCCGGCGACGACCGGGACAAGGCGGCCCTGATCGGCCACTCCAGCTACACATTCACCCAGACGAATTATCAGGATACCAACACCGATGAGCTGCTCGCCATCGTGGACAGCATAAAATGATGTGGGTAGTGTGTGGGTAGTAGCAACAGATTTCGGCGTATTTCGCGGGTGTTTTGGGGCAAACTTCCGGAAATACGAAAAACCCCCGGCGCCTTGTTTTTCAAGGTTTTCCGGGGGTTTCTCTTGGTGAGCCCGGCGGGATTCGAACCCACGACCTTTTGATTCGTAGTCATGGCGTACTCTTTTATAATCAATGCTTCTGGCCCGAAACGTGGGTAGTATGTGGGTAGTGGTAAAATTTCAACAGGCACAAAAAAAGCGCCCCGGGATCGCTCCCGAGGCGTTATTTTAGTTTTTATCGTTCCGTCAAAATAACGGAATCCATATTTTAGTTTTCATCAGGCGGCTGAAGTACAGCTTCCTTCCGGTACTGCATCGTGCTGATGCCCAGCAGTGCGCCCAGGAACGCGTCCACCGCGGTGATGGTCCCGACGATCTCCTCCGCGTAGGGCAGCCCCCAGATCTGAGCCAGGGCGAAGTACAACGTACCGATGGCCGGCAGCAGGATCTGGGCCACGAACTTCAGAACATCATAAACCTTGTTGCTCATCTTCATGTTTATCCTCCTCACTGTGCGATGGCGTGGGCCTCCATCGGCCGGGATTCCGGCGGGATGGACGGCAGCGCCCGGACCTGGTTGTATATGTCGCTGATCACGTTGTTCGGCCCCAGCGCCTCATACTGGACATACATGTTGTCCACGTTGTCGCGCTCGCCGGCGGTGATCCATCCGCGGGACAGGTAGTGGCTGAAGGCCTGCAGGAGCCGGTCCCGCAGCAGCGCCTGGACGCCCAGCATGGTGGCCGTGTTCTGGGCTTCCACGCGCCGGTTGGCCTCCTCGCTCTCGCTGACCCGCTTTTCCAGCGGACGCTTCAGGTACACCGCGATCAGTACGCCCACGAGGCCGGAGATGATCCCGCTCACCCCGCAGACGGAAAGGATCTGCGCAAGCTCCATCAGTCGGCGCCCCCTTCCTTTACCATGACGCCCTTCGGATACTTCACCAGCAGCTCGTTCGCCTCCGCCAGGCTCAGATCCGGGATCGTGACCCTGTACGTGACCTTCGCCGGCGTCGACTCCAGCATCTCCCAGGTCCGTGGACCGATGATGCCGTCGATCGACAGCCCCCAGTCCATCTGGAACTGCTTCACGGCCTTCTCCGTGGCGTTGCCGAACTTCCCGTCGGCGCCGTAGCTGCCCAGGTCATACCCGCGCTGGAGCAGCTCCGTCTGGGCCAGCGTCACATACGGGCCCGCGTCGCCCTTCCTGAGCGTCGGCTTTGTTGTCGGTTCCGGCACAGGCACATCTCCCTCCACGCACGCAGGCACGCCCCAGTGCGTCCATTTTTTGTTCCGGCTGCTGAAATACTGCACGCCGACGGAGCACTCCACGGTCTCGTTATTCAGTCCGAAACCGGTGTGTTCCATCGACTTGCCCTTCTGGACGAACAGGCACACCAGCGTATTCGCCGGGATGCCGTCGGAGATGGCTCCTTTCGACTTCCAGTTGCTGGCAGTGTTCCACTGGCTGGTGGCGCCTCCGCCCTGGAGGACCCAGCCGTAGACCTTCTTCAGGATCCACCGGGTGAATCCCCGGCAGTCGAAGAACCGCGTCTTTCCGCCCGGGTAGAACTTGCACCCGCTGCATCCGCTCGACTTGCCCATCATGATCTGGCATGCCGTCTTGATGGTCGGGTGGTCCTGGCCCTTCCGGGCGTAATAGGCCCGCCGGTTGTCGATGTCGCAGTATTCGCCCGCCGCGCCGAACACGTACGCCCAGCCGACGCACGCCTTGGCCGCGTCCCAGGCCACCAGCTCCAGCGGCGTCCCGCTATTCTTTTCCGTCGTGATCAACTCGTCCACTTTCGCCGCTGTGTTCACGGTCGTGCCTCCTTTCGATCCAGTAAAATATCGCCATCGTGCCGAATGTGATGGCATTCAGCCCAATGATGGCGGCTGCAATAATGAGGAACAGTTCCATACCCATCCTCCGAAATTCAATAAAAAGAGCCGCCGAAGCGGCTCAACCAACAGCCCGCAGTCAGGCAGGGGAGCAACCCACCTTTCGTATATTATTTGCACGCGGGTGCGGGCTGCGTGATCCTGGGTTAGTTCTGCGCGGCCATCAGCCGGTTGATCTGCTGGATGATCGCCCGGCGCCTCGCCTTGTTCACGGCCCCGACGTTCGGGATCCGGTTCAGCGCTCTTTCGAGCTCCGCAAGAGTCATCTGATCACCTCCGTTTCCGGTTGTTTAGTCCTAAACTCTCAGGGGTGCAATATGACCATATTGGGTCATATCACGGGGTAAGGATTTGCACCTTACATGACCTTCTTCGTCCTATAACAAGCCCCGGGGATTCCGGTTCACGATAAAGTGAGCAACACTTGCCAGCGTGGTCTTTCGTACCCAGCGTCTACCTATTCCGCCACCCGTGATGTTTTCCTTTTGCGAATTACAGCGCATATGTGAATGTGAAATATAATCCATTCTGCACCTTGAGTTTATATGTTGTTCTAATCTTTTATGAATCCAGCGGCATGAATGAAACGCTTGTGCCAGAAGGTTTTGTATCAACGTAACACATCATCCCTTTTTTTATAAACACCATCTCAACTTGATATGCTTTTGTAATCGACATATATTGAAAGAGTGCCTTATTGTTCGCTGTGTAAATATTGACCTGTATGCTACCTGTTGAAACGTTCGAAGAATTCAGTACGAGATATCCATCCGAAGGGAACGTGTATTTATTGCTTGACGAGTACCCGCTCAAATCAACAGAACCGCTTGAACTGTTTTTTTCAAGGTTCGCAATCTGGTCATATAGGGTCTTTCCGGCTGCCGCAGAAAGTGCCTTGTCAGTGGCCTCTGAGGTGAACCCGTTGACCACGTCGGAGGACTTCGTGACCACGTCCCGTTCCAGCTTGTTCTTCAGGTTGTTGCCGTACAGGATGATTGCGTACACCGGCACCGTGCTTCCGGTGAAGTATTCGATGCCGTGGTCGCTGGCGGTATATCCGCCGTCCAGGGTGATCTCACTGGTCACCGCCGCGGCCCGCTCCAGGTAGATGTAGTTCGTGTCGCACTCGTACGTCCGCCCGCTGGCCTCCGCGATCGCCAGGTTCTCCGCGTTGTAGCTCAGCCGCTCCACGTTGCTGATCGCCAGCCCCGCGTTCAGGTTCAGCTCATCGCGCACGTCCCCGGCCCGCAGCAGGCCATACGGGAAATACGTGCCCATGATCGTGCTGAGGTCGATGACGTCCTCGCTGTACGCCGCAAACTCCGGATGATCCGTCGGATCCAGCCAGTCGGACCAGGTCATGTAGATCTCCGTGTCCGTGGCGTTCCCGCCGGTGACCCAGATATACCCGTTGTTGGTGATGTTAAAGTATCCGTCCACCGGCGTGATCGCGCTCTGGGCGCCGTCCAGCGTCGTGGAGAACTTCAGGGCCGAATAGGTTCCGGAAATGCAGAAGCCCATGCTGTCGGAATACTTCACCGCCCGGGCATATCCCACGTCGTGGTTGTACAGGTTCCACCCGGTCGCCACGAAGGTCGCCGGCGTCGCCTGGGTGATCGTGCCCCGGTCCTCTTTCACGTAGACGACCGTGATCACGTCGCCGTTCTTCGGCGTGCCGGTCACGGTGATGCCGTACAGCGTCGGGCTGACGTTCCAGCCGGTGGTGTAGGTCAGCGTGGTGGTCCCGCTCTCATCCACATAGGCCACAAAGGTGTCCCTGTCAATGGTCGCCGCGATGCTTTCCTCGCCGGCTTCCCGTTCCACGGGCGTTACAGTCATATTCAGCTGCTCCGCCACGTAGCCGGTGTGGATCCGGTTGCCCCGGAGGCCGGTCAGCCAGGCGTCGCCGTCCTCGATGGACGCGGATCCGCCGGCCGTCCGGAGGCTGAACGTGCCCACCGTGTTCTGGGAAAGGCTCGACCGCAGGTTGTCCGCGAAGGGCACCTCGTCCACCTGTACGTTCCCGTCCTCGTCTCCCAGGACGCCGTTGACGCTCCGGATCCGTCCCTCGATGGCGCTCTTGACCTTGGTCGTGTCCTCCGCGCTCATGGGGATGTCCGCGGCCGTCCGGTTCCCGACGCTCTGCACCGCCAGCGCCAGATCCGCGTCGGTCTGGTCCATGGCGGCGACCTTCGCGCTGATCGTCGGCGCTCCCGCCACGCTGCTCATCTGGATGTTCTGGGCCGTCTTTCCGTCCACCGTTTCCACGGCGGCCTTGATGGTGGAGGCGCCGGATCCGCTGCTGATCGGGATGTCCGCGCCGGTCTTCGCGTCGATGGCCTCAATCTTCGCCTTGACCTTGGTCGTGTCGGAGCTGCTCATCTCAATCTCGGAGGCGTCCACGATGATGTGGCCCTGCGCGTCCGCGCTCTGGCCGTTGACCGTCACCGCGTTCTGCAGTTCGCTCTTGTCCGCCTTCAGGGCCAGCGCGTCGCCGACGGCCTTCGCGTCTGCCGCCTCGCCGGATACGCTCAGTGTATCGTCGATATTAACCGTCACCACGGTCGCGTCGTCAATAACCTCTTCCACGACTTCGTTCAGATCATTGTCCGCCATATGCTTATACCTCCCCCAAGATTCCATTGATCATCAGTGTGTTCTGCCCGGTTGCCGGCACGCGGACGATATCGCCTTCAATCATCCGGACGCCCGCCGTCAGCGCGTTTACGCACATGCCCTCCGGCGCGGTCCCGTCCCAGTACGGATGGACCACATACCGCCGCTCCGTGCTGTAGGAGCCCGTTTCCCACTGGTCCGTGTCGTCGTTGTGGAACTGGATCAGCACAACCCCGTTCCCCAGGCCCTCGTCATCGTCCAGCCGGTAGAACCGCTGCAGCACGATGTCCCCGGCGCTGTTCCGGATCGTGTAGAGCATCCGGTCGTCCGCCGTCCAGTCCTCCCCGGTCTTCCGGGTGGCCCGGACCTTGAATGCCCCGGTGTCGCCCCGGTGCATAGTGATGCCTCCGTTTTCGTTAACCTCAAACATTCTGCTCGACCCCCTTGTTCAGCGTCACGGTCAGGACGCCGGTGTCCATCAGCTGCATGGCGTCCGGAATGATGAACCCTTCCCAGGTCCCCGCGTCGCCGTACTGCCAGGAAAGAATCTCCCGCGTTTTCTCCGGATCGCAGAAAACAGCAGCGGCCTCGAAGAATGTCCCGGGCCATGCCGCGTAGATCGCGATCCGCTCTTCACCCAGGCTGACCACATACGCGTCCGGGATCCGCGTCCCGTCCGCCAGTTCAATCCACTCGTTCATCCGTCTCCGCCTCCTCCGCGGGCTTCTGCTCGTCCCGCTCGATGGCCGCCAGGCACTCCAGCAGGTTGTTCCTGGCGCTGGATATCGGGACCGCCACCTGTTCCGTCAGCACCGCCGGCACCTGGATGTTCCCCAGCATGTCCGCCGTGATCTGCAATACTTCCTTCAGTGTCATGATCCTTTTCCTCCTTATGTCGAGACGCCGCAGTAGAATTTCAGCACCTGCCCGCGTACCGTTACATCGAAGAACAGGTACCCGGGCGCGTCGATATTCGACTTTTTGATGTCCGTTGACCCGGCGCGTTTCCGCCCGGCCGTGCTCGCGGTGCTGGGCTGGATGCTCGGCTTTGCCATGCTCGGGTTTCCCAGGTCCGTCTGGATGTTGTACCCGATCTCAACGCCGCTCGGGTTGTCCTCGTAGTCCTTCAGCGTCGCCGTGAATGTGCCGCTCTGCCATGCGGTTTCCGCGCCGATCTTGACCGCCTTCGTGCTGGCCGTGCCGGCGCTCTTGGTGAACGTCACCCGGGCGTTGGCGGTGTCCCACGCGCTCTTGATGATGTTCACGCCGTTCCGGCCCGTGGTCAGCCCGGAGTTGTATGTCTCCTGGGTGCTGACAACGCCCTTCTGGATCTTGCTCGCCCCGCTGCCGGTGTAGATCTCCACAAACCTGTTCGCGACGTTCTCCTCCATGGTCATCTGCGTCAGGAGGATCTGGTTTTCCGGGATGTTCGGATTGTCTTTGTAGATCTTGACGTTGACGGTCTCGTTCGCCGCCACCCCGCCGGTCTCAATCTGCTGGTACACCGACGTGCTCAGCGGATTGGCCGCTCCGGTTACGGTGTAGGTCGTGCCGCTCCAACTGCCGTATATGGTCGAAGCGGCCTTGCTAAAATTTATCGGGTCACCGTAGAAAGGCGTCAGCGTCAGGACGTTGCCCGACACGCTGGCGCTCTTGATCATGTCCTTCAGGGTTGCCGTATTCAGGTTGTAGTATTCGCCGGCGTACTGCCCGCCCAGGAACCGGATATTCCCGTTTGACGGGACATTGTACTGCGGCACCTGGATATAGCTCCCGGCTGTCGGCATGGACAAATTACCCAGGATGGTCGCCGTTTTTTTGACAACCAGGTTTCCGTTCTCAATCGTGAACACGCCGGAAACCTTCGTGTTCCCGCTGATCGTCACATGGTCCGCGCTGATCGATACGCTGCTGCCTTCGTTGTTGATCGCCGTCACGATGCTCGCGGCCTTGATGACGTTCTGCCCGCTCTTTTCCTCGACCACCAGGCTGATCTTCCCGGCCTGGACGCTGATCCGCCCGGCCAGCTGGCTGTCCACCCGGGTCCGGTCCGTCACTTCCTGTGTGATGGCGTCCTCCGTCTGTTTGATCTGGCTCGTGTGGGTGACGATCTCGCCTTCCGCCTTGACCACCCGGGCGTCGATGCCGTTGCCATCCACCGTCAGCGTGGCAACCCGTGACCAGTTCGCGCCGTCGCCGTCCTTCCCGGCGACCGCCTCCGCCACCAGCTCCACCTTCTCCGTGGTGTCCACGATCCAGGCGTGATCCTCTTCGGCGTTCTTGGCTGCCGTCCGGCCGCTCCGTCCGCCGCTGGCGTTCTGCTGCTTCAGGATCGTCGCCACGTCAACGATCTCGTTCGCCAGGGTGATCGTCACGTTCTCCGGATCCTTGACCACGTCCGGATAGCTGAGCTTTGTCACCCGCTCCGTGATCACCGTGCTGAGCTCCGGCAGCGGCACCCGGCAGATCGTCCCGATGACGAAGCTGTCCAGGCTTTCCCCGGTACTCTCCGCCAGCTCCAGCCCGCTGATCGTTACCGTCACGGACGGCTCGCAGTGGGCGTCCAGCCGCTCCTGTGCCCAGGCTCTCAGCTTTTCCTTCGTGTCCAGGCTCTGGTCCGTCTCCACCTTGCTGACGGTGCCGTAAAGGTTCTCGTTTTTGCTCAGGTACTCCCCGTCAATATGGACGTTATTTTTCCCGATCGGGTAGATCCGGGTGTACATCCGGCTCCGGTCAATGGTCTTCTTCAGCGTCCGGATGTTCCGGTCCATCCGCATCTCGCTGCGGACGGTGCTGTCCTTCTGCCGGATGTGCAGCGTGAACGGGTAGCTCCGGAAGTCGTACTCCCAGATGCAGTCTTTCAGGCTGCTGCTGATCGTCTCCAGCGCGCTGAACAGGTCGTCCCCGTTGAATGAGTACGGGTTGCTGACGCTGTATGCGAAGTCCCCCAGCTTCCAGTCGCTCTGTTTGCCCAGCACGTAGGCCACCGCCGTCCGTGCGCTGACCGTGCTGGCGCTGTTCCCGGCGATCATCTTCGTGGTGATCTCCCCGAACATAATCCGGTCCCGCAGCGTGTTGATCGTATGCTCCAGGGTGATCGTCCGCGTCTGCCGGTCCACCTGTTCGTCCACGGTCTTGACCCGCCAGACGATTCCGGCCCCCGGCCCGCTCTCCGCCATCACCCAGTTATCCACGCCCAGCACCGGCGCGGACGGGCTCAGCGTCAGCGTTGCCGTTGACTGCCGCTCGCTCAGCTGCAGCCCCATGCCCTCCGGCTGAAACCGCTCTTTGGGCGTCAGGCTGTGGCCGTTCAATAGGATCATCATAAGTATCTCGCCCTCCAGCTGACCGTCATCCGACAGGCCCGCTGCGCGCTGTAGCTCGCGCTGCGGTTGCCGGGTTTGGTCCGGAAGTCATCCGCCGAACCGGCGGACCGGATGGCCATGGCGCTGCGGTAGCTCCCGCCGGCGCTCCGGATCCGGATGCGCAGCAGGCCCTCATCCGTGTGATCAATCACTAAGGTCTCGTTCGCGCCCAGGCCCAGCCCGGTGAACACCATGCTCTTTCCGTCCACGGTCACCGTGGCGTTCGCGATCGGCATCCCGCTGGTGTTCCGCAGTTCGACGTTTGCCTGTGTCTCCACGCTGCCGTCCACCTGCATCCCCATGTTCCCGGATGCCACGTTCCCGCCGAAGGTGATCGTCTTCGCGGTCTCCTGCTCCCAGTAGGGCACGCCGTAGGCCCGGAAGGTGACCTGGAACTCCTTCGAGTAGTCCCACAGGCTGCCCTCGCCGGGCGCCTGGGCCAGTACCACATGCAGCCGCCGGTCCGGTTTGTAGTTCACCGTCA
>Ga0310696_10005160_pt1 | contig 15800 bp, 13 predicted proteins | sample AusTroGonzalo_MG_4_FD_203885 | JGI IMG/M metagenome (GOLD analysis project Ga0310696, IMG submission 203885) | Bovine rumen microbial communities from tropical cattle in Woodstock, Queensland, Australia - Gonzalo_02 (v2) (version 2) | ecosystem: Host-associated > Mammals > Digestive system >...
GTCCCCTCTCATGCCATCGGCATGCATCTTCACAGGAATAACAATAACGGTTATATCGGTTGCAACGATAACTACCCACAGGGACCAAAATGGACAACCAGCATTATCCGAAATGTTTCGTGAGGGCGTTCCTCGCCGGAGTAGCCATCGGAATAGGCGGAGCCGTTCTGCTGGGAACTATGACGATAGACCCGAGCCTCAAGTGGGTAGGGGCCATCCTGTTCTCGATAGGTCTCTTCACCGTCTTCACGTTCGGCCTCGACCTGTACACGGGGAAGGTCGGATACATGTTCGACGACAAGCCCTGGACCTACGGCATCGATCTCCTTCTCATGCTGGTCGGTAACTTCGTGGGGACCCTGTTCGTTTCTTTCCTGATGCCCATGCCCGAGCAGTTCGTGCACGGATTCATCGACGGAAGGCTCGATATGCTCTCCAGTCCCGTGACGGTGATCCTGAAGGGAATCTTCTGCGGTATCCTGATGTTCATAGCCGCTGACGTCTACAAGACCAAGCAGAGCTATCTCGGAGCCTTCATCTGCGTCCCCGTCTTCATACTGGCGGGTTCGGAGCACAGCATAGCCGACATGTATTACTTCTGCGCCGCCGGAGTCTTCACGCTGGATGCGCTGTTCTTCATCATACTGGTCGCAATAGGCAACGCCATCGGAGGCGTCCTGATACCTGTATGCAGGAAGTACATGTACGAGCAGCAGTCCTGAACCGCTCACTCGTCGCTGGAACCGGAACGGACCTTGACGGCCATTCCCTTCTTCATCTGCCTTATCTCGAAGGGCACCAGGAACGCACGGCCGGTAGCTATGGGGTTGTCGTCCTTGTCGGTGACGATGACCTCCTCCATGGGGCGGATCTCCGGGTCGCATTCGGTGACGAACTGAGCGAAGACATTGCGACCGTCCGCCGCGAAGGGCACGGCATCGTCGGCTATCTGGACCCTCATGTGGGGCTTGGGCACTGCGGCCACGATCCTCTTTGCGCCCTCGAGCTTGAGGGTGTACAGACCGTCGCCCGCGCGCATCGAGAGCACGTGCTCCCCGTCGGATATGACGTTCCTGATCTTGCCGGTCTTCTTGCTGGTGACGAGCTCCACGGGCTCCCTGAACAGGGCGTCCGCGGCCTTGATCCCGAACTGGTATCTGGCGATGGCCTTGGCCCTGAGGAGGTTCGCGTCGTACTCCTCGGTGCCGTCCTCGGGGATCTGCTCCTGCAGGATAACTTCCCTGACGCCCATGTGGCTCAGGAACTGGTACGTGAGCCTCTCGGATTCCGTCTCCGTCTCCATGTCGGGGATCTGGGGGAACAGCGACTGCGCCAGGGGATAGAGCTCGTCCAGCTCCGCTGGAACAGGGCCGAAGGGCGACACGACTATCGGGGTGTATCCGGCTTTGCGCGCCTTGTCGAACTCGTGCTCGTAGGGCCTGCTGTAGGGCTTACCGTGGGTGTCCTCGAACAGGCATACCTTGTCCGTCGGGAGGACGTATCTGGTCCCCAGCCTGTCAAGGTACCTCTTGAATACCGGGCGGGACCTGGTCTCGGGACCGGTGTAGAATATCGCTCCGTCGCGGCTGATGGGGTCGTACTGCTCCATGACATCCTGGTAGTCCCTCAGCTTCCTGAGGGCCTCCAACAAAGCCGGATGGGCCCTGCATCTGATCTCAGCGAGTTCCCAGAGGCGCCCCTCGCGGATGTACCTCCTGACGAGGTTGAGCTCCTGGACGATCTGATAGAGGTTGTGCTCGGCGATGAGCTTGGTCTTCTTGCCCTTCTCCATCTTCTTGAGCTCCTCGAGGGTGTGCCCGCGGCATGCGGGGCAGTTGCAGTCGAGGGACTCCATATCCGCGAGGCGGAAGGTGCCGTCGACGAACATCATCCTCTCGTCGCGTGCGAACTTGGCGTAGGATGCCGAATCGAAGAAATCGCATCCCATCAGGGCCGCGAATGCGAGAATCATGGGGTGTCCCGCACCGAAGAGGTGGACGGGGCGGTTGGGGTTGAGGCCCTTCTTGCTGGACATGATCACATCGACCAGCTCGGCGTACCTGTACTGCTCCATCAGGGGGACGACCCCGCCTATGGGGTGGACGTCGATGTCCATATCGGCCATCCTCCTGGCGCAGTCCTCCCTGAGGTCTGTGTAGATGGACCCCTGGGCCACGCCGTTGATCATCATCTCGCCCTTCATCTCGCAGGCCTGGCGGGTCCTCTCCAAGGTCACCTCGATGGATTCCGCGGTCTGCTCCTTGGTCCAGTAGGGCTCCGTGAATATGTCGAGCACCGTACCGATGTCGGTGCCGATGGATTTCTGGAACTCGACGATCTCCTCGTTGGTGAGCTCGACCTCGCCGTACATGTGGCTCTGGAACGTCCCGGAGTCGGTCATGATGATCCCGGGGAAGTCCAGCATCTCGTGCAGACCCACGGACTGGGCCTTCTCCTTGAGCTCAGGGGTGTTCTTTATGATGTATGAATTGGTGATGAGGGACTTGAAGCCGAACCTGTCGTACAGCTCCCTGGCGGGGACGGTGTTGATCTTCGGATTGATGACCGGGAACAGAGCGGGCGTCTCCATGCTGCGCCCAGAGTTGGTTGTGAACTTCCCGATGCGTGCGAGACCGTCCCTTCTGATGATTTCGAACATTAATCATAGCATACGGCCATCTCTTAAATAAATAGGTGGCCGGGCCGGAAGGGGGAAGCATCACTGGCCGTCGATCTGCTTCTGCCTCTCGTCGGCGTACACCTTGGCGATGGCGTTCTTCATGATGGTGTCCGGGACGTCCTCGATGTAATCCTTCTTCCAGTCGAGTGTGGGGCGTCCGAACAGGATCTTGCTGGGCTTGCCGTGGTCGCAGCTCTCCTCCATGTCGAGGTGCCTGATCTCGAGGCCGTCGATGATCTCGGGGATGGTCCTGCCGTTGATCAGGACATCGTTCTTCCCCTCCTCGATGATGGTCTCCTTGAAGGAGCATGAGATGTCCGCGGACTTCATCTCGTAGATAAGGTCCTGGATGTAGGTTCTCATCTTGGCGGTGCTGGGCCTCCTGATGCTGACGTCCTCTATGTCCTTCTCGGTGTGGATGTATTCGATGTCGATCAAAGCCATGCCGTTATGATTGATTGGTCCGATAAAAAGGCATAGGGTGGCCGCTTCGGTCCTTCGGTTAGTTCTGAGATAGTTCTGGATGGTTTTTTATCGCAGGCGCAGGATAGGACTATCATGGTCTGCGATCTCTCGTCAGCGATGGAGACGGTCCGTTCCAAGCGTCCGCTCGTCCATCACATAACCAATTATGTCACCGTCAACGACTGCGCCAACGTCTGCATCTGCTCGGGCGGTGCTCCCGTCATGACAGATGCCGAGGAGGATGTCAAGGGGATGGTCCCGGTCGCCAATGCAGTCGTACTGAACATGGGGACCTTGAATCCCCGCACGGTGGGGGCCATGGTCCTGGCGGGAAAGATCGCGAAAGAGAAGGGGGTTCCTGTCGTATTCGATGCGGTCGGCGCGGGAGCCACCCCGTACCGTAACGAGGTCGCCTCGAGGATAATCGAGGAGACCAGGCCCGACGTCATCAAGGGGAACGCGGGGGAGATATCATTCCTCGCGGGAGTGATCGGAGGCGTCAGGGGAGTGGATTCCACAAGCTCCTCGGACGACATAGCCGAGCTCGTCAAGGGGCTTGCGGCCAAGTATTGTTGCAAGGTAGTAGCCACCGGGAAGAAGGATTACGTCTCAGACGGAAAGGATGTGTACATTCTCACCAACGGCTCGGACTACCAGGGATGCGTGTCGGGAACGGGCTGCATGCTCAGCTCCGTCCTGGGCGCCTACGTGGGCGCCAACGGCGTGACCCTGAGGGCGTTGATAGCGGGCATAACCGCGTTCAACGTAGCGGCAGAGGATGCCGAGAAGTCATGCAAGGGCCCCGGCTCGTTCAAGGTAGGTCTTCTGGACTGCCTCTTCAATCTGAAATCGGAAGAGATGTCGAAGAGGGCCAAAGTGGAGAAGGCCTGATCACAGCATCTTCAGGTCGCCGGTTATCCTGTCCAGTTCGCTGTCGGGAGCCGGTCCCAGGCCCATGCAGGTCACAGTCCCGGGCTCTATCTGGGTCCTGCCCGCGTCGGTGATAACGGCGATGTGGATGTTGTTGCTGCTGGCGATCATCCTGTACTTGTCCAGCTCCTCCATGGAGTCTACCCTGAGGACGACCTTCTTCTGGCCCCCCTTATACCAGGCGTCGAAGGACTTCTTGTCCTTCTTCTCCGAGAACAATGCGCATTCGACGGCGGCGTGACCGACCTGGGCGGCTATCTTGCCCTTGCCCATCTTGAGGTCGTTCCTGACTAGCACGACCAGCTTGTACTCCTCCGTGGGCTTGAATATTCCGAATGCCATGGCCCCGTTCACCAGATTTCACTATAAAAGGGTTCAGATGGGCTCCAATCTGTCCAAACCGGGGGTTGGCTGGCCGTTGTAGAAGAATCCCCTGCCGTCGTAGGACACGTCGTAACCTTCCCTCATCTCCCCCAGGGAGAGCCCGGGGGTCGGGTCTGCTACCGTGTACCATTTGAGGTGGCCCCTCACGTTCTTCGCATATGTGTCGATGTAGCTGCTGCTGATGTCCATGTGCACCGCGGCCATGGTCGCGTCCGGGAGGTGTATGAGGGCGACCTCCACATCGTCCGAGTTGAGGGTGTTCAGCAGAGCGCAGAACAGTATGGCCCTGTCCTCGTCGTCGCCGCAGCCTCTGAGTATGGTCTCCATGGGGTAGGCCCAGTAGTCCGTGACGTGGTAGTTGAAGCTGTCATTGACGTCGGGGAAGCAGGATTGGACGAAGCAGAGGACGAAGTCGGCGAACCTGGCATCGGAGTAGCTGTAGTTCCTGTTGAAGAGGCTCAGGAGCTTCTCGTTCATCTTCTTGATGCAGTCGTTGTCGGTCACGAAGGATCCCATCGACGAGGAGTACTGGAGGTCCATCCTGGATTCCAGGTCCACGTTCAGGCATCTCTTCACATCGTCCGAGGACATGGTGAAGTCGAACGACATCTCCGTGCCGTTGTAATTCCATGTGTATGTCGTGTCCATCTTCCCGTAGTAGACGCCCTTGCCGAGGAACACGTCCTCGAGCCCTCTGTCGCCGTAGCAGTTGGCCGTTATCGAGAAGTTGCCCATGGTGACGTTGTCCCATGTGACGCTGTATATGTTCAGCGCGCTGGACGATTCCTTCATGACGTACTGGTAGAACGGGTTCTTGGAGTTCGTCGGGCTGTAGCTGTCCGTCTGGACTATCCAGAGCACCTTGTCGTACTTCCCCTGGTACTTGTCGTCCAGCTTGATTATGAGCTTGAGGTCGGGGTCGTACTGCGGCATCACGGTGAGGTCCCGGGTGGAGAAGTCCCCCGTGAGGTCCATGTAGCCGTTGTTGCGGATCTCCACTATGACCCCCTGGGCGTTGGGCCCGTCGGGAGGAATCTGTTCCGATGCATGCGTGGCGTCATCCCAATAATGGAACACGACGAGCGCGCCTGCGAACACGAGCATGAAAACGACTATGGACATGGCCACCCTGACCTTTGGGCTCTTCATGTCGATGTTGGTGGCAGTCTGGACCTTGTCGAGGATCGGCCCCAGGTCGTCCTTGTACATCCTGAGGTCCTGGCCGCAGAACGGGCACGAGTCGTGGTCCCCTGCGAATCTCATTCCGCAGAAGGGACAGAATCCCTTGCCCGTGTTCTTCTTGGCCATTTCGTCAGCTCCGTAACAGGTTCTGCTCCTGTGTAGATAATAGTATGCAGAGGTATGTCGGAAGAGGTGGAACGGAGCCCGCATCCCGCGGGCCCGTTCTCAATAGAATCTGTTCTCCTCGAAGGACAGCATGACCTTGTCCGAGCTGACGTCCAGGGTGAACGTGTTGTCCTGGCGGTCTATCTCGAGGGGCTTGCCGTCCTGCTTGACGTCGAAGTTCTTGTCGCCGGGGCATTTGAGCTTCACGGACGAGGTGTCCTTCTCCAGGTAGATCACGTTGCTGATCTTCTGGTCCCCGTAGAAGCAGGATCCTCCCTCGATGTTGACGACCTTGTACTCCTCCGGCATCGCGTTCACCGAGATGTTGGCGCAGGAGAGGCTGTCGCAGCTGAACGACTGGAAGAGGATGCCGTCGCGGGGCAGGTCCGCGGATGAGAGGAAGAATCCCTCGTCGGCGCGTATCATTATGGAGTTGTTCTCGCTCACATAGAGCCCCTTGCTAAGGCTCTGGTACCTTGCGGAGTCGATAAGGTCCGGCTCGCCAGATATGGGCTTGCTGGAGCTGCAGAGGGAGAACGTGCAGTTCGCGATATCGGCCAGATAGGAGACGTCCGTCAGGGGCTCCAGATAGATGTCAGATGTCATGGTGATCAGGTACTGCCGTTCCGAAGTGGGTTCCATCAGGTACGCGATTCCGGACGATACGTAGCCTATGTCTGTCTCAGCGTCGAGCTCCAGGCTTATGACCGTTCCTGATTTGACGGAGTACGGGGACGAGAGCACGTTGCCGTTGGAGTCCGTCACGGTCGCGGAGAGGCTGTCGTCAAGCGACAGCTCGAATGTGTTGGCCACGGTGGGCGAGCTTGTCAGAACTACCGCTATCAGGGCCACGGCCAGCACGGCCATGGCGATCCCGGTGATGTACCTCACGGTCCTCACGGGGCGGCCGTTCTCCTTCTTGCTGCGGTTGAGCAGCGCGGTCTTGACCGAGGACGTGCGCTTCTTGGTCGTCGGGGTCGGGGACAGGTTCTCCACCATCACGCCCTTCACGGGCGTCATGCTGAGAGCGGGATAGATCTCCTTGAACGAGATGTTCTCCCCTTCGGGCTTCTCATCGGAACTCCTGACGAATATTCCGCTGCTGGCCATCTCGAGTCCCTGATGGGCCATTCCCTTGATGAACGTCATCGCCTCAAACATGTGCGAGTCGGGGTCGGTGCTGCTGATGCCTATGGTCAGCGGGTAGATCGAGACTATGCTGAGCGACAGTCCGATGGCCTGGGCGATGTCCGACATGTTACCGAAGTAGGTGTCGAAGCTTCCCTGGACCTCCATGTTGCCGGTGGCCCTCATGTACTTGGCGCCTAGAACGACCATCAGATACTCGGAGTCGAATCCGAGCTTCTTCAGGTAGGCCAGGGTGTACAGGAGCTGTCCCTCCATGAATCCCCCTTCCTTGTCCTTCACCCTGTCCAGGGTGTTGCGGAGGTCCTCGTTGTCGGAGGATATGGGGCGGGCCTTCTTCAGCAGTATGGAGCAGGCGAGGCCGTAGTATGCTGAGCCTGACTCGGAGTAGAACACGGAGATAACTCCCTCCTCCACCATCCTGAGCAGGTTCGATGTGATGGTGGACCTGGGCGAGTCCACCTTGTTGACTATGTCAGTGATGCACAGGGGTCTCTCGTAGATGCTGTCTATGATGTCTATCTGGACATCGCTGGTCATCAGACCCGCGGCGCCGTCCACGTCGACCATCAGGAAGCGGGCCTCGTCCTTGTGGCTGAGGCTGGTGTTGAGGTACGGGTCCTCCTTCTTCTCGGTACGGTCCATGACGACCTTGATCATGGTGTCCGAGCCGTTGAACTTCTCCTTGCTGGTGATCTTGTAGGTCCTTCCGGTGGTCTTCTCGACCAGCCTTATGACGAACTGCATCAGCGTGTCGGTCCTGTCCATGACGTCATCGTCGCCTGTCAGGACGAGGGTGAGGGGCGATGACGAGAACAGCGTGAATGTGTATCCGGTGAGCTTCTTGAAGACGTCCCTCACGTTGAGTATGGCGTCCTCGAAGTCGGTCTTCTCCATCTCTATGGAATCGGCCAGGGCGTTGGCGTATCTCATCCTGATGGGGTCGATGTTGAGGCCTATCTCGTAGGTGTAGTAGTCCAGCATGTTGGCCAGCGACGACAGCCCCTTGTAGTTCTTCAGGGGGTCCACGAATGCCTTCTCGGACATGTCCCTGAGCCTGTCGTTGGTCTCGGTGGAGCTGGCCAGAAGCACTGCGTTGGTGGAGTAGTACACCGTCTTCTTGTCCGTCTCGGGCTTGATCCTCGTCACTATTCCGGAATCGGCCATCTTGTCGATGATGAAGTGGAGCGAGGATGAGCTGAGATTGAGCTCTGCGGTGAGGTCGCTAGGTCTCTTCATACCGCCCAGAAGGCTGTTGTACACCGAGATCTGCAACGGATCCGTGAGAGGTGTGACTCCCTTGTCGGTCAATAGGATGCGAAAGTCGCGTAGATATTCGTCCTGTGCGCCCATATTAGAGGGTATTATTGTCCAAAATTAAAAGATATTCGGCACTGGCACAGTGTTATTGCAAGCGTTATCGGTATGTCCGACAATCGCGGTTTCGACCGCTGGGTGGGCCGTACGCGATCGATGGAGCCTTGCCTTGAGGATGAGGTCCCTCAGGTCATGGGCCGCCTTCCTGACGTCGTCCTGCGAGACCACGGCGGAGACGACCGCTGCGGAATCCGCGCCCGCCCTTATGACCGACTGGATGTTCCCCTGGTTGATGCCGCCTATCGCGACTATCGGGATGTCCACCGCCTGCTTTATCTTGAAGATGGCGTCGAGCCCCAGGGACTGGGCGGCATCCGGCTTGGTGGATGTGTTGAATATGGATCCCACGCCCACGTAGGCTGCTCCCCCCTCTTTGGCGAGGCGGGCCTCCTCCACCGTCGTGACCGAGATACCGATCAGCTTGTTGCCCATGATCTCGGCCGCTTCTGACAGGGGCATGTCCGACTGTCCCAGATGAACCCCGTCCGCATCGGATTCCAGGGCCACCTCGACGTTGTCGTTGACGAAGAAGAACCTGCTGTAGTCGTCGGCTATCTCCTTGATGGCCAGGGCGTCCCTGAGCATATCTTCCTTGGAGGCGTCCTTCATCCTCAGCTGGACGACGTCCGCTCCGCCTTCATATGCCATTCTGGCTATCTCAACGTTGGAGCGCCCTTTGGACAGGGATTCGTCGGTGACCACATAGAGATCGAACATGCCAGACCATCTTCCAGGTCGTAGTTAATGGTTCCTTTCCCTTCTTCTTAAATAGAGTAGCATAGGACTTTTATATGGGGTTTAGAATCGGATGGACGGTTAAAATGACTGGCGAAAATGGTGCCAAAAGGGACAGAGACCCGATCATGATGGTCTGTGGTGTCATCTTCCTTATCGCGGCTGTCATCGCTATCGGTTGCTTCGTGGCCAATGAATGGTTCCCCAGCAGCGAGGAGACGGCGTCGACTGGAGACAAAGTGACTGTGGAATACATCGGTACGTACTACGCACCCTACGGAGAGACCTATGCTGTCGTCTTCGATACCAGCTACAGCAACATCGCCAACGACAACAACATCGCCAAGTCCAACGATTTCACCAAGAAGGATTCCTACTCGCCCCTCACTTTCACGATTGGCCAAGGATCCATGCTCTCGGGCTTCGAGGACGCAGTCATCGGCCACAAGGTCGGAGAGACCTTCAAGGTCTACCTCTCTGAGAGAGAGGGATACGTAGGGCCTTCGGAGACCTTCACCATCAACAGCACCGGAGCCGTTATGTCATTGGTGTACATCACTACCACAGCCGACTTCAAGAACATCTACCCCGATGTAACCCTGAGCAGCGAGGGATTCACCTCCTTCCAGTCTAAGTACGGATGGTCCGCTGAGGCCGCATACGTCGACTCGGGCAACCAGGTGAGCATCTACTACAAGCCTGTCGTCGGGGATTCCTACACTGTATACTCGTCCGGAGACACGTCGGTCACCCTCAAGGTCACATCCGTCGGCGACGGTGTGATCGTGTATGACCTCGATGTCAAGAACCCCGTGAAGGTCGACGGAGACAAGATCCAGATGATCAAGCTGGACCTTGAGGAGACCATCTACCTCACAGAGGTCTCAGGATCCCAGGTCACCTACAAGCTCGGATCCGAGAAGGTCAACGAGCCCCTCTACTTCGAGATCAAGCTCACGAAGATCGAATGAAACAGTCATTCCCCCGGACTGGTTCCGGGGGTTAACCTTTCTTTTTTGCCATATTGATTTCAGAACACCGATGACCGTGACGACCGTATCGCCCGGTACCGAAAATAAAGGGTGGGCGGGAACGGCATCGAATATCCGACGGCCGTCCCGCCGTATTTCCTGTTCAGAGGATGTTATCGAGCTTCTGCATCAGGAGCTCAGGATTCCTGGCCACAAGCCTGATGAGTCTATCCTTCTTGGGCCCCTTGTCCACGATGGCGTCGGGAATCTTGCCTGCGGTCTTGATAGCCTTGGCTGTGGCCTCGGACAGGCCGTTCTTGGGCATCTCGACGGATACCGCGGTCATCCCGACCTCCTCCATGACGCTGATTATATCGTCCCTGTAAGCGAGGCTCATGATGCATCTTGCCTTGGGGTCGTGCTTCATGATCTCCAGGAGGATGTAGGACAAGTGCTCCGCGGCCCCGAACTTGGCTGGGCCGTTCTTCTTCAGAATGCCGTTGTGGACGACAAGTCTCCTGTCGATCCCCGCGATCTCCTCGGGTCCGGCGGCATCCTTCAGCGCATAGGCGATGTTCATACCGTCCTTGGGTACGAACTCGTTGGGCACCAGGTCCACTACGGTGTTCGCGGCGTTGTCCAGAGCGTCCAGGATCTTGAACCTGTCCGAATCGCCCTTGAGCTTCACCATGGGGTTGACGACGACATCGCCCTTGCCTATGGTATACTGCGTGGCGATCGATTCCTGGATGAGCTCCCTGGACTTTATGACGGAGTTCACGATGTCCAGCCCCTTCGCCATGTTGGCCGTTATGAAGGACGATAGGCAGCATCCGCTGCCGTGCCCTGATTTGGCCAGACGGGGGTATTCGAGCTTGTTGAACTCCGATGACAGATACAGGTAGTCCGTGACCTTGGGGCCGTTGAGGTGGCCTCCTTTGAAGAGGACCGAGGACCCCTGCTTGCCTATGAGCTCGCAGGCCAGCGTTATGTCGTCCTGGTTCTTGATCTTCATTCCGGCCAGTATCTCGGCCTCGTTCCTGTTCGGAGTCACCAATTCGCAGATTGGAAGGAGTTTCTTCTTCAATGCCTTCACGAAGTCATCGTCGCAGAGGGAGCATCCGGTCCCGGATACCATCACGGGGTCGACGACCAGGGGGGCCTCGTGGTCCTCCAGGATGTCTGCTACCGTCTCCACTATCTCTGCGTTGTACAGCATACCGGTTTTGACCGCTTTGATGTCGCAGTCCTTCAGCACCGATTCGAGCTGGGCCTGTATGAAATCCACAGGCATTGGGAAGATGCCGTCGACGCCCTGGGTGTTCTGGGCAGTGACGGCGGTGATCACTGAAGTGGCATGGACGCCCACCACGGCCATGGCCTTGATATCCACCTGGATACCGGCGCCGCCTATGGAGTCCGAGCCAGCCACTGTAAGAGCTGTTCTCATTGGGAATCCCATAGCAAAAGCCATAAATAAAGAGTGTCAGTTTTCACCCCTCGATGAAGGTCAGCAGCATCCATTTTGTTCTCAAAGGCAAGTCCGACTACAAGGATCTGGCTCCCGTTTTCCCCGATATCCTCAAGATGTTCCTGGAATCGATCGACCAGATGCCCGAGGAGGAGGAGCTTCTGCAGATGCTGATCGAACTCAACACGGCCGATCTGGAGCTCAACAGGAAGCCCGAGGGATACAACAGGAAGGGAAAGGTCAGGCTGGTCTTCCCCATGGATTCCAAGGAGTTCTACCTGAAGACCTATTCGAAGCCGTCCGAGCTCAAGGTCATCGCCGATAAGATCAGCGAGATGCTCACGGCCGCCAAGATCAAATTCGAGATCAAAGAGAACGACCGCGTCGACTACGACTGATCGTTCGGATTTCCCACGTCCCTGAACGCGTCTTCCGTCATTGCCCAGAAGATTGACTGTTTATGGGAATCTGATAGAAAGAGAAGAAGGGGTTTGGCTCATTCGATGAGCTGCTTCCAGCAGTTCTCGATGAGCTGAGTCTCCTGGCGCAGAACGTCCTCGCGCTGCATCAGCTGCTCTATGGCCTTGGACATCTCCATGTCGACCGATGATGCCGATGTGCCGCCGTAGGATATCCTCCTCTCCACGCAGCTCTTGATCGAGATGAATCTGTAGACGTCCTCCTCGATCTTGTCGGAGAACGACCTAAGCTTCTCCAGGGGCATGTCCTCGAGGTTCACTCCGGATTCGATGCTCTCCCTCACGGCCGCGCCGACAATGCCGTGCGCCTCGCGGAAGGGGATGCCCTTCGTTACGAGGTAATCCGCCAGGTCCGTGGCGTTTATCTGGCCTCTGCTCGTGACCTCCATCATCCTGTCCTTCTTGAAGGTCGTGGTCACCATGACCTTCGACATGATGGAGAGGCACTGGATGACCGTGTCCATCGATTCCATGACAGCCTTCTTGTCCTCCTGCAGGTCGCGGTTGTAGGTAAGAGGGAGGCCCTTCGTCAGGACCAGCATGGAGACCAGGGAGCCGACGACCCCTCCGGTCTTGCCCCTAACAAGCTCCGCGATGTCCGGGTTCTTCTTCTGGGGCATGATCGAGGATCCGGTGGTGTACTTGTCGTCCATCTCGATGAAGGCGAACTCCTGGGAGGACCAGTAGACCAGCTCCTCGCACAGCGACGACAGATGGATCTGCGTCTGTGCCGCGCAGAACGCCAGCTCGTTGACGAAGTCCCTGTCGCTGACGGAATCCATCGAGTTCTCGGTGGGCTCCTTGAATCCGAGGGCGCTGGCCGTCATGAAGCGGTCGATGGGGTATGTCGTGCCTGCCAACGCAGCGGATCCCAGCGGGCATTTGTTCATCCTGTCGAATGCGTCCAGGAACCTGTCCGCATCTCTGGAGAACTTGAAGACGTAAGCGAGCATGTGGTGGGCCAGTGTGACTGGCTGGGCATGCTGCATGTGGGTGAAGCCGGGCATCACGGTGTCCATGTTGCCCTCGGCCACCTTGAGGAGGCTGGTGATCAGGCCGTCCAGTGCCTTGGCGGATGCCAGGGCCTTGTCCCTCAGGTACATCCTGAAGTCGACTGCCACCTGATCGTTCCTGCTCCTTCCGGTGTGTAGTTTGCCGCCTGCGGGGCCGATCCTCTCGGTGAGGGAGAACTCTATGTTTGTGTGGATGTCCTCCAGCTTGTAGTCCAGCTGGAAGCTCCCGTCCTCGATCTCCTTGAGGATGGCCTTCAGGCCCTCTATGATCCTGTCGACGTCCTCTGGTGGCAGGATGTGGCATGCCTTGAGCATGTTCACATGGGCAAGGGAGCCCATGACATCGTAGAATGCCATCCTGGAGTCCACGTCCAATGACGATGTGAACTCAAGCGTGGAATCGTCCATTCCGCCCTCGAACCTGCCTGACCAGAGTGCCTGTTTCAAGTGATCACTTCTTCTTGGGTGCTGCTTTCTTCTTCGCCGCGGGCTTCTTCATGTGCGCCTTGGCGGCGGTCTTGCCGGGGAGACCCCAGCAGTAGATGAATCCGACAGCAGAGTGGTGGTCGAACTCATCTCCCTGCGCATATGTGCTGAGGCCCATGTCGTACAGCGAGTAGGGCGACTTCCTTCCGACGACGGTTGCGGTGCCCTTGTACAGCTTGATCCTGACGACTCCGGTGACGTACTCCTGACTGGACTCGATGAACGCCTGGAGGTTCTCGCGGAGACCCTCGTACCAGAGACCGTCGTAGATCAGCTGGCTGAACTTCTGCTCGATGATGCGCTTGAACTCGATCGTGTCCTTGGGCAGGGTGAGCGCCTCGAGGGCCCTGTGGGCCGTGATCAGGGTGATCGCCGCGGGGCACTCGTAGGTCTCACGGCTCTTGATTCCGACGAGGCGGTCCTCCACGTGGTCGATCCTTCCGACGCCGTACTTGCCTGCGAGCTCGTTGAGGGTCTCGATGAGCTTGACGCCGTCCATGCGGACTCCGTCGAGGCATACGGGGACTCCCTTCTCGAATCCGATCTCGATGTACTTGGGTGCGGCGGGTGCCTTCGCGGGGTCCACGGTGTATGCCCATGCGCCTGCGGGAGGCTCCTCCCAGGGATCCTCGAGCACTCCGCACTCGCAGGAGTTGCCCCAGAGGTTCTCGTCACGGCTGTAGGGGCTGGACTTCTTGACGATGATCTCGATTCCGTTCTTCTTGGCGTAGTCGATCTCCTCCTCTCTGGTCGTGATCCACTCCCTCATGGGTGCGATGATCTTGAGGTCGGGGTTCTGGGAGACCAGTCCGACATCGAATCTGACCTGGTCGTTGCCCTTCGCGGTGCATCCGTGGGCGATGAACTTGGCGCCCTCCTTCTTGGCGACCTCTGCCAGGACCTTCGTGATGAGGGGTCTGGCGACCGCCGTACTCAGAGGGTAGACGTTCTGGTACATGGCGTTGGCCTTGAGTGCGGGCCAGATGTAGTCCTCCACGAACTCCTTCCTGACGTCGATGAAATCTGCTTTGATCGCTCCGTTCCTGAGTGCACGGGCAACGATGTCGTCCTTGCTGGGAGGCTGACCTACGTTAACCGCTATCGCTATGACGTCGACGTCATAGTTCTCCTGGAGCCAGTGAATGTCGACCGATGTGTCGAGTCCTCCGGAGTAGGCTAGGACAACCTTGTCCCTGGCCTTCTTGGCGGGTTTCTCTGCCACGGTCTTCTTAGCTGTGCTAGCCTTTTTCGCTGCTGTCTTCTTTGCTGCAACCATGCTAATCGTCCAAACGATGTATATTCGATTATAAATATTCAAAGCGGGCGGAGCGGCCTTTGGAGTCGTCGGCCGCGCGTCCCCCGTCTGTTTTTTTCTGTCCGTATTCAATCGGAAAAGGTCTGGCACAAACCATTTGTCTAGCATTATACATTTTTGTCTGACAATTAACATCATACTTAATATAGGGGAACACATGGGCCTTAATGTATCAAAAAAAGGTTGGTATCATGGTAAAGGTCGGAATAATTGGCGGTACCGGTTACACGGGCGGAGAGCTCTCCCGTATCCTCTGCACACATCCCGATGTGGAGATCGCTGCGCTCACATCGCGCAGCAACGCAGGGAAGAAGGTGCAGGATATTCACACGTTCCTCAAAGGATACGTAGGCGATCTGGAGTTCACGCAGTCCATCTCCGAGACCAAGGATCTGGACTTCGTCTTCGTCGCCACGCCGCACGGTGTCGCCATGCAGGAGATCCCTTCCCTGATGGACCAGGGCATCAAGTGCATAGACCTCTCAGGGGACTACCGCCTCCATGATGTGGCCGTGTACGAGAAGTGGTACGGCCACAAGCACACCGACCTGGAGAATCTGGAGAAGGCCGTGTACGGTCTTCCGGAGTTCTTCCGCGACGAGATAAAAGGGGCCGACCTGGTGGCCAACCCCGGATGCTATGCAACATCCGTCATATTGGCATGCGGCCCGATGCTGAAGGCAGGGGTCGTCAGCGAGGACATCATAGTGGATGCCAAGTCCGGAACGTCCGGCGCGGGCATGGTCCCGACCGAGCGCACCCACCATTCGACATGCGGCGAGACGATCATCCCCTACAGCGTTGGGAAGCACCGCCACACGCCCGAGATCGAGATGGCGGTGGACAAGTTCGCCGGATCGCATTCCAAGGTCACATTCGTTCCGCAGCTCCTCCCCATAGTACGTGGTATCCTGTCATCTTGCTACTTCAGCCTAAGCAAGGATCTCACCCAGGAGGATGTGGATTCGATTTACGATAAGCAGTACGGCAAGGAGACGTTC
>Ga0310696_10005161_pt1 | contig 15800 bp, 14 predicted proteins | sample AusTroGonzalo_MG_4_FD_203885 | JGI IMG/M metagenome (GOLD analysis project Ga0310696, IMG submission 203885) | Bovine rumen microbial communities from tropical cattle in Woodstock, Queensland, Australia - Gonzalo_02 (v2) (version 2) | ecosystem: Host-associated > Mammals > Digestive system >...
AAGAATCCGGACGGCAGCATAAAGCGCGACAAAGACGGCGCAGCCATAATAGACCGCGGCCCTACCATCCGCAGCTACGTGAACGACTTTGTGTCCAAGTATCTGGACAACTACCTGCACATGCACCCGGAGGTAGCGCCTCTGATGGAGGAGAAAATCAAATCTTCAAAGGCCGAAAGGGAAGAAATTGCAGGCATACAGAAAAAAACGCGCGAACGCAACAAAAAAGCCAACCTGTACAACCGCAAGCTGCGCGACTGTCGCATCCACTTTAACGACAAGCCCCTCAAAAACAAGGAAGACGAGCGTGAAAAAACCTCTATCTTCATAACGGAGGGCGACTCGGCAAGCGGAACCATCACAAAAGTGAGGGACGCCAATACCCAGGCGGTGTTCTCACTGCGCGGAAAACCCATCAACTGTTACAAGGAAGGCCGCAAGAAAGTAGCCGAAAACGAGGAACTGAACCTTCTTATCAACGCCCTTGGCGTAGAAGAAGACCTGGCCGATCTGCGCTACAATAATATAATAGTGGCAACGGATGCCGATGACGACGGAATGCACATCCGCATGCTTGTGCTAACCTTCATAATGAAGTACTATCCGGAACTGATCCGCCGCGGCCACGTATTCATACTCCAGACTCCCCTGTTCCGCGTTCACAACAAGAAAGAGCGCCGTTACTGCTACTCCATAGAAGAACGCGACAAAGCCGTTAAAGAGCTCAAGACTGGCGTGGAAATAACCCGCTTCAAAGGCCTTGGAGAAATATCGTCGGACGAATTCAAAGATTTTATCGGCGATAAAATGCGGCTGGATACGGTAAAACTGTCGGACGAGGAATCAATCCAGACCATAATGGAGTTCTACATGGGCATTAACACCTACGAGCGCCAGCACTTCATCATGGGCAACCTTCGCAGTGAAAAAGAACTGGAAGACATTAATATCTAGGATATGGCAAAGATAAAGATCAAGACCACGGTGAGCCCCCGTTGGGCCAAGTTCTGCGGCTGGATGCTGCGCAAGATGGGATGGACAAGCGTAGGCGGGCCTGTGAAAGAAGCCAAAGGTATTATTCTGGGCGTTCCTCACACCACCGTATGGGATTTCCTTGTGAGCTACCTGTTCTACACTCAGTTTGGCAAAGTAGCCCACATCATGGTTAAAAAGAGCTTCTTCTTCTGGCCTCTGGGCCCCATCCTTAAGGCCTGCGGCGCCGTTCCTACAGACTTGTCCAGCCCCGCCACCACCGTCAAAAGCCTTATTGACGTAATGGAAGGCGTGGACGAATTCCACCTGGCCCTGGCACCGGAAGGATCCCGTTCACTGGTAAAGCGCTGGAAAAGCGGTTATCATCTGATTGCCCGTGAAACCGGCGCAACAGTATATCTTGGCTACTACGACTGGGGCCGCAAGCGCATCAGCGTTGGCGAACCCTTCGAACTTACCGACGACCCCAAGGCCGATATGTACCGTATCTACGACCACTATCGTCCAATGGGCATAGAGGGCTTCCACAAAGACCAGTTTGCGGTGCCCGACTCTCCAAAATCCGAATAATCCTTTATGGCAAAGAGAATTAAATCCCCTTACAAGGCCTGGCGCAAATACCGCAACCGCGAAAATACCTGCACCACCCTGCGCAAGGTTTTTGACTACGCCACAACTACTTACGCAAAAAAAGTCGCTTATCAATATGTTGATGGCGGCCAAAAATATACATACGAGGAATTCCGCCGCAAGGTTAACCAGCTTTCCATGCGCATGACGCGCTTTGGAATAAAGCACGGAGACCGCGTTGCCATCTTCTCACAGAACATGCCCAACTGGGTTGTGGCCTATTTTTCGGCCACAGCATTTGGCCGCGTTGCCGTTCCCATCCTCCCGGACAGCTCGGAAACGGAACTTACCAACATCCTTAACCACTCCGAGTCCAAGGTGCTGTTCATTTCCCAGCGCATGATGCCAAAGCTAAGTGCCCAGTGCCGGGAAAAACTCACCCTAATTGTAGATATTGAAACCTTCGAGTTCATCAAAAAGGACAAGGAAGATTTCAAGTGCAACGGATGGGTCAAAGACCCCCAGCCGGACGACCTTGCCTGCATTATCTATACTTCGGGCACCACCGGCAAGGCAAAGGGCGTAATGCTAAGCCACCGCAACCTTTCCAGTAACCTTGCAGCTGCATTCAAGGCAAAGCCGGCCTTCAAAAAAGACCGCTTCCTTAGCATACTTCCCGCCGCCCACGCGTACGAGATGAGCGTTTCCACCATCTATTCCTTCTACGTGGGCGCCACCTGCTATACCCTGCAGAAACCGCCCACCCCCACCATCCTCCTTAAAGCCATGAAGGATGTGAAGCCCACAATCGTGTGCTCGGTGCCGCTTATCATCGAAAAAGTTATCAAAAACAGCGTTTGGCCCACCATACGCAAAAGCCGCGTGCTTTCCTGGGCCGATGCAAAGATTCCGCACGTACTGCACTGGTTTATCGGCCGACGCATGGTTCAGACCTTCGGCGGCAAACTGGAATTCTTTGGCATTGGCGGCGCCAAGCTGGACCCGGCAGTGGAGAAGTTCCTCATAGAGTGCAAATTCCCCTACGCCGTTGGCTACGGCCTTACGGAAACCGCTCCGCTGGTGTGCAACGTAATGGTGAACAAGCGCAAGAGGCTGGGCGCAATCGGCCCCGCTTCGTATAAAGTGGATATCCGCCTGGACAATGTTAATCCCGCCAACGGCGAAGGAGAGATTGTAGTTCGCGGGGATAACGTGATGCTTGGCTACTACAAAGACCCGGAGCGCACACTTCAGGTACTGGACGACGAAGGCTGGTTCCACACCAACGACATTGCCACAGTGGACCAGGACGGCATTTATTACATTAAGGGCCGTCTTAACAACACCATCCTGGGACCTTCCGGAGAAAACATCTATCCGGAAGAGATTGAGCAGGTTATCAATAACATAGAAGGCGTAGAGGAATCCCTGGTCATGGAACGCGACGGCAAGCTTGTGGCCCTTGTCAAGTTCCAGGACAATGCCATAGACTGGAACCTGGCATCGGAAGACAAGTGGTTCGAGGAACTGAACCGCCGCAAACAATCCGTTATGGACTGGGTGAACAAGACCGTTGGCAAGAACTCCAAGATTGGCGAGGTAGATGCCATGAAAGAGCCCTTCGAGAAAACAGCCACCCAGAAGATACGCCGGTTCCTGTACAAGGATTCCCACGGTGACGAGCCTCAGAATCCTTCTGAAAAAGAGAATAAAGAATAAAGAAAACCCCGGCGCTTAACCGGGGTTTAGTTTTATTGTTTGGAAGCGATGTCTTCCAGTATAGTTCCAATCTGATAAAGGCCTCTGGGAACGTGGAAACAGCCTTTCCACTTGCCGCCCTTGAGGGGAAGGAGAACTTCGCCACGGCGGTTAAGGTAACCGAACCATTCCGGGAATTTAGGATCCTTGAACTTGGTCCAGAGATATTCGTCCAGTTTCATGAACCACTCCAGGGCTTTTTCGTTGCCAGTTAGCTGGTATGCTTTAATCATGGTAATGGCGCTCTCGAAGTGAACCCACCAGAGTTTCTGATCCCATTCCAGTTCCTGGGTAGGATAACCCTTGCGGTCCATGAAGTAGAAGATTCCGCCATATTCCTTATCCCAGCCGTATTCAATTACGCGAAGGGCAATTTCCACGCTCTTGTCTATGATATCCTGCCTGTGAAGGCGCAGGCCAAGGTTCATCATGAACCAGAGGGCCTCCAGGTCGTGACCCGGATTCACTTTACGGCCTTCGAAGCAGTCTACCAGCGTACCGTCCGGGGCAAGGTTTTCTACCATTACGCCAAGGTCCGGCTGGTAGAATACATCGAACACCTCGTGCAATGCTTCTTCAATTGTTTTGTCCAGCAGGGTTTTATCTTCTATGATAGGTTCTACCTCCAGGGCCATGTTGCAAATAATCATGGGAAGGGCAAAATCCTTCATGGGACGTGTACCGGGAACAGACTTAAGCCACTTGCCCTTGGGATTTGACCTGCGGTCCAGTATGCGCTGGAAGGTTTTGCGGGCAAGGACAGCCCAATGTTCGTCTCCGGTAGCTACGGCAAGCTGGGCAAAGCCCATGCAGGCAAAGGTATTGGAGAAAATATTATACGGGGCAATGATGGGCTTTCCCTCACGGGTAAGGGAGAAATAGAAGTCGAAGTTGCCGTCGTGGCCGTATTTCTCCAGGAATTGGGCGCCCTGACGTGCACACTCCAGCCATGCCGGATTCTTTTCTACCTTATTATAAAGCATGGCGAACATCCATACTTCCCTGCCCTGCAGCCATACGAATTTGTCTGTATCGAAGACGCTGCCGTCCCGGTTAAGGCAGGTAAAATAACCGCCAAATTCCTTGTCCTGAGACTTTTCCAGCCAGAAAGGGAGAACGCTTTGGTAGAGTTCCTTGTTGTAACGAGCCGCAAGGGCGGCAAAATCCGGTTTAGTCATGGTAAAAAGTTATGTGTTAGTCTTACAAAAATACAAAAAAAACCGGAACTCCGCGCGGAGCTCCGGCATTTTTCATAAGGTGGCCGATATTATTCTGCCACTACGTTGAACTTGAAGGTGCCCTTGATGGCTTTGTAAATCTTTACGGAAGCCTCGTACTCACCGCATTCCTTAACCTCACCGGCAAGGATGGTGATGTCCTTCTTGTCAATGTTCAGACCCTTTGCTGCAAGAGCCTCGGCCAGGTCCATGGTGGTAACACTGCCGTAGAGCTTGCCGCTCTCGGAAACCTTTACCTTTACTTCCACGGTCTGGGCGCCAAGAGTGGCTGCGAGTGCCTGTGCATCGGCAACAAGCTTAGCCTCTTTGTGGGCGCGCTGACGAAGGGTTTCTGCGTGCTGTTTCTTGACACTCTCGGTAGCTACAGTGGCGAAGCCCTGAGGTACCAGATAGTTCATTGCATAACCGGCCTTTACCTTTACAATTTCACCGGCGTAGCCCAGGTTGGCTACATCTTTCTTAAGCAAAATTTCCATAAGGCAGATTATTTAAGGAGGTCAGTAACATACGGAAGAAGAGCCAGGGAGCGGGCACGCTTGATAGCCTGTGCAACCTTGCGCTGGAACTTGAGGGAAGTACCGGTGATGCGGCGGGGAAGAATCTTACCCTGCTCGTTCAGGAACTTCTTGAGGAACTCAGGATCCTTGTAATCTACATACTTGATACCGGCCTTCTTGAAACGGCAGTATTTCTTTTTGCGAACCTCCACGGTAGGGGGATTCAGATAGCGGATTTCTTTATTATCGTTTGCCATGATTTTGTCCTCCTAAATTATTCAGCAGCGGGAGCTTCGGCAGCCTCGGGTGCAGCCTTTGCAGCCTTGTTGGCGCGACGTTTTGCAGCGTATGCAACGGCATCCTTGTCAAGAGCGACAGTGAGGAAGCGGATGATGCGCTCATCGCGGTGATACTGGGTTTCGAGGGTGGCAACGAACTGAGAATCGGCCTTGAACTCGATCAGGTAATAAAAACCTGTGGTTTTGTGCTGGATGGGATATGCGAGCTGACGCAGGCCCCAATCCTCTTGGTACACAACCTCACCGCCGTTGTCGGTGATGAGCTTGACGTACTTGGCAACCGCTTCCTTCATCTGGGTCTCAGACAAAACGGGAGTTGCAATGAAAACGGTTTCGTACTGGTTAACCATTGTTTGTTAATTAATTGTTAATAAATGTTTTACGCCTTCCGGGGACCAGTAGGAGCCCAAAAAGGACTGCAAATATACGAATTTCTTACTTAAAACCAAAATTTTTTCACCTATTGTTTGAGCACAAATACCACATTATCTTTGAATTGCATTAAAGTCAGACAGACATGGTCGATTGCCGTCCGTACTCTTAATGCACCGATGCCGGCAGGCCGGACCCACCCCGACCCACCGGCATCGCCGTGCTATAATCCCCAGAAACTACTTTTGGGGAATATTGGCAAGTATTTCCTTAAGATATTCCCATGTACGTTCAACGGACTTGATGTGCACTTTCTCGTCCGGACTGTGGGGATACTTGATGGTGGGGCCGATGGAGACCATCTCCCAGTTGGGATACTTGGCGCCCATAATGGCACATTCAAGACCGCCGTGGGTGGCCATAATCTTCATAGGCTTGCCATAAACCTTCTGGTACTGCTCCATGCAAACCTTGTTAACGGGAGTATCCAGCTTGGGAGTCCAGCCGGAATAGCCGCCGGTGAACTTGATATCGTCGGCACCTGCAAGCTCATAAATGCACTGCATGCGCTGAGCAAGATATGCCTTGGAGCTGTCCACGGCGCTGCGCATGAGGGAATGGATGGTAATCTTACCCTTGTCGGTGCTTACAATGGCCAGGTTGATAGAAGTTTCCGTAAGGCCGGGCATGGACTGGCTCATTCGGATAACGCCGGAAGGAGAAGCTATTATTGTCTTTACGGCACGGCTCATAACCGAAGTCTGGATGAACTTGGGAGCCACCGGCAGGTTTTCTTCAATAACCAGTTTGGCCGACGGATCGCTGTCCAGGAATTCCACCTTTACGGTGTCGAAAATGGACGCAATAAGCTCCTTGGCCTGAGCGTATGCCGATTCGGGAATAAGGATTTCGGCCTGTGCCTCGAAGGGAATTGCATTGCGCAGGCTGCCGCCATGGAAGGAAACCACCTTTACGCCGTAGTCTTCGATAAGAGGCAGGAGGATACGTGCCACCACCTTGTTGGCATTGGCCCTGTAAAGGGAAATGTCCATGCCGGAATGACCGCCCTGAAGCCCGCTCACCTTGAAACGGAGTGCTTTCATCCCCTTGGGCGTAACATATTTATGGTATTTGAAGCTTGCCGATACGTCCAGACCGCCGGCGCAGCCAACGCAAAGCTCGCCTTCTTCTTCCGAGTCGATGTTAAGCAGTATGTCCCCCTTAAGCACGCCGGGCTTGAGGCTGTTTGCGCCGGTCATACCTGTTTCCTCGTCGTAGGTTGCAAGCACTTCCAGCGGTCCATGCTTTACGGAAGGATCTTCCAGTGCAGCAAGGCCCAGGGCCACGCCAATGCCGTTATCGGCACCAAGGGTGGTGCGGTCGGCGGTTACCCATTCGCCATCTACGTATGCCTTGATGGGATCGGTGAGGAAATTATGGTCGGAATCGGAGGTTTTCTGGGGTACCATGTCCATGTGCCCCTGCAGGATAACGCCCTTGCGGTTTTCCATGCCGGGAGTGGCAGGCACGCGGATAATGATATTGCCCGTGTCGTCCTTTATTGTCTCGAAGCCGTGGGACTTGCCCCAATTGTACAGATAGTCAATTACTTTAGCCTCGTGTTTTGAGGGACGGGGAATCTGGGTAAGAGCATAGAAGTTCTTCCAGACAACCTTGGGTTCTAAATCTTGGATGTTCATATTACAGTGTTATTAAGTGTTATTTTGCAAGGTAAAGGAGGTTCTCCGGGCCCAGCTGGTAGAAAGGCAGACGGGTGCTTAGCATGGGTTTCCCGTCACAGGTGAAATCTACTCGGCAGGTTACGGGAATGCGGTAACGGACCGTTCCCTTGACGCGTCGCTGGTTCTGGCCTTCCTCGGCCACGTTATTTCCTTCCGGATGAAGTTCCAGATAGTAAGGAGTGCCTTTAATGCCATCCGTAACAGGGCCTTCGTCGGTAAGACGGAACACCAGATAGCGGTGATTCTTAACCGAGGCCGACGGAACAATCTCGAAGGTATAGAACTGCTTGCGAATTACGCTGTAGCCGCGGAATAACGCAAGATATTCCTCTTCCAGACGGTCAAGTTCCCTCAGGGCTGTTGCCATTGATTCGCCGGAATAGCTGGCGTCGGTATTTCCGGTTGCTATGTTAAGACGGTCTTTCCTTAGGGCAAGGATCATATCGGCCGCATCCGAGGCTTTGTCTTCCAGTGTCTTTTCTACAAGGACTTTATGCTCTACGGGGATGGTGACCTCGGCAGTATCTGTCTGTACCTTCTGGTAGATAATCTCTGTGGCTTCCTTCTCCGTACCGGTAATTTCTTTGACCGAAAAATCGGCCGATAAGCCTGGCAGGAAGCGCCAGGCAACTTGATTTTCCCTGCCGGGGCCGCCCATGGATACCAACCCTTGAGATGTAAGTGCAAGGAGGGCTGCGCTTTCCATTTCCGTTGTGTACCAGGCGTTTGGATCGGCCTCTACGCGGGGAATCAGCTGAATGCCCACAAGCTGCGAGTTTACAGCATCCTGATCGTTCACCGACATGTTAAGCATCTGTTTGGCAAATGCGGCGTAAGGGCCGGCAAAAAAGGTTTCCTGCCTTATTTCCACCTTTACGGTAACCGATGTGGCGGGAAGGGCGTAAGAGATTTCCTGAGCCACCGCGGCAAACTCCATTGCGGCCAGGGCCAGCAGTATGGTGCAGATTCTTTTCATTTCTATTTCCATCTTTTATGCGTCCAGAGGTAGTTCCAGGGCTGTTCCCTAATGTCTTCCTCCAGCAGATCATAGTATTTTTGCATTATTTCCTTCACATCGTGTCCTGCGGCTCTGTCGCATATTGGCACTATGCTCAAAGTGTATCCTCCCCCTTCCCTGCAGCGGAAACGCAGGTATCCCACAGCCATGTCGAACTTCACGGCCAGCGATGCGGCGCCGGTCATGGTGGCAGTATCGGCCCTGTACATGAAATTCAGCTCACACTTTAGGTTGCTGGTGTACGGGAACTGGTCCGTGATGAAGGAGTAGCTGTACTTGTTGTCTTTGTTGTTGTAGGCGAACCTTACCACATTAGAAGCCTCCACATAGCCCTTGAAGCCATAATCCACCACAGCGGCCGTGCGGTTGCGCTCCAGAAAGCGGTCCACGAATTCGGGACGCTGCTTAAGATAAGTAACGGCAATGGTATCGGCATTGATATCCAACGGTTCACCGTACGAATAATTCAATATGCCGCCGATAAGCTCCCAGTTGCCAGTGTGGGCCTGCAGCATCATCAGCTGGGTTGCGCCGCGGTACAGACGGTTGAACTCTTCCGGGTTCGTGAATTCCACTATGTGGGATTCGCGTATGCGTTTGCGGCATTTTTCTCCTGTATAGCGGCCGAACCACAGGGTTTCCGCAATTATATCGGCCAAATGCAGATAGAAACGCTTATGGGTTTCCTGCAGCTGCTCGTATGTCATGCGCGGGAAACAGCGGCTAAGGTTAGCCATCACCACATCGCTGCGATAACGGAGGACACTGCGAAGAAACCAGGCCGTAAATTTTCTCATCTGTGAATGCATTATCATACAAAATTAGAAAATTCCACCCAATAATGCAAACGGCGCAGTTTAATTTGGGATTGTCGGAAAAATTTCCCAAATTTGTAAGGATAAGACAAAATTTTAATAACCTATATTTTATGTTCAAAGGTCAACCCAAAGGTCTGTTTGCCCTGGCTCTCGCCAACACCGGCGAGCGTTTTGGCTACTACACCATGCTGGCCATCTTCATGCTGTTCTTGCAAGCCAAGTTCGGCTGGGACCAGGCCCTTTCCAGCCAGGTGTATTCCATTTTCCTGGCTCTAGTTTATTTCATGCCCGTCCTTGGCGGTATCCTTGCCGATAAGATTGGCTACGGCAAGTGCGTAGTCACCGGCATCTGCGTCATGTTCGCAGGCTATGTGGGACTTTCCATACCCACAGCGCCCAACACTCTGGGCATCGTCCTAATGCTCTTTGCCCTTCTGATGATTTCCGTAGGTACTGGCCTGTTCAAAGGCAACCTGCAGGTTCTGGTGGGCAATCTGTATGACGACCCTAAATACGGTGCCAAACGCGACAGCGCCTTCTCGCTGTTCTACATGGCCATCAATATCGGCGCCATGTTCGCCCCTTCTGCCGCAACGGCAATAACCAACAGCTTCATGGCAAAGGCCGGCCTTATCTATAAAGCCGCCATCCCCGCCCTTGCGCACCAGACCCTCAACGGCACAATCACGGCCGATAACGCCGCCAGACTGGCCGATCTTCAGGCTTTGATGCCGGATCCCTCGGTAGCCGCAATGGCCCCCGCCAACTTCTCGGCCTACTATATAGAGCATCTGTCCTCTTCTTATAATATGGGCTTTGCAGTGGCCTGCGTTTCACTCATTGTTTCCATGCTCATCTACTTTGCCTGCCGCAGCTGGTTCAAGCATGCCGATGTTAACGCCAAGCAGGCTGCCGCAAGCAACGCTCCCGTTGTGGAACTCACTGCCAAACAGACCAGGGACCGCATCACCGCCCTCATCATGGTGTTCGCAGTGGTTATCTTCTTCTGGATGGCCTTCCACCAGAACGGACAGTCGCTCACATGGTTCGCACGTGACTACACCCTTCCTTACGCAAGCGGAGTAACACGTGCCGGCTTCAACATCTGGATACTGGCCCTAATCGCAGTAAGCATCTATACGCTGTTCGGCATCTTCCAGAGCGAGACAAAGAAAGGAAAACTTATCTGCGGCTTAGTTACCGCCTGCCTGTGGGGTGGCGCATACTGGCTGTACCAGGGCATGCCGGATCCCTTCGACATCGAGCCTCAGCTGTTCCAGCAGTTCAACCCGTTCTACGTGGTGTTCCTCACCCCCATCTCCATGGCCATTTTCAGTGCCCTGGCAAATAAGGGCAAAGAGCCTTCGGCCCCTGTCAAGATCGGCCTTGGTATGTTCGTGGCTGCACTGGGATACCTCATTATGGTGTTCGGCTCTATCGGCCAGCCTTCACCGGCCGCCCTTCAGGGCACCGTTTCGCCGGATCCCGTGGTACCCATGTATCTTATAAGCACCTATCTGGTCCTAACTTTTGCCGAGCTTCTCCTTAGCCCCATGGGCATTTCCTTCGTCACCAAGGTGGCTCCTCCCAAGTTCAAGGGCCTTATGATGGGTCTGTGGTTCGCATCCACCGCAGTGGGCAACTACCTCAGCTCTATCCCCGGCCTGCTCTGGAAAGCAGTTCCGCTGTGGGCTAACTGGGCAATACTTATGGCTCTGTGCGTAATTGCCGGCGCCATAATGTTCGCAATGATGAAGAAAATTAACGAGGCTACCGCCTCATAGTGCCAAGATTATACATCATATCAGGCCCTAACGGCTCCGGGAAAACCACCGCTTCGTACGGTGTGCTCCCGGAGCTGCTGGACTGCAGCGAGTTCGTAAATTCCGACGAGTTCGCAAAGCACCTGTCCCCTTTTGCGCCGGAGAGTGCGTACATCACGGCCAGCCGCCTTATGCTGCGCAAGGTCAATTACCTGTTCGACAGGCGGGAGGACTTTTGCATAGAAACCACGCTGGCAACGCGTTCGCTTATCAAAATGGTGCAGAACGCCCAGCAAAAGGGTTACTATGTGACAGTGCTGTATTTCTGGCTTAACAACCCGGACATCGCCGTGCACAGGGTGGCCAACAGGGTTCTTGCCGGCGGACACGACGTACCGGAAGAAACCATACGCCGCCGCTACAGACTGGGCCTCAACTACCTTTTCCACAGTTACATGCCCCTGTGCGACAAGTGGATATTGGCCGATAATTCTAACCCACCATTCGACGTAATTGCCGAAGGCTCAAAAAAAGGCCTGCTTATTCACGACATGGACCGCTACAACAAAGTTCGCGGCCTGGTAACGGACCACATAGAGCCCCAGAGGCCCATAGAAAGCGTTACGGAAAGCATAGTGAAAGAGCTCTCCAAGGCCCCTCTGGCCCACGACGGAGTACCATATCAGAATGATAAACAATAAAGAATACTATCAGAACATATTCGGTGTAGATACGGCCGTTCTGGAGCGCCTTGTTCAGGAGGCGCTTTCCAGTGGCGGCAGCTATGCCGACCTGTTTTTTGAAAACACCACCTACGGCAGTCTTCTGCTGCGTGACGGTGCTGTCACATCCGGCGGAAACCACGTAGATTTTGGTGTAGGTGTGCGCGTTTTAAGCGGAGAAAAAAGCGGATATGCATACTCAGAGAGCACGGCGTGGGAAGACATGCTCTCCTGCGCAAAAGCGGCCGCCCAAATTGCCGAAAAGCCCGTTGACGTAAGTCCGTACGGCACCCGCAATCCAAGCCGCGGAGAGCCCAATCCGGCCGCCGACCGCTATCCCATTCTGGAGCCCTGGCGTGGCGTTCCCCTGTCGGCTTTCCTCCCCTTCCTTCAGAAACTGGAGGCCAGCGTCCGTCAAAAAGACAGCCGGATAGTAAAAGTGATTGCCAACCTGGCATTCCAGGTAACGGACGTACTTATGTACAACTCGGCCCGGGAGCTCAAATGGGACACCCGTCCCATGGGAAGTGTCTCTGTTACAGCGGTTTTCCAGCAAGGCAACGCGGCCGAGAACAAGTCCACGTCCCGCAGTTTCCGCAAAGGGGCCGATATGCTCACGGACGCCCTGATAGAAGAGATTTCGTCGGAAATAGTTCGCGGAATTGACGACCGTTTTGCCGCCACCAGGCCCAAAGGCGGCCGCATGCCGGTGGTAATGGGCGCCGGTGCCTCCGGAATCCTGCTTCACGAAGCCATGGGCCACGCCTTCGAGGCCGATTTCAACCGCAAAGGCACCTCCATCTTTGCCGACAAAATGGGCAAACAGATATGCCCCAAAGGCATAAACATAATTGACGACGGCACCCTTGCAGGCAACCGCGGAGCCCTGAATTTTGACGACGAAGGCATCCCCGGACAGAAGACATATATGGTAGAGGACGGAGTCCTTACCTCCTACCTTCACGACCGCATAAGCGCAGCCCATTACGGCGTGCGTCCAACCGGAAACGGCCGCAGGGAAAGCTTCCGCTACGCACCCATCCCCCGCATGAGGGCAACCTACATGGAAAGCGGCAACGCCAAGGCCGAAGACCTTATTGCACAGGTTTCAAAAGGCATATACGTAGATGAATTCTCGAACGGCCAGGTACAGATAGGAGAAGGCGATTTCACCTTCTACGTAAAGTCCGGCTACCTTATTGAAAACGGCCGCCTGACGCGCCCGGTAAAGGATATCAACATAATAGGCAACGGTCCCGCCGCCCTGGCCGATATTAGAGGCGTAGCTAACGATCTTGCCATAGATCCAGGCGCCTGGACCTGCGGAAAAGAGCAGAGCGTGCCGGTAAGCTGCGGCATTCCAAGCGTTCTTATCGGCAATTTAACGGTAGGAGGAGAATAGAGTATGGAAGCAATTCTCACAAAAGCCGAAATATCACTGGCGCAGCACTGCCTGGAATATGCTCTTGCGCAGGGCGCAGGTAAGGTGCGCATAACGCTCACTAAGAGCCTGATGAACCTTATCGGCCTGCTTAACGGAGAGGTGGACAAAACCTCCCACGCGCTGGACAGAAGCCTTCAGATACAGTTATTTGTCAATGGCCGGTACGGGGCTTTCTCGTCAAACCGCCTGGAGCGCGATGGCCTGGAACAGTTTATCCGCGAGGCAATTGACACCGTAAAGATGCTGGAAGAGGATACTTTCCGTGACCTCCCCGCTCCGGAGCGCCTTGCCAGGGATGCTGTCTCTGGCCGTGAGCTCAATCTATACGATCCCGCTTACCAGGAATTATCGGCCCCTAAGCGCAGGGAAATTGCGCTGGCATCCTGCTTCAACAACGGGCCGATGCTTATTGCCGAGGAAGGCGAATATTCAGACTCTGTCTTTGACAGCCTTACAATCGATTCCCAGGGTCTTTACGCCCGGCATACGGAAACTTCGTTCGAGATTGGGTACGAATCAACGGTAGAGGATGCCCAGGGGAACCATCTTTCCAGTTACTGGTGGGACGCCGCTCCCCTTCTGAAGGACCTTAAATGGCAGCACTGCGCACAAACTGCGTATGAGAGAGCTGTTGCCCAGATAGGTCCTATAGAGGTGCCTGGAGGCAAGTGTAACCTTATTGTGGACAGCGAATGCGCCTCCAAGCTGCTTACTCCGGTACTCAACGCACTTGGCGGCTTTGCTTTGCAGCAAAAGAACTCTTTCCTGGTGGACAGCCTTGGTAAAAAACTGTTCCCGGAGAACCTTACTGTACTTGATGTTCCGCGTACTCCCGGAGACACCGGCTGCCGCTTTTTTGACAGCGAAGGCGTAGCCACCAGGGAAATGCCAATTATTGAGAACGGTATTGTAAAGACTTATTTCTTAAATACTTACATTGCCGCCAAAATGGGCCTTGAGCCCACTGTAGAGGATGCAACAAGGGTAAAAGTTGTGCCCGTAGGCGGCTGCCGCACCCAGGAAGATCTTCTGGCAAAAGTTGGCGACGGAATACTTGTAACCGGCTTTAACGGCGGCAATTCAAATCCTGTAACCGGTAACTTCTCTTACGGCATAGAAGGCTTTGCTATCAAGGACGGTAAAAAGGTGCATCCCGTGCGTGAAATGCTCATTACCGGCAATTTCCTAAGCCTTTGGGCCGGCCTTATAGCCACGGCCGATGACGCACGTCCCTGCCTTTCCAAACTTATCCCTTCCCTGGCCTTCAAGGATGTAGATTTCAGTGCATAATGAAAACTGCCGTTGTCATATTGAACTATAACACAAGGGATTACCTAAGGCGGTTCCTTCCGGGTTTGCTGGCTTCGTGCGAAGGACTGGACGCCCAGGTTATAGTTGCCGACAACGCTTCTACCGACGGCTCTGCAGAGCTTATGAAAAGCTCGTTTCCGGAGGTGCCACTGCTGGTATTTGACAAGAATTACGGTTTCACCGGAGGATACAACAAGGCGCTGGAACAAATTGAAGCCGAATACTTTGTGCTTATCAATTCAGATATCGAGGTGCCTTCCGGATGGCTGAAACCCCTTGTGGAATGGATGGATACTCACCCGTCATGCGGAGCATGCGGGCCAAAGCTTCTGGCCTATAACCGGCGCGATGTTTTTGAATATGCCGGAGCGGCCGGCGGCCTCATTGACAGGTACGGCTATCCGTTCTGCCGCGGGCGCATTATGCAAAAGGTAGAAAAAGACTGCGGCCAGTACGACTCCCCTGCCGATGTACTTTGGGTAAGCGGCGCCTGCCTTATGGTGCGCTCATCAGTATGGAAGGCGCTTGGAGGCCTTGACAACCGGTTTTTCGCCCACATGGAAGAGATAGACCTTTGTTGGAGAATGCAGCTGCAGGGATGGAAAGTTACCGTGGTACCGGAGTCTTATGTTTATCACATTGGCGGCGGAACCCTTTCCAACAACTCCCCTTTCAAACTTCGGCTTAACTTCCGGAACAATCTTCTTCTTCTGGAAAACAATCTGCCAGCCACATTTGCGGCGTTCGGGAATTCGCCCCGGAAAGCCCGCCGCAAGGCGCGCCGGCGCATCTTCTGCCGTTTATGCCTGGACGGTGCATCGGCCATGGTATATATCTTTACAGGTCATTGGGACTTTTACAAAGCCGTTGTGCAGGCGCATAAGGAATACCGCCAGATGCGATCGGCCGGTCCCATCCCCCCTTCCCCTCATCGGCCCGACGGCCTTTATAACGGCTGGATAGTGCCCAGAGGGCTTTTCTCCCGCAAATAATCATCAGTAATATGAAAAGGCTTGCTTTACACCTTATGCCCCTTCTGATTGCCATTTCGGCCTGCGGTCCAAAATGGGTTTCGAAGGAGGCCGATTCCTATTCACTTATTATCCAGAAAGACGGTCCCACCCTTGGATATACTTCGGCGCCTATTCTGGAAGATAAAGGCTATGCTTTCAAGGACCTTAACCGGAACGGGGTGCTGGACCCTTACGAGGACTGGCGGCTTACTTCGCTTGAACGGGCACAGGATCTTGCCTCA
>Ga0310696_10005164_pt1 | contig 15796 bp, 13 predicted proteins | sample AusTroGonzalo_MG_4_FD_203885 | JGI IMG/M metagenome (GOLD analysis project Ga0310696, IMG submission 203885) | Bovine rumen microbial communities from tropical cattle in Woodstock, Queensland, Australia - Gonzalo_02 (v2) (version 2) | ecosystem: Host-associated > Mammals > Digestive system >...
GATCTCGCTGCGAATCGTGCAGAAGCCCACGGTAAAAGAGGGCATCGCTTCCTTCGAGTTCCAGTGCAGGGACAACGGCATCGGCATGAGCGAGGAGTTTGTCAAAACGATCTTCGATCCGTTTACGCGGGAGGAGAACTCCACTGTGTCGAGGATCCAGGGAACCGGACTCGGCATGGCGATCACCAGCAAGATCGTAAATATGATGGGAGGCGAGGTGTCCGTCAACTCAAAAAAGGGGGAAGGTTCCGAGTTTATTGTTTCGCTTGATTTCAAAATAGCCGAAAAGAAAGCCTTCGATCCCACGATCCCGGAACTGAAAGGAATGCGCAGCCTGGTCGTAGACGATGATATCAATGCATGTCAGAGTATCGCCGATATGCTTTGTGATGTCGGGTTGCATTGTGAGTGGTGCGTTTCGGGAAGGGAGGCAGTCGTCCGCACGGAGCAGTCGCGTCGTCGTGGAGATTGCTTCAAACTCTTTGTCGTGGACTGTCAGATGCCGGATATGAACGGAATCGAAACGGTCCGCCGCATCCGCAAGGTCGTCGGGAAAGACCCGTTTGTTATCATGCTGACCGCATATGATTGGGCCGACGTCGAAAATGAAGCAAGAGAGGCGGGTGCTTCCGGAGTCATCACAAAACCGCTTTTCCCGTCTGATTTGCAGCGAGAGCTTCAGCGATGCTGCGGAAAAGAAGATCCGGATCAGGTCGGCAAGGATGAAGAGGTTGTTTCGCTGAAGGGCAAAAGGATTCTGATGGTCGATGACAACGAACTTAACCTCAAGATCGGGGTGTTGCAACTTCAACAGCGGGGTATGTCTGTTGATACCGCTCTGAATGGACGACTGGCAGTCGATATGATTCGGGCGAATGGTATTGATGCGTACGATTTCATCCTGATGGATGTTCAAATGCCGGTGATGAATGGATATGAGGCCACAGCCATCATCCGCAAGCTCCCAGGCGGAGACAAGCTGAAAATCCTCGCATTCTCTGCCAACGCCTTTGAAGAAGACAGGGAAAAGTCTTTGAAGGCAGGCATGGACGGACATATCGCAAAGCCGCTGAAGGTGGACGAACTTCTGAGCGAGCTGAAACGATTCCTCATGTAACGGAACATGGCACTGGCGGATTTCCGTCCCCATCAGGAGATTGTCAGCCCCCGAGGCCGCGAGGTTCCGGGGGCTGAACATATTTGAACGCATTCGATAAAACGACAGTTTTCCGCTAAGATTCCGAGGCGTTCGAGCGTCAAATTGTTTGAAAACATCCGCAAGGGAACAGATGCGGGAATCCACTTCAACAACATAGGAATCCATTTCATGAACACATCAAAATCGTGGATGAAGGTCGTCTTCGTCATCGTTCTGCTGCTCATCCTTCTGCCGCCGGTTCTTTTTGTCCTCGTGCAGTTCGACCCGCCGAAGGAAGCCCCGGCGCAAGAAGAGGCAGGCATAGCCGCAAACGATAGCTCCGAAACCGGGAGCAATACGGCCGGAGCCCGTCATGCAAGGCGGAAAAACCGCGCAGCCAAACAGGAAACGACGGTCATGGAAACAGAGCCGGACCAAAACTTCGAGGGAGTCGGGGCTGTCGTCCCCAACGCGCCAAGGTCGAAGAAGGCAACGCCTTATGCTCCCGGCACTGTTCCCGGCGACTCCGGCGTGATGGTTCAGTATGCCGGTTCGCCTGATGACATGGTGAGCGGGCCTGTGCCGCCTCCGGAGGACGATCTCTTGGGCGGGGCAGTCCTGCCGCCAATCCCGCCGGAGAACATGAGGGGAATCGGCGGTGTAAGGCGCATTGATCCAAACGATCCCTTCTTCCGGCAGGACATCCCGGATCCATTCGCAAACTGATAGTTCAAGCACGTCCAGCCCCCGGAGCCAAAGTGCCGGTTTCGGGGGCTGAATGCATTTTCCGCCTTGATTTTCCGGCAAATGCCCGCTATATTTGTATCCGGTCGGATGAGTGGCTCGCGAAGGGCGCATAGGCAAGGCTGTCCGTTTTCAAAATGGAGCCCCCGAGCATGTCCGCACGCCGATTCCTTGCCCATTTTCGAACTTTTTTCAGGAAACAAATCGACCTCATATTTCTTATAATTCACAAAGAAAGGCAACATCATGATTCTCAACATTCTCCCGATCCTCGCCGCCGCAGCTGCGCCGGCGCCCAATGCCCGGCAGATAGATTCCGCGATCGAAAGCCGGTTGAGTGAGGCCGACCAGGTCGTCCGCGAGATCGAAAACCAGGGTGTCGGCTTTTTCCCCAACCTGTGGCACAACCACAGTGACGACATCATCCGTTTCGCAAAGACTGTCATCCTGGCAATTATCGTCCTTGTGGCCATCAAGTTTTTCTGCATGGTCGCGAAAAAACTCGTCACCCGTTCCTTCAATCGTTTCGAGGCAATGGACAAGTCCCTCAGCTACGCGACATACATGATCGTCCGCACGCTGATCTGGGTAATCGGTCTGCTCATCATCCTCGATCTCTTCGGATTCAACACAGCCAGCCTCCTGACCTTGCTCGGCGCCGCCGGACTCACCATCGGCCTGGCCATGAAGGATTCACTCAGCAACATCGCCGCGGGCATCATGCTCCTGATCCTGCGCCCGTACAAGCTGGGCGACTACATCGACTGCGGCAGCATCAGCGGCAACATCCAGCAGATGGGGCTGTTTTCCACCGTGCTGAAGACTGCGGACGGGCTTTTCGTCTCCGCGCCGAACAGCGTGGTCTTCGGGACGCCGATCAAGAATTATACGCGCAACCCGACCCGCCGCACGGATATTACGGTCGGCATCGGGTACGGCGATCCGCTTCCCGTCGCACTGAACGTCCTGAAGGAAATCATGATGCAGGAGCCGATGGTCCTGAAGGATCCCGCGCCGGAAGTGCTTGTGGCGGAACTTGCCGACAGTTCGGTCAATCTCACGCTCCGTTACTGGACTGCGTCGGGAGATTACTGGCCGGCCTACTGGACCTTGAAGGCGAAGCTCAAGCCCGTCATCGAAGGGGCCGGGCTCAACATTCCATTCCCGCAGCGCGTCATCACGCTCGTCAATGCCCCGGAGACGGCCGCCGGCGCATAATCATCGGTTCGACGCACAGGCGTAAACATTTCGTTTTCCGGGCATGATTCGCGGCGTCAATAGACGTCAGTCCCCGGATTCAACGAGACACAGAAAGCGAAAAAACAGAAAGGTTAGAGCAATGAGCGAAAAAAACAGGCAATTCACCCAGATTTCGCTGTTCAGCGTTCTGCTGGGCGGTCACTATGACGGGATCGTCAGCGTCGGCGAGGTCAAAAGACTCGGCAATCTGGCGATCGCAACGATGGATCGGCTTGACGGCGAGATGCAGATGATCGACGGCGTGGTCTATCAGGCATGCGCAGACGGGAAGATCTATTTGCCCGGAGACGAGGAAACGGTTCCTTTCGGAACGATCGCCGACTTCAGCGCCGAGGATGCCGTGAGGCTCACCGGCATCCCGAGTTACGAGCAATTCGAGGAGCGGATGAACGAATGCTGCCCGCGAAACGACTTCCCGTTAGCAATTCGCCTCTCCGGCAGATTCAGCTGCATGAAAGTCAGGACCGTCAAGCGTCAGGAGAAGGACGGCATCGGGCTTGCGGAGGCTGCGAAAGAGGAAGCGGTGTTCGAGTTCAGGGATGTTCGCGGCGATCTGGTCGGATTCCGGCTCCCGGAATACATCAAGGGCATCAATGCTCCGGGATGGCATCTCCACTTCATGGATGAAGACCGGAAGCATGGCGGTCATGTGCTCAACTTCTCCCTGCTTGAGGGGGATTTGAGTTTCTGCCATGCAGGCGATTACCATATCCGTCTGCCGGACTCGCCGGGTATTTTCGCGGGGCTGGATCTCGGCCGGGATTGGAGCGCGGATTTGAAGAAGGCCGAGGCGGAGCGGTGAGGCCGTTGAACCTGTCGGCGAGGTAACTGCTTTCGCTTGCATGTCCTTATCTTCACAGGTCTGCCGCCGGACGGAGGGGGTCATCCCGCGTGCGGGGAGGGGACCGGCCGGAATGCGGGATCTTCTGCGGCATATCCCGCAGCAACGGAACAGTTTCCGAAACGGAGCGGCGACCGTTCTGCGATGCGTATGTGACAGCGGAATTCCCTGACGGCTGCACCGAGTTGGAGACAACCTGCGCTTCCGGCGTCACCTGCGGAGCCCCAGGCACATAAACGGAAGGATTTCTCAAAAAAAGCAAAGAAAAACCCGTTCTATTCGTCTTTGAGCCTTGACAAAAAACAAAAGACGGCTTATTTTATGGAAACGAGGAATCGCATCTTAAACATCCGGTCATGAGTTTCCTCTGAACGCAAGCGGAAGCTCCCCCCCCCGGAACAAAAAGTTAACATGGAGCAGACAATGAAACATCAGATTTGCCGCACCGTGCTTGCGGTTGCGGCTGTGACCGCCGGCTTGTTCCTGTCGGCATGCGGACTTTTCCACTCTGCGGCGGACGACGTGCTCGACGATGCAGAAGACGCCATTGCGACCGACTCGGCCGCAGCCAACATCAAAACCGCGCAGTTCGAGTACAAGTTCGGCGACGGAAAAACAGCCACGATCCGTTACCAGGCGCCGGACAAAGTCCGCATCGACGTGCTGGACGACGAGAATTCCGCCGTGTTCTGTCTGGAAGACGAGGACTCCGGCTGGATGTACGTTGGCGGAGAAGTGGCCGACATGACGAAAGAGGACGTTCTGGAAATGCATGGCGCCCTGCTTCAGACGATCCCGTTCCAGGTGGACTTTCAGGAGATCTTCACCGATGCAGAGCTTCTGGAGGGAACCGAGGATGTCTGCGGCGAGGAATGCAAAGTGGTCGAGGCGGTCTTCCGCTACGAGCCGGACTTCAAGGCGAAATTCTGGATCGGAGAGTTCACCGATCTGGTCCGCCAGTTCGAGATCATCTCGGAGGAAGGCGTTTCCACGATGCAGTATTTCGACTTCTGCACCTTCGACGATGATATCACGCTCCCCTCGGAGATGTTCCATTTCTCGCCGGATGGATCCGTGAAGCTTTCTCTTGTCTCGTTTGAAACGAACGTCGAAATCCCGGACTATGTATTCCAGAAGCCCGAAAAGTACACCGCCACGGAAGGAGACAAATGATGAAGCACTTTGTACATTTTGCCGTCCTGGCGTCTCTTCTGTTTGCCGGCACTGCCGTATTTGCCGCGGATACCGACAAAGACAAAGTGGCAAAGCATGACATCACGCTGAAAAGCGGAAAAGTCCTTCAGGATGCGTACATCCTCGACAAGAAGCCGAACGGGATCACGGTCGGACATAAAGACGGATGCATGTTCATTCGTTATTCCGATATGCCGGCTGAGGTCCAAAAGCGTTTCGACTATAATCCGGACGAGGCCGCCCGCTACGAAAAGAAAATGGAAGACCAGAAAAAGACCAACCAAAAAGCTGCGGAAAAGCAGAGGGCCAAGGAGCAAAAGCAAAAGGCCGAGCAGGACAAACGCAACAAGGAAAGACGGATTGCCCAGCAGGAGCTGACCGTCCGCAAGCTCGAACTTCAGCTCGAAGAGGCAAAGAAAAAACTCGATAATACGGAGAAAATCGTCAGCCAGGACCGCGGGGCGCTCGTGTCCACGGTCGGCAACAACAATAACTCGCGGGTCTGCGTCGACAACCCGTGGGGTATCGGCCGCATCAGAACCAGCAGCAATAACAACGGAGCCGTCAGAAACAAACTCATGAAGGAAGTGGATACTTTGAGCGCAAAGCGCGACAATCAGGCACAGGACGTGATCGACCTGCAACTGAAGCTCGAAGCTGCGCAGAAAACGCTCGACAAACTTCGTGAGGATTACAATTAAGTTTTCAGGAGCGGTTTTTCGAAAAAAACAGGCATGCCCGGTCAAACGGCCGGGCATGTTTTTTTGTGCTGACGACCGGGCGGCGTTTCGCATCGCGCGCAGAGACAAATGCCGACGGCCGGGCGGAGAGGCGGGACCGCCGTTCGTGTACTCGTGAATCGCCTCTGGGACCGGCCGCCACACAGCCTGTTCTTTTTTCATCATGGCGCTTGACAAACATAATGAGCGGAAGTATAGTATAGCGGAAGAGAGGCTTCCCGGTGTTTCCGTTTTTGTGAAAATGCCGTAAATGTAACCACTCCAGGCAATTAAGGAGCAAACTATGAAACTCAAAAAAACTGTCAGCATCGCAGCAATCGCGGCATCGCTTGCGATTCCGGCATTCGCGGAAAACCCGCTGATCTCCGGCGCGTTCTCCGCCGACCCGTCCGCCCATGTGTTCGACGGCAGGGTGTACGTTTTCCCGTCCCACGACATTCCGGCGCCCGCGGGATCGCGGAACAAAAAAGGATTCAACATGCCGGACTACCATGTGTATTCGTCCGAAAACCTGTCCGACTGGACCGATCACGGGGTCATCGTGGACCAGAAAACCGTGCCGTGGGTGGACGGCAACAGCTATTCCATGTGGGCTCCCGACTGCAATTTCAAAAACGGGAAATACTATTTCTACTTCCCCGCACACCAGAAAGACGGACGCAACGCGATTGGCGTGGCCGTCGCCGACAAGCCCGAAGGCCCGTATGTGCCGCAGGAAAAGCCGATCCCCGGCGTAAACGGCATCGATCCGTGCATTTTCATCGACGATGACGGCACGCCGTATCTGACCTGGCAGGCGCAAGGCAACGCGCTCGTGGTCGCGAGGCTCAAAGACAATATGCTGGAACTTGATTCCGAAGTCGTCACGGTCAATCACAATGTGCCGCGAAACGGACTGAAGGAAGGACCGTTCATGTTCAAGCGCAACGGCAAATACTACTATTCGTTCCCGTGGTGCGAACGGCAGACGGAGTGCATCTGCTACTGCATGGGCGACAGCCCGATGGGGCCGTTTGAATACAAGGGCAAGATCATGGAGCAGAACACCGATTGCTGGACCAACCATCACTCCGTTGTGGAGTACAAGGGCCAGTGGTATTTCTTCTACCACCACAACGACTACTGCCGCGAACACGATGTGAACCGCTCCATCTGCGCCGAATATCTGACGTTCAACGAAGACGGGACCATTCAGCAGATCGTGCCGACGCAGCGCGGCGTGGGCGTCACGCCGGCGACCAACCGCATCCAGATCGACCGTTATTCCGCCATCGGAGACTCCAATCACGTGTGGGTCGAATACAACCGCACGGAAGATCCGTTCGCCGGCTGGAAGACGGTGTTCCGCAACAAGGACAACTACCGCCGTCCGATCTGGATCGAATACGATCGTGTGGATTTCGGCGAAAAGGACCTGTCGACCGCCATCGTCCACGTGTTTGCGCGCGTCGGCGGCAGCGGTGTCATCGAGTTCCATGCGGATGCCGTGGACGGGGAACTGATCGCGAGGATCCCGATTGAGGCGAAAGACGAATGGCAGGACGCCTCCGCCGCCGTCCTGAAGCAGCTGAAGGGCGTGCACAACCTCTTTGTCACGATGCCCGACGGCGTTCTGATGCACGTCGACTGGGTGCAGTTCAAATAAGATCAAATCGCTTCGGCATCGCAGTGTTCATCCCCCCGAAGCCGGTGACGGCCCGGGGGGTGTTCCTCCGCCTTGAAAAAAGACGTTTTTTGAGCTGTTTTATTTGTTTCATAACGGAAGACAGAGGGAGAAGGCATTGCATGAGACACTTTGTCATCTATGTGCATGGAAAGGGCGGCAGCGCGGACGAGGCGGAGCATTACAGGCCGCTTTTTCCGGGAGACGAGGTCGTCGGATTTGATTACAGGTCGCAGGCCCCGTGGGAGGCACGCGAGGAGTTCCCGCGTTTTTTCGATCTCATGCGGACGAACCGCAGGCCGCCGACTCTGATCGCAAACAGCATCGGCGCGTTCTTTTCCATGTCCGCGCTTTCCGCACGGCAGGTCGATTGCGCTCTGTTCATTTCTCCCGTTGTCAACATGGAAAAACTGATCTCGGACATGATGGCATGGGCGAATGTCACGGAGGACGAACTCCGCCTCCGCGGGGAGATTCCGACGGAATTCGGGGAGACGCTGTCCTGGGACTGGCTCTGCGACGTGCGCCGACATCCGCTTCAATGGACCGTCCCCACCCGTATTCTGTATGGCGAACGCGACAACCTGACACCGCCCGAAACGATGACCGCATTCGCCGCCCGGATCGGCGCTTCGCTCACGGTCATGCCCGGCGGCGAACACTGGTTCCACACCCCGGAGCAAATGGCATTCCTCGACCGCTGGATCCGGGAATCGTTCTCCGGTGAACCGACACCCTGACGGAACGGCCTTTTTCCCGCGCCCGGCCGGTCGGCACCGGCATTCCCTTTTTCAATGCATGCCGAATGCGATTGCCGTTTCAAATCGAATTCATCCGACATCTTTTCCAGGCCGGTCGGGGCCAACATCTTTTTCCTGTGCCGGGCGGTTCATCGTGAAAGCTCGGAGATCACTCCGGGATTTGCAGATCCGTGATCCCGCACTCCGGGCTGTAGGGCATTTCCTCGTGGACGGAAGCTCCCTCGGCGATCCGGTCGACTGCCAGATGAAGGTAACGTATGATCCCGTCCGCCAGCAGCTCGCCGTCCAACGTCAGAATCCGCGCCTCCACGGCAAACAGCCGGGAACGGTCTTCGATCAGTTTTCCTGTAGCCAGAAGCTCGGTTTCATAAGGGACGGGCTTCCGGTAACGGGTTTCGAGGGAAATGGTGACGCCGAATTCCGTGTCGTCGTTTTTTGCCGCCCACAATCCGCGGAGCCCCATTTCGTCCAGCATGGCGGTGATCATGCCGCCGTGGACCCGTCCTGGATAACTCTGATGCCAGGTCCGGTAGCGGAACGGCGAAGCGACGCTCCCGTCGGTCATGTTGTAGAAAGGAGCCCGGACCCCGAACTGGTTATCCAGTCCGCAGATCACGCACATCCGGCTGTTTCGCTGCTGCCCGATCACTTTCATGTTTTGGTCTCCAAAAAAAGCGCTGTTCCTCGAAACAACGCCCGCGATCCGAATCGCATGTTACACAAGGCGGGAGAAACAACGGTAATAATATACTTTCTCTTCGGCTCGTTTTCAAGTATGCCGCCTGCGCATGCGAGCGGTTTTCGATCACGCTCAGCCCGGACGGGCTTTGTTTGCCTCTTTCGCATGCGCCAGATGGATCCCGATATGGCCGATGCCGAGGATGACGGTCGAAAGAAGCATCGGGATGTTCCTTCCGTAAACGCCGAGCAGAAAGAATGCCGCCACAGGCAGCGTTGCCCCCGCCACGGGGATTCCGGCGAAGCCGCGGTAGAAATCGTGCATCGTTTTCCCGCTTCTGAAGTAGCGGATCCAGAACGCTTCATAAAGCAGCATCAGGACAAACGACAGCACAAGCCACACGCACCATGCATTCCGCGTGCGCAGATTGAAATCGGAGAAAACGAGCGCGACGGCGCTGACCAGCACCTCGCCGATCCGTTCGAGCGCCAGAAGCATCCGGTTTTCTTTTCCGGCATACTGTTCGTAGTTTTCGGGCTTGTTTCGTGCCCAGATGATATTCGGGATCATCAGCATGGCAAGATAGACGAGCCCGACATAGGAAAAACCGAAATGCATTTTCTCCTCAGTTCGATTCCAAAAAGAGTTTAGTATAATATATCTCCTGTTGTGCTGAATGCAAGTTCAACGGGAAGAAAGAACCGCCCCCGGGTTTAAGGCCGGAGGCGGTTCTGCGTTATGCTTTATCAGCTCTGGACCGGATCAGTTGGACCCGGTGAGCTTTTGCTGGAGTTCACGCATTTTCGCGCGGTAGGCAGCGGGATCGCTCTGACGGAGATTCTGAGCAGCCTTGTATTCATCCGGGAACTTTTCCTGGATCTGGCTGACCGTGTTGACCGTGGAGCGCGGTCCGCCCTGGCCCTGGCCGCCGCCGAAGCCGCCCTGGCCGCCGCCGAAGCCGCCCTGGCCGCCGCCGAAGCCGCCCTGGCCCATGCCCTGGCCTTGACCGCCCTGGCCCTGACGCCGCCGCTGTCCGCCTTGTCCGCCCTGACCCTGGCCTGCGGGACGCTGACCGCCCATGCCCATGCCCTGGCCCTGACCGGCAGGACGCTGACCGCCCATGCCCATGCCCTGGCCCTGGCCTGCGGGACGCTGACCGCCCATGCCCATGCCCTGGCCCTGGCCTGCGGGACGCTGACCGCCCATGCCCATGCCCTGGCCCTGGCCTGCGGGACGCTGACCGCCCATGCCCATGCCCTGGCCCTGGCCTGCGGGACGCTGACCGCCCATGCCACCGGCAGGAGCCGCACCACCGGCGGGAGCAGCACCGCCGCCGAAACCGCCGAAGCCGCCTTGTCCGCCGCCGAAACCGCCCATGCCACCGGCAGGAGCCGCACCACCGGCGGGAGCAGCACCGCCGCCGAAACCGCCGAAGCCGCCTTGTCCGCCGCCGAAGCCGCCCATGCCGCCGCCGAAACCGCCCATGCCACCGGCAGGACGATTACCGCCGGCATTGGCTGCGCCGGGAGCACCGGGAGGAAGGTTTCCAGGGGCCGCACCGGCCGCGGGGACTCCACCGGCTGCAGCGCCATTCGCGCCGCCGGCAGGACGTTGACCGCCCATACCGCCGCCGAAGCCGCCCATGCCACCGGCAGGAGCCGCACCACCGGCGGGAGCAGCACCGCCGCCGAAACCGCCGAAGCCGCCCATGCCACCGGCAGGAGCCGCACCACCGGCGGGAGCAGCACCGCCGCCGAAACCGCCGAAGCCGCCCATGCCACGGGCGGGAGCAGCGCCTGGCGCGCCGCCGGCTGGACGTTGACCGCCCATGCCACCGGCAGGAGCTGCGCCACCGGCGGGAGCAGCACCGCCGCCGAAACCGCCGAAGCCGCCCATGCCACCGGCGGGAGCAGCACCATTCGCGCCGCCGGCAGGACGTTGACCGCCCATACCGCCGCCGAAGCCGCCCATGCCACCGGCGGGAGCTGCGCCACCGGCGGGAGCAGCACCGCCGCCGAAACCGCCCATGCCGCCGGGCATCATGCCGCCGCCGAAGCCGCCTTGTCCGCCGCCGAAACCGCCCATGCCGCCGCCGAAGCCGCCCATCGCGGGGGCGCCGCCGGGAGCCGCGCCGCCAGCGGGAGCACCGCCGCCGGCAGGAGCCTGTGCTGAAAGCACGGAGGCGAGAAGCAGAGACCCGGCGATGACGGTGCCGGAAGCCAGTTTTCTGTTGAGTTTTTGTTTCATGTTTTTTTCTCCTGTTAGTTGGTTCTTGGGAGGGTTGAAAAAGGTATTTGGGGATTTTTTATCAGGATTCAGGAAACTGTTTTGTCTTTGAAAGGAAACATACTTCGGAAACAAGGAAAAGTCAATCTCAAAAACGATAGGTTATAATTTTTTTTCCCGGATAGACGGCTATTCGCATGTTAAATAACGTTCTCCCGGGAGAGACTCCGTTTCGCTTCTTCATGCCTCAAGCGGAAGGAAGAAAACAAAAAGGGCGGATCAGGATCGCTTCATCATGTGCCGTCTGAGCTTCCGATAAACGCCGGTCTTTGAAATGCGGAAAGCCTCCGGAACCAAAACGGGCTTTGCCGCCATCCGTTCTCCTCCCTCGCCATGGGGAATATTTCCTTTGCGTGACCGGCTGTCTTACGTCTTTTTCCGGGATCCGCTTGAAAGCGCGCCATTCAGCATGTATAGTAATGCAGTGGGTATCTGAAGACGAACCGTCGACGCAGATCATCGAAAGGAAAAAAATGAACGAGAACGATGCAACCGTTGAACCGACCGATTTCTGGTATATCGACTCGAAGTACCACATTCACTGCGAGGAATACATCGAGTATCACAAGGACGCGATGGACTGGGATCTGGTGTCGCAGTTTCAGACGCTCAGCGAACCGTTTATTGAGAAGTTCGCCGACCGGGTGAACTGGAAGAACATCTTTCAGTACCAGAACCTGAGCGACGCATTCAAGGCGAAATGGCGGCACAAGCTGGCGGAATGACACTCCGGCTTCCGCCGGACCTTCAGGCTACCCGTTCACTCCGCTCAGTTCTCTTAAAAGCCCCTCGCATCCTGCTGTGATGTCGTCCCACGTCGCATTGAAGTCGCCGGTGTACCATGGATCGGCGACTTCTTCGCCGGGACGGTCCGCGTAATCGAGGAGCAGCACGATCTTGTGCTCGGGATCGCCTCCCGTGATCCGGAGCGCGTTGCGGACGTTGTTCCGGTCCATGCAGACGATCAGGTCGTAATCGTCGTAATCGGCTTTCGTCATCTGCCGGGCGCGGTGACCGGCGCAGGCGATCCCGTTTTCCGCGAGTTTTCTTCGTGCGGGCGGATAGACCGGGTTGCCGAGCTCTTCACGGCTTGTCGCCGCGGAGGCGATCCCGAACCGGGTCTCGATGTGTTTTCTGCGAATCATGTCTTTCATCACGAACTCGGCCATGGGGCTGCGGCAGATATTGCCGTGGCAGACGAAGAGGATCCTGATTGAGCAAGTCATGTTTTGTTCCTCACGATGCGGGATGCTGTCATATCGAATGAACCCGAAGAGCTCCCGGCAGCCGGGCTTCGGTTGAGCGGGCTGCCGCGGACCGTCCCTGCACTCCTCGATTCATGGGCGATGCCCTCGAAGATAGATTTCGCCAAGTTCGTCCAGTCGGCCGGATTCGCGTTCTTTTGCGAGAAAGGCATTGACGAACTCGAGGAGCGATTCATGGTCCGGCGGAAGCAGAAAGCCCAGCTCGCCCCGTGTAAACGGCTTGCTCAGCAGGGGCGCGGCCAGCCTCGCATCCCGACTCGCATAATACTCGGCTTCGATGATCTCGGTGATCATTACATCCGCTTCGCCGGATGCGACCAATCCGGGGATCTCCTCGTTCACAGGGTGAATGATCAGCGCGGCCTGCGGAAGATTCGCTCGCACGAACTTCTCGTTGAGTCCGCCCGGGTTTTCCATGACCCGGACCTCCGGGCGGTTGATCGCCTCCAGACTGACGTATTGTTCCGCATCTCCGGCGCGACAGAGGACCGTTTTCCCGTTTTCAAGGTAACCGTCGGACATCAGGGCAAGTTCTTTCCGTGCGGATGTGATCGTGATGCCGCAGACCGCGAGATCGAATTTCCCGGCCAGCGTGTCGTCCATCAGCGTCGGCCAGGTGGTCGGCACGAATTCGAGCCGGACGCCGAGCGACGAAGCCAGATCTTCCGCCAGTGCGGCGTCGAATCCCGTATACTCGCCTGTTTCCCGCTCAAGAAATGACATCGGGCGATAATCCCCGGTCGCTCCGACCAGAAGGACTCCTCGGGATCGGATTGCGGAAAGAGAGTCCTGCGATGTGGCGCAGGAGGCGAAGACGAGGATGAAGAGCAGGAACAGTCCGCTCAGGAATCTTGCGATTGGTTTTCTGAACACTTGTTTTTTCATAAGGCCCCGAGTTGATTTCGGAGCTAATATATCACAGGGAGAGGAGAAAATCAAGATGAAGTCCGTCATTCCTGTGTAAAAACCGTAAGCTCATTAGCGGGAGCAATATTCTGTTCATCCTTTTTTCCTGAGACATCTTTACTATTTTTCTTGACAAAACAAAAAATTGCTTGTATATTACAAAAGAGTTATCCCGACACAGAGTCAGCCAGTCTACTCAATGAGAGGAACCCCATGCATATTGCGGACTTCATTTCCTGCCGGAACGTGATTCGTACAGCAAGCGTCAGGTAATGCGATGCAGGACTATATCTATTCCGTAATCGCCTTCCTGGCGATGGTGATCCATCTGATTATCAATTCCGACATGCTTCCCGGCCGGAAGGGCGTCCGCGACCGTGTCATGCGTGAGTACCGCATTTTTCTGGCAGGCGTATTTGCCTACTATATCACAGATGCGGGGTGGGGCGTCTTCGCCGGACTTGAATGGACGAGCGTCCTGTATGCCGATACGATGGTTTACTACATCGCGATTGCCGTATCCGTTCTCACGTTGTGCCATTTTGTCATTGACTATCTGGGGGTCAGCGGATGGAAGTCGCGGATGCTCTTCTGGTTCGGATATGTACTTCTGGGCTTATATGTCGTATTGTTGGCGTTCAATTTCTTCAATCAATGCCTTTTCTTTTTCGATGAGGAAGGCGCCTATCACCCCGGTCCGTTACGTCCTCTCCTGTTTTATCCTCTGGCCATCTTCGTTGTCCTGATGGCGTTTTTCTCGTTCATGAGGGGGATGCGCAGTCAGGAAGGCGCGCAGCGTCGAAACATGGTGGTCTTTCTGTTCTGTCTTACGATGGCGGCGGCCGTAGTCCTTCAGATCCTCTGGCCGCTCTGGCCGTTTTACGCGATCGGCTGTCTTGTCGGCAACTGCTTCTTCCATGTCTTCGTCATTGAGGATGAACGCGCGGAACGCCGGCAAGCCGTCATCGAGCACGAACAAACAATGAAACACATGGCCGAACTGAAGGAGGCGCTTGAGCGGACACGTGCCGCCGAGAAAGCCATGAAGGAATTCTTCGAGACCATCGAAAAACAGCGTCAGCAGGAGTCCGAACTGCGGAAACAGCTCGAAGACGCATTGCAATTGGCTAAGGATGCCGACCGCGAGAAATCGGCTATTCTGACGGACCTCGAAGACGCGTCCGAACTGGCCCGCCTCGCCTCGTTCCACTACGATTTCGACACGCGCATCCGCACCGGGTCCAACCTGCTTTGCGAACTCTGGCCCACGGACGAGAACGGGCGTGCGCTCCTCGAGGAACAATGGGTTTACCCGGAAGACATTCCGCTCTTCAAGGAAAACATGCGTGCCCTGTTCGAAAAGAAGGCCGAAAAAAACGCGACCGTGCAGTTCTCGTTCCGGGTCGGTTTTTCGCCCGAAAATCTGCGCCACTACCGCATGAAACTCACGCTCGACCCGCGCAACCCGAACGCGCTGACCGGCATCGTGCAGGACGTGACCGAGCTCGCGCAGAGCATGATGAAACTGAAAGACACCCAGGCGCTGTGGGACGCCGCCATCAACTCCATCCCCATCATGTTCACGGTGAAGGATATCGACGACGATTTCCGGTATCTTCTGTGCAACAAGGCGTTTGCCAGCGTCTTCAGCTTCTCGCCCGATGAAATCGTCGGCAAGACGGACCACGATATCTTCCACGACGACACGACCCTCGGCTTTGCCGACCAGCTCAATAACCCGTCGACCGGAACGGATGGCATCATGGAGATCGAAGGCGAGCTTCCGGACGGCAGCGGGAATTTCCGGTATATCAAAACCCTCATGCGGGTATTCAAGGATGCCCGCGGACACCGTCTGCTCCTGGCGGCGGCCAGCGACGTTACGGACATGCACAGGCTCTTCCAGAACCAGAAGATCGTCAACAGCCTGCTTGAGGACATCATCGGTGAAGAGGATTTCGACCTGTGCATCCAGCGCACGCTGGAAAATGTCTGCAAGATCCTCGGCGCCAGCCGCGGCTGCCTGATCCGCCATGAGGAGAACGGCAACAAAGCGCACTGTGTTTTCGAATACGTCGAGCCGACCCATGCGCACGCGTCCGTCAAAATGCTCGGCCGCACGCTTACCCGCGTCCGCGGCCTCCTGGAAAATGCGGATGACAGGCGCACGTTCGTCTGCAGCGACATGGGCTCCTTCGACTGGAGCATCGTCAAGGATGACTGGCGCCAGGCGGCCCTCGCACTCGACCTCCGGGCGATCTTCCTGTCGAGCATCCTCTGCGAGGGCGAAGTAAGGGGAAGCGTCGTATTCACCTTCGA
>Ga0310696_10005165_pt1 | contig 15794 bp, 13 predicted proteins | sample AusTroGonzalo_MG_4_FD_203885 | JGI IMG/M metagenome (GOLD analysis project Ga0310696, IMG submission 203885) | Bovine rumen microbial communities from tropical cattle in Woodstock, Queensland, Australia - Gonzalo_02 (v2) (version 2) | ecosystem: Host-associated > Mammals > Digestive system >...
GTTGACGATGATATCTCTCTGGGCGATATCCGCCGCGAAAGTGATGCTCTCGGTCAGACCCGCCTCACGAATCTGCCTCACCACTCGCTGGACCATGGATTCCTTCTCTCCCGCAGGCGTTTCCAACAGCGGCAGGAATTGTTTGGAACGGGTATCACTGGAGAGCGGCCATAGACGTTTGCCGGATCCACCGGACAGCAGTATGATCTTCATAACGGTTTTCAAATGGGTTATATCGCCTGATCTGGCGAAGACTCCGCAACATATTGAGACTCTGCCGATTGTTTGTAAAGTCTTTTCTGAATGAAGGGAGTAAAAGGAAAAAAATGGAGCGGGCGAAGGGATTCGGACCCTCGACATTCACCTTGGCAAGGTGACGCTCTACCAACTGAGCTACGCCCGCATGTTGTCAGCCGCGTGACTGACAGGGCAAATGATACCGCTTACAACAGCGATTGCAAGCGGTTTTTTGTTTTTTTTTAATTTTCTCCTGTTTTTTGCCCACAAACAGATGAATAGTCTGCATGAAATCGTTTTGCTTTAATCCTTTTGAACAGTCAATCCTTCCTGTTCAAAAAGTTCGATCAATCTCTTGTAACACTCCTCTGCCATATCTGGATAAAGTGCAACCCAGTTTTTTACATTAAATGAATCATCCGCTACCTTTAAATAAATATTCACCGCGGTATAGGGATACAGTGTCTTATCCGGATATCTAGCCGTTTTCTGAAAAACACATATAATGATTTTCATAGCTTCGTCAGAATAAAGATGATAGCCTGGAACATCTTTTTGCATAAACTTCATATCAATACCTGATTTTTCAACCTCGGAATTAAATTTTTCCTCAATTTTCTCAAGCTTATCATTCATTTCCTTGATTTTATCTAAATCAATCTTCTGCATCTTCAATATATTCAATATATTTCTCGGACGTACATTGTTTATCGTAATGATCCCCGGCTCTGTAATGGAATAGACTCCCAGTCCGGCTTTTTCCAAAGCCATGACGATTGAACAGATAACCTCTTGATATTCCTGATTGAATCGGATTTTACCTATTGTATTGGCCAGTTCCAAATCCTTTTCTCTCCAGGCATTACGCAATTCTAACGCAGGTTCTCTCTTCGCATAATATTCTTTTATAGCTTTCTCTTTTTGCTCCTCCGTTAGAGGTTGCCCTGTTGTTTGAAATCGAAATGAGGTATTTCCATTGCTTTCCTGCGCGTTCACAGTACAAACACTGACCGGCACCAAAAGTGCCCCGACTAATAATGATAACGCTAATTTATTCATAACTTAAAAATCTTCTCTTTTTACAATTATTTTTCTTTTCAGAAAGTGATTATTCTTTTATTCTTTCAGAATAGTCAATCCTTCCTGTTCAAAAAGTTCGATCAATTTCTTGTAACACTCCTCCGCAAAAGGTGTATAGAGCGTAGAACCATCATTTTTCAAATAAACATTCACTGCCGTATACCAAGGAGTTTTCTCCAGCGAAGTGCTTTGTGGACTTCTTACTGAAAGCCATACCTGATGCGCACAGATCGTTAAACCCGAAATTGTAAGAGGCGGCTGTAATCTTGGGTGAATTCTTTCATATTTCCCCTGCTCATAACTTCTACCACTCAGATTCCGTTGTTCTTCTCCTTTCTCTTGTGGTGTCAAACCAACTCCAAACTCTTCCAATTCAGAATAATATTTTTTCTGGAGTTCCAAAGTAAAATCTGTATCCAAAAGTTTGTTAGGACTTTTTGTTCTGATGATGCCCGGATTTGTCGCAATAGAATCAATAGGGATGCGCATCTTTTCCAGCATCATCACCAACGCGCACATCGTTGTCTCATAATCATCTTTTACCTTGATGGTTCCTAAAGTTTTGGCCAACTCCAGATTCTTTTCTCTCCAGGTTTGATTCAATTTACTTTTGATTTGATCCGCCTTCCTGTCTAATTCATTATCTGAAGAAAGATACCGCTGATATGCTTCTTTCCATTTCTGTTCAAGATCAGTTAATTCTTTCTCTAATTGCTTTTTTATCTCCGGATCTTGTTCTTTTTTTATTTTTCCTCCAAGTTCATTCATCTGAGGTTGTTTCTCCAAAGCAAAATCCCTCCACTCTTTTCCAAGCTTCTGGGATAACTCATAGTATTGAGAATCCTTAGATATTTGACCAACAGTGAAACTTGTATCTTCCTGCGCGTTCACAGTGCAGACAGCGGCCGGCACCAGAAGTGCCCCGACTAATAATGATAACACTATTTTTTTCATAGCTTTTTTCTTTTTGATTTTTCTACTACATCATTGTAAGGTCCCGTACCTTACTAGGCTTCCCAAAGGATATAAAAAAGAAAAAAAAAAAAATGCAAGCAAAAAATTTAATTTCTTTCATTTTTCTCCAAATCACTGTTTCCCGGTTCAATAAAATGGAGCCGCGCGGTTCTTTTTTCGGTTTCGGGCTTATTGTCTTGCTTTCGTTCCGTGATGACTTTATCCTCTCTCCCGTATGTTGTTGAGACGAATAAAATATCTCTTGATGTTAGCGGCTGCTATGGCAAGCCTGACACTCGCAAATGCTCAGACCGCCGCGGCTGATCTCAGCGGGACATCCGGCCCCGTCAGTATTCGCCAGTTCAATGTACTGCCGGAAAACAGCGCGGAAACCAATAAGATCAACCTGCAAAAAGCAATAGACTGGGCCGCGCGCCGCGGTGCCGCTCTGTATGTGGAGCCAGGTGAGGAAGCGTACCATGTGGCCGGCGGGATCGTTCTCCGCCAAAACGCCTCCCTGATCGGAGCGCATGGCCCCACCGGACGCGGGACCCGTCATCCCGACAAACGTCAGCCGGTGGGCAGCGTGTTCAAGATTACCGACACGAATGCCGCTTTTATCACGGTGGAGAACGCCACCCAGATCCGGGGCATCCAGTTCTGGTATCCGGAACAAACTCTGCGCGAACCGGAAAAAGTGATCGCCTATCCGCCCACCATCCAGGTCTCTCAGGAAAAATCGGTCCAGGGGGTCACTCTGAGCTGTCTGACTTTCTACGGCGAATACATCGCGATGGATTTCAATGCCACCGCGCCGCGCATCTGCGAACAGATCCTCTTTGAACACTGCTACGGCTATCCCCTGAGCGGCGAGTTCATCCGCATTGACCGCTGCTATGACATCCCGCGCATCCTGCACTGTCATGTAAACCCCTCCAACCAGCGCATCTTTGCCGGAGGTTTCAGCCGTTCGGTGATAGACTCCGTTATCCACCGCAAGACTTTTACCTACGCCATCAACCATACGGACAACGCCCAGCTGATGGATGTCTTCACCTTTGGCGTGTACGGCGGCATCTATCTGGGCCCGGCCACCTACGGCCAGCTGACCAATTTCAATCTGGACTGTGTGGGAGTCGGCATCCATAAATGCGGCGACAGCACTTTCAACCGCAACTGGCAGATCGCCCAGGGCAGCATCATTGCCAATGTAGGCGACAAGCTGGAAGACATACATCCTATTATTATAGAAGGCGAAGGCCATACTTCTTTTACAAATGTGGAAGCCTTTTCCGGCCCGAACGGAGCCGTCACCGCCATCGCCAAGTCTCAGGATTTCATGCTGATCCGCGGCAACAAGAAGCTGACCGTCTCACTCTACGGCGCGCGGATGCGCAATTATGAGAGCGAGAACCCCTTGACGATCCTCAATAAGAACGCGGTCGTCCGCGCGACAGACTGTATCGATAAAAACGAAAATCCTTGGGAAATGAGATAATTTATGGAAATCGAAGGCCAACTGAACGCAACTGAACGCAAGATATTGATGGATGCCGTAGCCAACGGCCGGCCCGAAACCGTTCTGGAAGTCGGGACCTATCTGGGCGGCGGCAGTACGATCCACCTGCTCAAAGCACTCCATGCCAACGGCAAAGGGCATCTTTGGGGCATCGAGGCCGACAAATCTATCTATGAGCGCATGACCGCCAATATCAAAGCGGCCGCGCCCGAAGCCTACGACCGTTTCACTCCCGTTTTCGGATTCTCCCAGAATGTCATTCCCGAATGGCTCAAAGAGCATACCCGCGCGGACATCGTTTTTCTGGACGGAGGCAACAATCCCATGGAGCAGATCACGGAGTTCGAGCTTCTGGCGCCGTTCATCCCGGTCGGCGGCGAGCTGTTTTCGCACGATGTCAAACTGCGCAAAGGCAAGTGGCTGCGTCCCTATATGGAACGGCTGGACAACTGGGAAACGAAATTCCACGATGTCAGCGATGAAGGACTGTTCTACGGCAAGAAGATCGCTCCCGAACCTTCCGCCGCCAGCCTGAAAGCAGCCCGAAGCAAACTCTTCCGGATGAAGCTGGAACCGAGCGAACTGGCCGCCATCATCCTGCCGCACAGTGTCCGGGCCGCCGTTCTGAAAATGCTGCCCAGAGGATTATCCAGACGGCTTTCCGACGGCAGATAAAACATCAACAGCTGCAAAATATTTTGAAAGTCATTTTTTCACATAATCTGCCCTTCTTCCTGGCTCACGGCGGGATGCAGACGCTCAGCGAATCGCTGATGCGCGAGATCGCCGGTCTGGGCGTGGAAGTGGAGCAGGAACGCTGGTGGGATCCTCAGCAGAAGGGCGACATTCTCCACTACATCATGCGTCCGCCCTACGCGGTGAATGTCCGTCTGGCTCATGAAAAAGGATTCAAAGTCATCATGACCGAGAATCTGGATCAGACTGCCTCGCGAACCAAGACACAGCTTTTCATCCAGCGGCAGATCACCCGCTGGGCGCGCCGTCTGGTGCCGGGGCTGGTCAACCGCATGGCCTGGGATGTTTATCAGCTGCTGGACGCGATGGTCTATGTGGTGCCGATCGAGCTGAAGGTGGCGCAATACCTGTTCGATGCGCCCGCCGACAGAGGCTATATCATCTCTCAAGGTCTTGAAGAACAGGCTATTCAGAAACTTTCCTCTCCGGAGGGCATGGGGCAGGGCGATTTTCTGGTCTCGGTGGCTGTTATCTCCGAGCGCAAGAACTCCCTGCTGCTGGCCGAAGCCGCCCGCAAAGCCAACGTTCCCATCGTGTTTCTGGGCAAGCCGCTGGTGGAAGACGATTATTATCAGCGTTTTCTGAAAGCGGCAGACGGCAAGCTGGTCAAATACGCCGGGTTTGTCTCTGTGGAGGAGAAATACGACTACCTGCGCCGGGCGCGCGGTTTTGCCCTGATGAGCCAGTTCGAGAGCGGCTGTATCGCCATCTATGAAGCGGCCGCGGCGGGACTGCCTCTGCTGCTGCCGGATCTGCCCTGGGCCTCAAAAGTTTACGGCCATCTGGAAAAAGTGCGGACCGTTTCGCTGGGCTCGGCGGATCACATCGCGGAGGCTCTGAAGAGCTTCTACTCGTGGTCTCAGCGCCAGTCTCAGCAGACCTTCCCCATCCCCAGCTGGAAGCAGGTCGCGCAGAAATATGTGAAAATTTACGAAAAGATTCTCTCTGAGAGGTCATAAACCCGAAAAAACGGAGAGAAAAAGCAAAAAATTGAACGAAATCGCCATTTTATCCGCGAGAAGTATTGACACGGAACAGCGTGACAAGTACACTGAGAGCGGTATTGTTTTAGGGACATGTATTTAAGAATAGCATTGATAATCGCCCTGGTCGCCGGACTTGCTTCGGTGGGAGTCAACTACACTAAAGTCAAAGAAAAGATCGAGACCTTGCAGTCCGACTTGGCTACGACCACTGACAACTTGAACACGACCACGCGCGAATTAAGGGAAACCTCTAACACTCTGAGGGAAACCCAGGAGAATTTAAAGAACACGACTTCTGATTTGGTCAATACCCGCGCCGAGTTGGATCAAACGATCCGCCAGCGTGATGATCTCGACAAACTGGCCAAACAGAAGATGGCTCAGTTGGAAGAGACCGAAAAGAGCTTGAGCGATGCCAATTCCAAGCTCTCCCGTTGGGATGCTCTCCGCATGGAGCCGGGAGATGTGCGTCAGATGCAGGCCGATCTGCGTGAAGCGGTCAACAACAATAAAGCGCTTCTGGATGAGAATGATCTGCTGAACAGAAAGGTCGCCCGTCTTCAAACTGATTTGAGCCGCTACACCAAAGGTGACAAAGCGGTCATACTGCCGGAAGAATTGAAAGGCAAAGTCACCGCCGTGGATCCCAAGTGGGAATTCGTGGTGCTCGATATCGGTTCCAATGACAATGTGGAGGAACAGGGCGAGCTGCTGGTTTCCCGTGACGGGAAACTGATCGGCCGCGTGAAAGTCGTTTCTGTGGAACCGACTTACAGCGTTGCCAGTTTAGTTCCCGGATGGCTGGCCGACGGCGAGCTGATCCTGGAAGGCGACAGCGTGATGGCCGCTAAATTCTAGGCAGAATGCGCAAGAGATCACTCAATCTGTTTGCCCGTTTGATCGTTATAGCCTGGGTGCTGGCATCCGGCTTTGCTTTGAGCGGCTGCAGATCTATCGAGGATGACCTGGCCAACGATTCGTCACGTCCCTGGAACAGTCCGCGCGGCTGGGATTCCCGCCTTCCCTCTCAAATGATGGAAGGCCGCTAAGCTCTCTTGCAGTGATATTTTGAAAAGCGTTCTCCGGTGAGGACGCTTTTTTTGTGGTAAGATTTAAACAAATTATTCCTGAAAATGAACTTATTTGATCTGAAAAATGAAATCGCCGTCGTGATCGGCGGAACCGGCGCGCTGGGTGGTGTCGCCGCGGAAGCCCTGGCCGGTGCCGGAGCCAAAGTCGTCATCATTGGACGCAACGCCGAACGCGGTCAGCAACGAGTCGCCTCTATCCAAAAAAACGGTGGACAAGCTCTTTTCGTCGCTGCGGATGCCTCCGACAAGGCATCCCTTGAAAACGCGCGCGATACGATCCTGAAGACCTGGGGCACGCCCTCGATCCTGGTCAACGCTGCCGGAGGCAATTCTCCGGAAGGCACTGTCAGCAAAGATCATCCTGTGGAAGATATCCGGGCGGAGGACTGGACTTCCCTGTTCAAAATGAATCTGGTGGGCGGCGCTCTGCTCCCCTGTCAAATCTTTGGCAAACTGATGTGCCGGCAGGGCAAAGGCAGCATCATCAATTTTGCCAGCGTCTCCGCGCATATCCCCCTTTCCCGTGTGGTAGCCTACAGCGCCTCCAAGGCCGGAGTCCTGAGCCTGACCCGTTTTCTGGCCAGAGAATGGGCACCCTGCGGCGTGCGTGTCAACTCCATCACTCCGGGATTCTTCCCGGCGATGCAAAACCGCTCCCTGCTGTTCAACGAGGACGGCACCCCCACGGACAGAACGCGCTCCATCTGGGAACACACGGCCATGAAACGTTTCGGCAAACCAGAAGAATTGGGCGGCGTGATCGTCTTTCTGGCTTCACAGGCAGCCAGCAGTTTTGTGACCGGCACCGACATCCGTGTGGACGGAGGCTTCCTCTCGCAGACGATTTGATCTCAGGTAAAAAGAACCACGGATAAATACAGATATTTTGTTTATCCAAAGGTTATTACAAAATTCGTCCACAATTGTGGACGAATTTGTACTTACCGAAAATCGGCAACGTTGACGATTCTGAAAACTCAAATTTACATCAAGTTGAGATAGATTCTGAATATCCCAATTTGAGACAAAAACTGACCTCATCCTTAGCCTCAGTGTGCTCTACGGGATATTTAATCGATAAATCCTCCGAAAAAAAGACGCGCCGTTGCGCGTCTCTACAAAACATATTGTTTATCAATAATTTATCTGTTGTTCTTTTTGTCTTTAATAATCGTACAGGCCGCTGTCGTGGCTGTAGCCGCCGTAACCGCCTCCGCCATAGCCACCTTCTTCTTCGCCTTCACCTTCGTTCAAACCAAAGACATCGCCCATATCTTCTTCAATTTTCTCCGGTGAATCGCCTTTTTCCAGACGCTTGAGAGCCTGGTCGAACTCCTTGGGAACGACACCGGGCGGAAGAGCGTCCTTCATCTTTTTCATCACGTGCGCCAGGTGCTTGGGGTTGTTCTCGTCCACATATTCGAGATCTTTTTCGATATCCCCCATAACCCGTTCCATGCGAGCCTCATCATCCGGAGTCAGGCCGGAATCGTCCCCCGGCGTGGGAGCCGCCGGTTCCTGAACGCCGCGCGGAGCGGCAAACCGGCTCATCAGTTTTTCCATCTTCCGCCCGCCGCACTTGGGACAGGACGGCACACGCGGAGGAGTAAGTGTCTTTGAAAAGAAGCTAAAGACTTTCTTGCACTTAGGACAGGCATATTCGTAAATGGGCATTGCTTTTTATCCTTATTCGATCACCGCGAAAGAACAGCGGAAATGTCCGCCGGGCTTCGCTTAAGCTATTCTAGCGAAACGGCGGGGAAATTCAATTTTGAAATTGAGCCGATAATGTGAATAAATTACTGACAGATGCCGGGATTGGTTCTATCATAGTGCTTGTACAGGTGTCCCTTTTGGGGAAACATTCTCTGAGGATCATCCTAAAAGAAGAAAGTTACGATTTATGGCAGAAAATAATGTTGTACTAACCCCTTTGAAAATCAAAAGCAAACTGGCTCCGGCTCCCACGGCGGAACCCCGGTATTCGATCCAGATCAAGAACCGCGCAGGCCAGACCGTCACTGTGGCCGATCCCAGAGCGACCCGCGCGCTGGTGGCGTTGATGGATATGCATGCTGTCAACGGCGGAGCGGCCAGCCACTGGGGCGGACCTTCCGCCTTTGCGGAGATCTCGGCAGCCGCCCATGCCATCATGTTTTCTGTCAAGGACCGCGCCTGGTTCGACGCGTACCATTTTGTGAATGACGCAGGCCACGCCGAAAACGGCATCTATGCCATCCGCGCGAATTACGGTTTTGACGGAATGACCTTTGAAACGCTGAAAGGATTCCGCAGTTTCAACAGCAAGCTGACCGGTCACGGTGAATCCCATCTGAACCCGGAAGGCGTTTTCCTGAGCAACGGACCGCTGGGCTCTTCCCTGCCCCAGGCACAAGGTCTGGCTATGGCCGACAAGGTGGCCGGCAATGACCGTGTGACACTGTGTCTGATGTCCGACGGAGCCAGCATGGAAGGCGAAGCCAAGGAAGCCTTCAGCGCGATCCCCGGTTTCGCGGCCAAAGGCAAGATGAATCCCTTTGTGATGCTGCTTTCCGATAACAACACCAAGCTCTCCGGCCGCATCGATAAAGATTCCTTCTCCATGATCCCCACCTTTGAAGCGCTGAGCGTGCTGGGCTGGAATGTCATCAAAGTGGCGGACGGCAACTGCATGGAAACCGTCTATCAGGCGGTGGAAAGCGCCATCGAACAGGCCAAAGCCGACCCCACCCGCCCTGTCTGCGTCTGGTTCAAGACCGTCAAAGGCAAAGGTGTGAAGTCCACCGAGGAAAGCGCCAGCGGCGGACATGGCTACCCTCTGAAAAACGCGGAAAAAATAGTGGACTTCATGAGCGAGATCTATGGCGGTTTCGATAAGCTGCCGGCGGAATTCCTGACTTGGGCTGAAAGACTGAATGAGGAATGGATGACCGCGGAAGCCTCCAAGAAAATGAAGCCGGCCGCGGCCGCTCCTGCCGTGAAGAAGGAAAAAATCCAGGCTGGTCTGGCTCGCGGCGCTGTCAAGGCCGCCGAAGAAGGTGCTCCCGTCTATTCCGTCAGCTGCGACGTGCAGGGCTCCACCGGGATCGCCGCGTTCCAAAAAGCTTTTCCAGATCGTTTTGTGGAAGTCGGCATCGCAGAATCCAACATGATCAGCGTAGCCGCCGGTTTCTCCAAACTGGGCTTTATCCCGATCGTGGACGCGTTCGGCCAGTTCGGTGTGACCAAGGGCAATCTGCCACTGACGATGGCCAATCTCTCTCAGGCACCGGTCATCGGGATGTTCTCGCACGTTGGTCTGCAAGATGCCGCCGACGGTGCGTCTCATCAGGCGACCGCCTATTTCGCCGCGCTCTCCGCCATTCCACACCTGGTCGTGGTGGCTCCGGCCTGCGCCGCCGAAGCCGAATCGCTGATGTATCAGGCCATCAAGAAAATCGAATCCGACCGCAAAGCCGGCAAAGACGGTGAATCTGTTGTGTTCTTTGTGGGACGCGAAGGTTATCCCACCTATTGGACCGAAGGCGCGACCTATTCCTGGGGCAAGGCACAGGTCCTGACACAAGGCAGCGATGTGGTGATCGCCGCCTGCGGTCCGCTGCTGGGCTACGCTCTCAAGGCTGCCGAATCTCTCAAGATACAAGGTGTCGCCGCGACAGTCATCAACAATCCTTTCATCAACCGCGTGGATGTCGAAACCATCGGCAAAGCGGTGAAGACCGCTCAAGGCCGCATCATCACCGTGGAAGATCATCAGCTGATCTGCGGCATGGGCGCGCAGATCGCTCACTCACTGGCTCAGAACGGGATCGCCTGCGACATGAGATCGCTCGGCATCCGCGGTGAGTTCGGACGTTCTGCCTATAAAGTTGAGGAGTTATACAAAGCGCAGGGAATGTACACAGACGACATTATCAACGCCGCTATGAAACTTCTCAAACGCTGGTAATCTTATGAAGAAACGACCCGTTCCGGAAACAAACGAAGATTTCGAGCCGATCCCTGTGGAGACACGGCTGGGCGATGCTCTCAGCCAAACTCCGCTGCTGGATATCCATACGCATCTGTACGATCCGGCCATGGGAAAAATGCTCCTGTGGGGCATAGATGATCTGCTGGTCTATCACTATCTGGTTTCGGAAGTGTTCCGCTATCTGCCGGTACCCTACGAGGACTTTTTCGCGCTGGATAAAGAACAGCAGGCCGACTTCATCTGGAACGAGCTTTTTATTCAGCACTCTCCCATTTCCGAGAGCTGCCGCGGTGTCATCACCACGCTGAACATGCTGGGGCTGGATGTCAATAAACGTGATCTGAAAAACATCCGCAAATGGTTCTCCAAGCGTACAGCCGAAGAACACGTCAACGATGTTTTTGAACTGGGAAATCTGCGCGGTGTCGTGATGACCAACAGTCCTTTTGACCGGGAAGAGATCCAAATCTGGAAACGCGGTTTCAAACGCGACAGCCGTTTTCTGGCCGCGCTGCGCGTGGATCCGCTTCTGATCAACTACAAGGACACCATACCCTTCCTGCGTGAACAGGGTTACGATGTGCGTCCCGAACTGGATGAAACGACCCGAAGCGAGCTGAGACGTTTCCTCAGTGAATGGGCCGACAAGATAGATCCGCTCTACCTGATGGTTTCACTGCCGCCGGAATTTACTTACAATGTGGAGACCTCGCGTCACCGGATGCTGACCAAAGTCATCCTGCCCTTCTGCCGTGAGCGCTCAATGCCTTTTGCGATGATGTGTGGTGTGACCCGCGCGGTGAACCCGTCTCTGCAGCTGGCCGGCGACAGCGTGGGACGCTCTTCCATTGAATCCGTGGAGAACCTCTGCCGGACATTCCCGGAAAACAAATTCCTGGTCACCGTCCTTTCACGCGAAAACCAGCATCACCTCTGCGTAGCCGCCCGGAAATTCCGCAACTTGCATCCTTTCGGCTGCTGGTGGTTCAACAATATACCGACACTGATTGACGAGATCACCAATCTGCGCTTTGAGCTGCTGGGGCTCAGCTTTACCCCTCAGCACTCTGACGCACGGGTGCTGGATCAACTGGTTTACAAGTGGACACATTTCAAAGAATCCCTGATCCTGACTTTGGGCGAGAAATACTCTGCGCTGGAAGCTTCCGGATGGGAGATCAGCGACAAAGATATCCAACGCGACCTGAAAGGTCTGCTGGGAGGAGAATTTGAAGCCTTCTGCAAAGAAGAATCACAAAACAAATAAACTTAAACAAACAATTATGAAACTGCACTTCTTAGGCGCGACACGCACAACGACCGGTTCCAAGTATCTGTTGGAAGTCAACGGCTCAAAGATCCTGCTCGAATGCGGCCTTTACCAGGGCAAACGAATGGAATCCATTGAGAAAAACCGCAACTTTGATTTTGACCCGGCTACGCTGGATTGTGCCGTGATCAGCCACGCACATATCGATCACTGCGGCAATCTGCCACTGCTCTGCTCGAAAGGCTTCAAGGGAAATATTTACAGCACTTTCGCGACACGCGATCTGGCCAGCATCATGCTGGAGGACTCTGCCCGAATCCAACAGGCTGACGCGCAGTTCGTCACCAAAGAGCGAGCCAAAGAAGGTTTGGGACCGGTAGCTCCACTTTATACAAAAGAGGAAGCGGAAAAATCCGTCCGCCAGTTTATCAGCTTGAACTACTACCGTCCGATGCCAATCGCTCCCGGAGTTACGCTGACCTTCTATGATGCCGGCCATATTCTGGGCGCGGCGCAGGTCTGTCTGGATATCGTGGAGCACGGGCGCAAATTCCGTTACCTTTTCTCCGGCGATATCGGACGCGGCAATGATGACATTCTGCGCGATCCCGATCCGGTGGAAAATGTGGATTTCCTCCACATCGAAAGCACCTACGGCGACCGTCTGCACTCGCCCCGCAGCAAAGCGACGGAAGAAGTTTACAAATATGTGCGTCAGGCCATCTCGCAAAAGGCGCTTGTTTTGATCCCGGCCTTCAGCATGGGCCGTACTCAGGATATCGTTTACACTCTGCACCAGCTGACAAAAGCCGGTCGTCTGCCCAAAGTCCCGATCTATGTGGACAGTCCCCTGAGCGTCAACGCAACAGAAGTTTACCGTCTGCATCCGGAGTGCTTTAATAATGACATCTATGAATTTCTGCAAAGCGGAACGAATCCCTTCGGTATGGATAACCTGACCTATATCCGGGAAATATCCCAGTCGCAGAAACTGAACAAAGTCAAAAAATCTGCCATCATCATCAGTGCGTCGGGAATGTGCGAAGCCGGGCGCATCCGTCACCATCTGAGCAACCACATCAACGATCCGCACACGCTGGTTCTCTTTATCGGCTACTGCGCGGAAAATACACTGGGCGCGGCAATCCTGGCCGGCGAAAAGAAAGTCAACATTTTCGGTCATCCTCACAGTGTCCGGGCCCATATCGCTCAGATCGATTCCTTCTCCGGTCACGCAGATCGTGATGAACTGCTCAAATACATCGGAAATTTGAAAGGTGATCTGAAAAAGATTTTCATCTCCCACGGCGAGGAAGATCAGTCTCTCGGCTTTGGAGAACATCTGAAAGAATTCTGTCCGAAGAGCGAAGTCATCGTTCCCGAACTAGGAAATGTTTTCACACTTTAAATTGTTTTATTTTATCATGAAATTGAATTCACTTACAAAAATGTCAGCCGTGTTGGCCGCCTGTAGTTTCATCTCACTGGCCAGCGCTCAAGAAAACGCGCCTCAGGTTCCCTGCTGCGCAAAATGTCTTATCAATGACGCTCGTGTCCCGGAACCGGCAATGGATTCCTTTGACGGACGCATCGAGAAGGACCCCCGTGTCCGCACTTATGTGACACCGGCCCGCATCGTCTGGCAGACGGAGAACACCGAAAAATCAAAAATCCAAAACACGGCATTCCTGCTGAAAAACACCTCCGGCCAGATCAGTCTGACCAATCCGGAACTTTGCGTTTTTGAAAATAAAGGCGAAGCTCCCGGTGTCATCCTGGACTTCGGCACAGAGCTTTCCGGCGGCATCCAGATCGGATGCTCCGGCACTTCTACCGGCAAACCCGTTCAAATCCGCATCCGCTTTGGTGAATCTGTCAGCGAAGTGATGAACGATATCGGCGGAGACAAAAACGCGACCAACGATCACGCTGTCCGCGACCAAACCACTTTGGTTCCCTGGCTGGGTACGGCAGAGATCGGCAACACCGGTTACCGCTTCGCCCGCATCGACCTAGTTCAGCCCAACAGCACGATGAGCCTCAAGTTCACCCGTGCCGTTTTCCTGTTCAACGATCTGCCCTATCTGGGCTCCTTTGTGTCCAGTGATGATCGTCTGAACAAGATCTGGCAGACGGGAGCCTACACCGTCCAGCTGAATATGCAGAACTACGTGTGGGACGGTTTCAAACGCGACCGTCTGGTCTGGATCGGTGACATGCACCCGGAAACCATGACCATCAACACCGTTTTCGGCAATAACTGGATGGTTCCGCGCAGTCTGGATCTGGTGCGTGACGAGACACCGCTGGGTTCCTGGATGAACGGCATCAGCTCCTACTCCATCTGGTGGCTGCTCATCCATAATGACTGGTACCGTATCAACGGCGATCTGGACTATCTCCAGCAGCAGAAGCCTTATTTGACTGGACTTCTGCGTCAGCTGCTTGCCTGCGTGGATGAAAAAGGTGTGGAAAAAATGCCAGAAGGCCGTTTTCTGGATTGGCCCAGCAATGCCAACCCGAAAGCCATCCATGCCGGTCTGCAGTCCCTGATGATCCTGGCCTTTGATGCCGGTGTGAATCTCTGCGACACTTTGGGCGAAAAAGGGCTTTCAAAAGAATGCGCGGATATGGCCGCTAAAATGCGCACCTATATTCCTGATCCCAACAACAGCAAACAGGCCGCCGCTCTCATGGCGCTGGCCGGTCTGGGTGACGCAAAAGATCTGAATGAAAAAATCATGGCTGTGGACGGCGCTCAAAGAATGTCCACTTTCTATGGCTACTACGTTCTGCTGGCGCGCGCTAAAGCCGAAGATTATCAAGGCTGTCTGGACGTGATCCGCGAATACTGGGGCGGAATGCTCGATATGGGTGCCACAACGTTCTGGGAAGATTTCGACATCAACTGGATGAAGAACGCGGCCCGCATCGATGAAGTCGTTCCGGCGGATAAAGTGGATATCCACGGCGACTACGGCAACTACTGCTATGTCGGACTGCGCCACAGTCTGAGCCACGGCTGGGCCAGCGGTCCGACCTCCTGGCTGTCTGAGTTCGTGCTGGGTGTCCGTGTAGAAGACGGCGGCAAGATCGTCAAGATCAATCCGCACCTGGGCGATCTGGAATGGGTCAGAGGCACTTTCCCGGTCAAAGGCGGTGTTCTGGAAGTCAGCCACAAAAAATATGAAAACGGCTCCATCAATACTCTTGTCACCGCGCCTAGAGGTGTCAAGATCGTCAGTGACAGCAAAATAAAAATCAAGAGAAAGTAATAAACACCCTTCTCTGAAAAAAGCGGGCAGAATAAACATCTGCCCGTTTTTGTTATATCTATTCCTTCGCTTTGCGCAAAGGCGGATTCTCCTTTGCCGTCAGCTCCAAAACCGACAACTTGGCGACAGCCGTGATCGCGAGAGCCTCCCGGTTGTAATCGAAATGACGTGTCTCATCCCAGCGAGCCATGATGACATCATCGATCGCCTTCCGCTTTTCTTCACCTTCCAGAAAAGCGATACAAGCAGTACCTATCACACTTTTATAGTGCATGGTGGCCTTTTTCTTCTCAGCATCACAATCTATCCTGATGGGAATGTCCATTTCAAATGAACATTTCTTGTTTCGGTTCATCAATTCATATTTTCGTCCGGCCAGTGCGCCGTGAACATAAAAATCGATCTGTTTCCCCGAAACCGTATAACCGAAATTAAGCGGCACGATATAGGGAAACTCCCCATCCGCCAGTCCGATCCTCAATATTTCGCACTGGTCTATGATTTCGATTATCCTGTCAAAATCAATGATCTCTCTGTCTTTGCGTCTCATTATGAACTCTTCTCATTTATTTTGCATTGGCATTCCCGTTTCTCTGCAATAGCAAGAAAAGATTAGCAGAAAATCAATTTGTGTAACGAAAATTGCAAAAAAC
>Ga0310696_10005166_pt1 | contig 15793 bp, 12 predicted proteins | sample AusTroGonzalo_MG_4_FD_203885 | JGI IMG/M metagenome (GOLD analysis project Ga0310696, IMG submission 203885) | Bovine rumen microbial communities from tropical cattle in Woodstock, Queensland, Australia - Gonzalo_02 (v2) (version 2) | ecosystem: Host-associated > Mammals > Digestive system >...
CTTTCCGCCCGCGCCTACGACCGCATCCTCAAGGTGGCCCGCACAATCGCCGACCTCGACGGCAGCCCGAACATCGAAATAGGGCATTTGTCCGAGGCAATCAATTTCCGGAATTTGGATAGGGATAATTGGGGAAGGAGGTGATGATGCATCGTCCACACCAACACCAGTTCTAGCAATGCTGACAGAATGATTGTGTGCGGCAAAAAAACAGTGTGCTGTGTAAAATTTTTGTATTTTTGCGGTTGAAATATCGTTTTTGAAGTTGAACAAGATAAAACAGGACCATGTGTACGTATTATATAACATTGAACGACACGCTTATAGAGCAAGTGCGCGATTCTTTTGACAATGAACAAGCATTGGAACGTTGGTTGCAAGAACAAATGGAACAGGCTTTATTACAGCTGTATAACAGCCAACGTCGTGCCGTATTATCAAAAGCCCGCCAGACAATTGAGGACATGCGTCAACACAGCGAAGAAAATGGCAATTCCGAACTGACACTTGACGAAATCAATGAGGAAATCCGCCAAGCCCGTTTAGAACGCAAGAAAAACGCTTTATGAGTACTGTTTATGCTGTCTTCGACACTAATGTCCTGGTTTCGGCTTTGATGTCAAAATGAGACGATTCTCCGACGGTGCTCCTGCTTAACCATGTGCTTGACGGACGTATTGTTCTCGTTTATAATGAGGAAATCTTATCAGAATATCAGGAAGTGCTGCATCGTGACAAGTTCGGTTTCAGCGATGAACGCATCAAGACTGTTCTTGAAGTGGTAAGAACAGGTCTTTGTCTTGGCCGAACCCCAAGCAATGAAATATTTCCCGACCAAGACGATGCCGTCTTTTATGAAGTGGCACTATCCAAAGAGGGAACATTTCTGATTACAGGTAATCTCCGCCACTTCCCGAAATCCCCAATAGTGGTCACTCCTGCTGAAATGATAAGCATCTTGGAGGCGAAGTAAAACGATTTATTTACCCCTCTCCCAAAAAAAATCACACCTGACAATTGGGGGCGGAGGTGATAAGTCACAACCAGTACCATCTGTTGCGCGAATGCAACTTTTTTCTGAAAAAATGTATTTTGCGTGCAACATTTATGCACTGTTGTTCCAAAGCCTCGGAGAGGCGTCACGCACGCAGTGCAATTAACACCATACAAGCGAAGCGCAGTATGGTGACTGACAGACGCGGCTGGTCCGGCATATCGGAGATATGCGACATCTCACTGTTGCCGTCATCCGGCATAGCTACTCGCATCTCTCCGAGATGCCCATAGTGCGTGTGCATCGCCAACACCACACTGCGCCTGACGACTTGTATGGTGTTAATTGCGCCTGTCAGCGCGTCTTATGCCTCCGGCATGGTGTCCAGAAAAGTACAGTATCATAATAGTCTAATTATTGGATTATTATGACGGTGCAAAATAACACCATTAAATTCAATAATCAGTGTTCTATTTCCGAGAAAAAGTGGAGTCAATGAATATAGACATCTGAATACCAACTTAAACTCGTTTTCGGTATATTGACCACATAAGAAAGGTTCCATTTCTCCATAAGATTGTGCTTTTGTGTTATGAACAGGGGAACCAGCTACATTGACTCAAGAATCTCAAGGAATTCTTGACGAGTCATTCCGAGTTCGCGTATGATGTTGCGGACGATAAACTCAGGTATGGGCTCGACGTGTGTTTGGAATACTATGGTGCGTCTTAAGCCGGGCTTCGTCCAAATCTCATGTCCGCCAGCAGTCCGTAACGGCTGTAAACCTAAGCGTAACAGGATGTCTCTGAATTCTTTTACGGTAATGTTAGACAGCTTCTTCATATCTTTAGGCCATTGCTGCTATACGCATTGGAGCTGACACCTTTTCGTAATTGATATGTCCACCGAGGAGTTTGGAAACTTCTGGCTTGCGGACAAGACGGCTGAAAGAAGGGGGAGTGAGCTTCTTTTCAGTAACAGTCCAGCCGTGGTCACGCAAATCGTCCCATAATGTACCTAACTCAAGGCATGTTTCGATATAAATTTGAAACCGTTCATAGAAGTTTTTGACGGCATCACTATAGTCTTTGCCAGAAGTGCTGATGTCGAGCGACGGGCAATAAGCAATAAGATTGTCGCCTTCACGGAAGATGTAATACTCTATTGAAAAACGATATTCTCCGTTGGTTTTACTGTTCATAGGTGTACTTTTTTTTCAATTTGCAAAGATACACTTTATTTCCTATAATAATGTGGCTTTTCTATTTTCCACGTCTGCATACTCATATTCGTATGTGTTTTTTTGAACCGTACCCAACGACTGGTCGCGAAGGAAGAAGGAAAAGATTCTTTCCACACAATTTCCATATTGGTCATATAATATTTCATAAATGGAAGACCAATAGTCCCCTTTTTGTTGTAGGTTTTCATGCGAATCAGCTGATTCAGATTATTGTATTCATAAACTGGTCCTTTCATATACCTCCCGACCGACATCGCCGCCGGCGCGGGAAATTCAGAAGCAGCGGTTCGAGGGGCATCCGGGGTTGTTCGCCAACGCGCAGATGAGCAGCCGGATGGTGCGTGAGTTCTGCCGTATTGACGAGGCGGGGCAGCTGATTCTGAAGCAGGCCATGGACCGTCTCGGTCTCTCCGCCCGCGCCTACGACCGCATCCTGAAGGTGGCCCGCACCATCGCCGACCTCGACGGCAGCCCGAACATCGAAATCGGGCATTTGAGCGAGGCAATTAATTTTCGGAATTTGGACCGTGACAGTTGGGGGCGGAGGTGATTCCATCGCGGAAACCTGCGGAAAATGCGGAAACCTGCGGAAAATGTGGAAACCTGCGGAAATTGGTCCGTGTCGCCCCTGAAGTGGGCTGGTCTTCGCCCGTGTGCGCCGTTTCTACCGAGCTTTAGCCCCTGACCGGGGCTTTGTGTCGCCCCTATCGGGGCGAGGTTGTGTTCTCTTGCGGTGGTCCTACCGAGCTTTTGTCCCTGTCGGGACAATATGTTGTTCGGTAACGGATTGCGATAAATGGAACGGCCGCGAAGGGCCCCGATAGGGGCCGAAGCTCGGTAGATGGTCGCGCGATGGCGACGTGAAGCCCCGATCAGGGGCGACAGCTCGGTAGAATTGAATTGCAACGATTTGTCAACGTCCCGAAAGGGACGTCTCAAAAAACATTTTTAAAATCAAAAACGAAAGAAAATGAAAGCATTCAGAAACGACACCTACACGCAAATCCACATACAATTTGTTTTTGCAGTTCAAAACAGGGAATCCTTGATTCTAGAATCTTGGCGAGAGCGGTTGTACAAATACATGATTGCAATTATTCAGAACAACCGTCATAAGGTGTTGTCCATAGGCGGAACGTCCGATCATATACATATTTTGGTTGGGATGCGCCCCTTTCAGTCTGTTTCAGATCTGATGAGGGATGTTAAAGGATGTTCGTCAAAATGGATTAATGAGAATAGGTTGGCAAATGGCTGGTTTTCCTGGCAGGAGGGTTATGGCGCATTCTCCTATGCAAAAGAAGACCTGCCTAATGTCATCCGTTACATTGAGAATCAAACTGAACATCATAAACAGAAAGACATGGTGGACGAATACAAGAATCTTTTGAAAGAACATGGTGTTGAATATGATGAACGAAACATTTTTAAGCCAATTGAATGATTTGTTGTTTGTCTGACATCACTGCCGGGATGAAATTAACAGGATATCGCCCTTCCTACCGAGCTGTTGTCCCTGCCGGGACAAGGTTTCGCCCCTGTCGGGGCGAGGTTGCTGCTCTGGCGCCGTTCCTACCGAGCTTTAGCCCCTGACCGGGGCTTTGTGTTGCCCCAGTCGAGGCAAAATGGAATACGTTGCCGCTGTTCCTACCGAGCTTTAGCCCCTGACCGGGGCTTTGTGTTGCCCCCCGTCGTGTCGAAATGGAATTCGTTGGCACCGTGCTACCGAGCTTTTGTCCCTGTCGGGACAATATGATTGCCGGTAAAGGATCGCGGAAAGGGGACGGCTACAAAGGGCCCCGGTAGGGGCCACAGCTCGGTAGATGGCGGGATGCACGATGTGTCGTTAATTGTTGTTCCGATTAGAGACGTCATACAACAACAAAAAATGTACCTTTGCGGCCAAAATTGTTAAAAACAAACATCATGCCCCTCCACAGGAAAAAATATTACGAGAATCGCCGGCGATTGATGAAGCAGCCGTATGAAGCGCAGGAAAAGGTGCAACGACGTTTCGATTACATTTTTTACGCCGTGATTGCGGCGGCGGTTCTCTTTGCCATGTCATATTCGCTTTTCAAAGACCACAACATCGGCAGAACCGTTTTCTTTTTCCTGTTCTTCTTTTGGTGGACCTATATGTGTTTCAAACCTGAACTACACCAACGTGCCCAGAAGAAAGGGTGGGACTCCATCGCGAAAATGACATACGACCCAAAAGCGGAAAAGCTGCGTGAGGAGGCGGCGCTGCGTGAGGAACGGCTGAAGAACCCGATAGATACGGAAACGCTTATTCTGGTGGAAGACCAGACCGATTTCGAAGAGTTGGAAATAACCCTCTTCGACTATGTCGAAGTAGAATGTAAAACGCTATGCGACAATCTGCCCCTGCTTTGGAAAGTCGGCGAATGCCGCTATGCCATTACATTCCCGTGCGGCGTCTCCCGCCAGCATCTTTATGGACTGACGGAAGACCTCGTCCGTTTTCTTAATATGGGAACCGCCCATGCGTGGTGCCGTCCCGGGCTCTTCAAGGAAAAAAACGGAGCGTGGCTCTACCTCTGTGACGGTCACCAGGATTTTCTTGTTGCTTATACAGAAGACGGAACCCTTTGGGACATAGACTACTTTGACGTCATACTCATGGATTCTCACCCTGCAAGCGGCTACAAAGAATACCCGACTATCGATTGGGACGTTGCTGAACGGATAGGGTTGTATTACTGATGTACAGGTGGTTTCAAGTTTCAGGTTTCAAGTTTCAGGTACTCAAAAGTTCGAAATCACTTGAAACCTGAAACCTAAAACCGAAAGGTTTTATCACATCCCCGTTCCGTAGCTTTTTCCTGGCAGCGCGACCAGCACCCCCTTGAGCTCCATCGTGAGCAGAATCCCGGCCAGCTTGGACGGGGAGAATCCGGCGCAATGCTCTGAAATCTCGTCTATGGTTTTCTTGCCGCCTTCCACGAAGCGATAGACCAGTTCCTCGTCTTCCGTGAGCTCCGGAAAGAGCTGGGTCTGAATAGCTTGCGGGGCGGAGTCGGTGTCCCAGTTCATCATTTCGAGGATGTCCTGCCCAGAGGTGGCGATGGCAGCGATGTTGCGGCGGATGAGGTCGTGGCAGCCCGCATGCATGTCATCGAAAATGGCACCCGGGATGGCGAAAATGTCGCGGTTGTAAGAGTTGGCGATGTGTGCCGTGATGATGCTCCCGCCCTTGACCGCGCTCTCGGCCACGAGCACGGCATCCGCCATACCTGCGATGATGCGGTTTCGTGCAGGAAAGTTCATCCGGTCGGGACCCGTGTCGAAGTCGAACTCGCTGACGAGGGTGCCCCCGTTCTCCAAGATTCTGTCGGCCAGTGCTTTGTTGGTCGCGGGGTAGATGGTGTGCAGCCCGTTGCCGAGTACCGCCATGGTGGGTATCCCGAGGTTCAGCGACTCCTCGTGCGCCACCGTGTCTATGCCGTAAGCTAGACCGCTGACAGTGGATATATTGCTGTCTTTCAAATCGTTCAGAATCTTTGTCAAACTTTTGATGCCGTAAGCCGTGGCGTTGCGCGTGCCCACGACGGCCAGCATCCGCGATGGGTTGAAATTCTCCCCGCCTTTGTAATAAAAGGATACTGGCGCGTCGTTGCACCGTTTCAGCCGCTGCGGGTATGTCGGGTCAAGATAGTGGCACAACTTGACGCCGAAACGCTCCATTTGCTGTAATTCTCGTTCAACCAGTGATTTGAGATTGTCGGTGAGACGGATGTCCACGTCGAAACGCTTCGAGTGGCGCAGGCTCCTCCGCCAGGATTCGGGAAATTCATAGACATTTTTCGCGGAGCCGGAAACCGTCAAAATCCGCTTCAGTGTTGACTTTCCAAGCCCTTCCGTCTTGTTCAGGGCAATGCGATAAAAGAGTTCTGAATACATTTTTTCTCCAAGGTTTATGAATTTTATTTTATTTTTGCGGTTGGTTTTCGCAACGGCAAAAATAACAATAATTCGAATATAAAACAATAGAAAAATAAAATTTCAGAAATATGAAGAAAATCAGTTACTTCGCTGTGGTGTTGATGCTCCTCTCGCTGGTTTCCTGCCATCAGAAATCCGGCACATCGGGCATCAAAGTTGATAATTTCTCCACCGGCAAGGCGGGTGAGATGATTCTCGCCATCGACACGGGTTACTGGTCCAAGGCCGCGATGAAGGAAATCTACGCGGTAATCCAGCAGCCGCAGCCCGCCATCAACCAGATTGAGCCGATGTTCGACGTCATCCGGTGTTCCAATGCGGACTACAAAGCTTCGTTCATGCGTCACCGGAACATCGTGCAGTTTGACTATAACCCTGACTACGCGAACAATACATTCGAAATCCAGCGGAATCCTGTCACCAAGCCGCAAATCCACGTCAAAATTCGCGGCAACAACCAGGACTCCTGTCTCGCGCTCTTCCTTGCCCATAAGGACGAGATTGTGCAGACCATGTACGACAATGACATTGCGCGGTTGCAGAATGCCCACCGCAAACTTAACAACCCTGTGATAGAGAAGCAAATCAAGGAGAAGTTCGGCATTTCGATGACGGTTCCGGAAGGCTATTTTGTGGGTCGCGAGGAGAAAGATTTTTTGTGGCTCTGCTTCCGCACGCCGAAAAACGACCGCTTCATCATGATTTACAAATCGCCGAAATATGCGCTGACCACGGAGAACATCGTGGCCGAACGCGACCGTATCACCAAGGCTTATATCCAGGGCGCGGTGGCCGGTGCCTATCCATTGGTGGCGAATATTGAGGGCTATCCGTTGAGCCAAAATCTGCAACTGAGATACCATAATGGGATGGAATTGAGAGGACTGTGGGAAACTGTCCGCGACAAGATGGGTGGACCCTTCTATAGCTTCACTCAGGTGGCTCCCGACAGTACTTCCTGCATCACAATTGATGGTTTTGTGTATGCGCCACAGGAAGAAAAAAGGGACTATCTGCGTGAGGTTGAGGCAGTTGTGAAGTCGATACAATAAAATTTTCATTCTAGTGTAACGAAATTAACTTTTCGTGCGACAGAGTGAATGTGACGGACAGAGAATCAGATATCCAAACCATTGTCAACGGCTGTTTGAACAACGACCGTTTGAGCCAGCGGCAGCTGTACGACCGCTATGCATCGCGAATGTATGTGCTCTGCCGAAGGTATGCCAACTCGGACGAGGAGGCGGAGGATATGCTGATGGAAGGATTTATGCAAGTGTTCAAAAGTTTGGGGACGTTCCATGGGGAGAGTTCTTTTTACACTTGGATTTACTCGGTGATGGTGAACACGGCCATCAGCCATTACCGTTCTATTCGGCGGTTTCGCAACGAACTGTTGTCGGATGAGTTGAATGATGTAGGCTTGCTGGGTGAGGACGAAAAAATCACGACAGTCTTGGACGCGCGGATTGTGGTTGACACGCTCCAGCGGATGCCCGAGAACTATCGAGTGGTCTTCAACCTCCACGCCCTTGAAGGCTACTCGTTTGCGAAGATTGGCGAGATGCTCGGCAAGAAAGAAGACTCCATGCGAGTGGTCTTTTTGCGTGCAAGGAAATGGCTGAGGCGTGAATTGGGTGACGAAGATGATAAATAAGGAAATATTGAATATGAAAGATATAAAAGAGATATTGGACAATTACACTGAAACACCGTCGGAGGCGGTGTGGGAGCGTTTAAATGCGAGGTTGGACACTGAAATGCCCGTGCACAACCGCAAATCTTCTGTATGGAAGTGGGTGGCGACCTCCTTGGGCGTCATAGCTGTCGTTGGCGGCGTGATGTTCGGTGTCATGCGGCACAATCAGAACAAGCAGGATATTACGGCGATGAACACAACGGAACAAACCATCGAAACGCCTCAGCAAGAGCCGGTTGCCGTTGTTGAAACGTCCGAACCAGTGTCTTTACAGGAAGCGGAAGTGGCCTCCGTCGTGGAAACACCTAATACGGCATCTCTGCAGACGAACGAGTCAGAAGCCCCCGTGAAGGGCGGCGTTGCAAAGACCCCCAGTTCCGCATCTCCAAAGGCCGAAGCGGTGACCCCGAGCACCAACGTGCGTCAGGAGGTTCTTCCCCCGAACTCCACGCTTGCCAAGCAGTTGGCCGCCGATCCTGTGTTGAGGACCCTTTCTGACGAGAATGTCGAATGGACTCCGCCCACGCATCTGAGCATCCCCAACCTCTTCACTCCGAATGGAGACGGTGTCAACGATCTTTTCGTCATCGAGGGGCTGGAGAACTATTCCTCTCCGAAGCTTGTGGTGCGCGACAAAAACAATCGCGTTGTGTATCAAAGCCAGCATTATCAGAACAATTGGAGGGGCGATAATTGTCCTGATGGGGTTTATTCTTATGAAATCACGTTCATGTTTAACGGCATTGAAAGTCAAGCCACCGGGAAGGTGAGAATCATGAGAAGTTAAGGTTATACTGTAAATCCGGGGTCGCAAGTGCATACCCCTGCCAAAACAGACCGGGAGGGGCAATTCGCAAATAAAACCCAAGCATATACTACAATTGACATGAAAAATGAAGGGCTGTCGCATTGCAACAGCCCTTCATTTGTATTATCTAATCGGTAATGATTACCAAGCGAAGAGCGGACGGTCGTGCATCATGTCGTTGACCGTCTTGCGGGTCTTGGCGATGAGCTCCTCGTTCTCGACGTCGCAGAGCACGTTGTCGATCATTTCGACGATGCCAGCCATGTCGTCCTCTTTGAGGCCGCGGGTGGTGATGGCGGGCGTACCGACGCGCAGACCGGAGGTCTGGAAGGCGGAACGGGTGTCGAACGGGACCATGTTCTTGTTGATGGTGATGTCGGCCTTGACGAGGGTGTTCTCGGCCACCTTACCGGTCATGTCCGGGAACTTGGTGCGCAAGTCAATGAGCATCAAGTGGTTGTCGGTACCGTTGGAAATCACCTTGTAGCCTTTCGCCACGAAAGCGTTGGCCATGGCGGCGGCGTTGAGTTTCACCTGCTTGACGTAGCGGGCGTAGTCATCGGAGAGGGCTTCGCCGAATGCGACGGCCTTGGCGGCGATGACGTGCTCCAGCGGGCCACCCTGAACGCCCGGGAATACGGCGGAATCGAGCAACTGTGACATCGTCTTCACGACGCCCTTCGGGGTGGTCTTGCCCCACGGGTTCTCGAAGTCCTTGCCCATCATGATGAGGCCGCCGCGCGGTCCGCGGAGGGTCTTGTGGGTGGTGGTGGTCACGATGTGGCAGTGGGCCACGGCGTTGTTGAGCAGACCCTTGGCGATAAGGCCGGCAGGGTGGGAGATGTCAGCCATCAGGATAGCACCGATTTCGTCGGCAATCTTGCGCATGCGGGCCCAGTCCCAGTCACGGCTGTAGGCGGAAGCACCACCGATGATGAGTTTCGGACGCTCGCGGAGCGCAACCTCCTCCATTGTGTCGTAGTTGACGCAACCGGTCTCTTCCTCCACCTGGTAGGCGACCTGGTGGTAGAGGATGCCGGAGGAGTTGACGGGGGAACCGTGAGAAAGGTGGCCGCCGTGGTTGAGGTCGAGACCCATGAAGGTGTCGCCCGGCTGCAGACAGGTGAGCAGCACCGCCATGTTGGCCTGGGCGCCGGAGTGCGGTTGCACGTTGGCCCACTCACAGCCGAAAAGTTGTTTCACGCGGTCGATGGCCAATTGCTCCGACTGGTCCACGATCTGGCAGCCGCCGTAGTAACGTTTGCCGGGATAACCCTCAGCGTACTTGTTGGTCATCACTGAACCCATGGCTTCCATAACCTGGTCGCTCACGAAGTTCTCGGAAGCGATAAGCTCAATACCGTTGGTCTGGCGCTCACGCTCCTGTTGAATAAGGTTGAAAATTTGTTCGTCTCTTTTCATTTTTGAATATAATTATTTGATTGATAAAAATTTATATTGCCAAAATAGAAAGTGCAAAAATACAATTTTTCTGTTATGAAAAAATCTTATTTTTGCGGCTTAAAATATGTAAAAGAGAAAATGAGGAAATTGCAATATTTATACACAGTTGTTCTACTAATTGTATCGTTTTCTGTCGGTTTCGCGCAGGTCGATACGGCATTCTGGTTTGCGGTGCCGAAGCTGTGTGATCACGCGCACTGGCCTATTGCGCTGGTGGTCACCACGTTCAATGAACCGGCGACGATTACAGTGAAAAAGGCTTACAACAACACAACTGTGGCCACGTTCACGGTTCCGGCCAACTCATCTGGCACCCAAGTGATTGTGGAGAACCAAACAGCTTTGAACAATTATCTGTGTAATCACAACACCACCTCCAATAACGGATTGTATATCCATTCCACGACCCAAGTAAATGCATACGTGGCTTTGGAGCAGAATAACAGCGAAATTTACGCTTTGAAAGGGCGGAACGGCATGGGCACGCAGTTTTTCGTCACCATGCAATACCAGTACGATAACGGAAACGGAACGGGAATCGGTGGATACCCACAGGCGAAAAACAGCGTGGAAATCATCGCGACGGAGAACAATACGAGCGTGACCATCACGCCCTCTTACGCCTGCGGCACACACGCGGCCAATGTCCCGTTCACCGTCACCCTGCAGAAAGGCCAGGTTTACTGCTTGGCCTCCAATTCGCAATTGGGTTCCAACCATCTCTGCGGCACCACGATCACCTCAAACAACCCCATTGTGGTGGATGTCACGGATGATTCGGTGACCCCCCACAGCACCCCCAACAACACCACGGACAACGGGGGTGGAAGTGCGGACTTGGTGGCCGACCAGATAGTCCCGGAATCTATGGCTGGAAGTGAATACATCGTGGTGCCCTCGCCATCCAATGTCAACAACAATGCCCAGGCCAGCAGCGGTAGCAGTAACTACTATCTGGACTATGCTTTCGTGTTCGCATTGGTAGATAACACCGAGGTTTATATCGTCAGTGGCAGTGCAGCGAACCCGAGCTTCACCACTTACACCATGAACCGCGGTGACAAGCAGAAATATCACTTCACCAACCAAGACCCTATTTTCATCTATGCCAACCAAACCGATCCGATTACAGGTGATATTTCGGAGGCGCCCATTTTCGTGTTCCAGATTACCGGTGCGGGTAAGGAGTTCGGCGGGACCCAGCTGCCTCCTGTCAACTGCACGGGATCTACGTCAGTGGGCTACCGGCCATTGCAGTCCTACCATGGGCACAACAAAACGTTGTATCTCTCTCTCTTGTGCGACTCCGCTTACACTACAGGCTTCCAGATTAACGGGAACGCCAACCTCATCACGGCCAGCGACTGGCACTCATTGCCCCTCGGTCCGTTCAAATACTGTCGCAAAAATGTTACGAACAACTACTCACCTTCTGCCACGAATATGATTCCGTTCAGGGTCACCAACTCGCTGGGACAGTTCCACATGGGCGTGTTTGACATCAATGGCTCTTACGACGATTGCTCTATCAGCTACTTTAGCAGCTATAACACTGAGAGTTCGATAAAATTCGACACCTCCATCACACATTCCAGCTACTGTCAGGGAGACACCATCATCTTCGGTTTTGAACTGGTAGATGCCGATGTGTACCGTATTCTCGGTCCCAGCGGATTTGAGATCACCCAAGAACCGTATCAGCGTCTGGAGGTGTTGCCCGCACATAGTGGAACCTATTTAGTAGTGGCGTACGACTCCCGTGGCTGTGTGCAGGATCCCATGTATGACTCCATTTTGATTGTCGTCCACCCGACAGTGGAGGAAACGGTTTATGACACGATTTGTCCGGGCGAGGCCTATTCCGGCTACGGTTTCACCATTCCTGCCTCCAGCACCGCTGAGGTCGGGACGGTCAAGGATACGCTGTTCCTCGAAACTGTCGAGTGCGGTTGTGACAGCTTGCTGATTCTCGACCTCACCGTTCGCGACATCGTGAATCGGGAAACTGTTTTTGACGATGTCTGTCCCGGCCATAGCTACACCGGTTTCGGCGGTTTGTTCAATTTCCCGGCCGACAGTACAATCGTGCCGCATGTCCTGACCGATTCTGTGCACTTGACCCCAGTTGGGTACGGCTGCGACAGCGTGCTCACGCTCGTGCTCACGGTGCGAGACAGCGTGTTCGGCGAGTTTTCGCATACCGCTTGCAACCAGTATCAGTGGAATGGGCATACATACGTGGAATCGGGTGATTATCAGCAGACACTGACCGATGCTCACGGCTGCGACAGTCTCGTGACGATGCATCTGGAGATTCTGGAACCTGAAGTGAATATTATGACCTCGGGTGAAGACTTTTGCGAACATGGCGAGATTGTGCTGAACGCTGTTTCCGATTATGCGGAGTATATTTGGAACACGGGAGACACTACGGCATTCATATCGGTCACGCAACCAGGACTTTACACAGTGACGGTGACGCAGGGAGACTGCCAGGCCTCCGACCATTACACGGTTCCTGCCTGTGATTTCACCATCATTCTTCCCAACGCCATCACGCCGTCCAAGTCCGACGGTCTGAACGACTGTCTTTATCTGCCGGAATATGTGCATCGCTTCCTCACCGAATTCAGCATTGAGATTTACAACCGATGGGGTTCGCTTGTCTACATGAACAATGACATGAACTTCCAGTGGTGCGGCGAGAAGGGCAACCGTCCCGAGGATTTGGAAGCCGGCCGCCACGTCATCAACGGCCAGGTTTATGTTTGGGTAGTCCGGGTGCGCAACCTCGACGGCAAGCAGTTTGTGTATAGAGGGACGGTGACGGTGCTGTAACATTGACGTAAGAATAACAATAATTACACAATAATGAACAAACTAACAACAATCGCAATGGCTATCGTGATGATTCTCTGTGTCTCCTGCAAAGAGCAGCCCGTACCGGAATTCATCGACAAAAAGCCTCAAAAAGACATTGTAATGGAAAATCTGCTTACGCGTCGCAGTGTGCGCCAATACACTGATGAGATGCCTCCGAAGGAGGTGATAGAAGAAATATGCAAGGCCGGAACTTACGCGCCTACCGGCATGAACAAACAGAGTCCGATCATCATTGCCGTGACCAACAAGGAAATGCGTGACAGTCTCAGTCGGCTCAACGCCCGGGTGATGGGCAACGACAGCATAGACCCGTTCTACGGAGCGCCCGTGGTGTTGGTGGTCCTCGCCGACAAAGACACCTCTTACACCTACGTTGAAGACGGAAGTCTCGTGATGGGCAACCTGATGAACGCCGCCCATGCCATGGGTCTCGGCTCCTGCTGGATTCACCGTGCCAAGGAGGTCTTCGAGAGCGAAGAGGGAAAGCAGATTCTCGCCGACCTCGGTATCGAGGGCAACTACGTGGGTATTGGCAACTGCATCCTCGGCTACGTTGACGGCGAATATCCCAAGGCCAAGGAACGTAAGGAGAACTGGGTGTATTGGGTGAAATAAGTTAGTAGTTAGTAGTTAGTAGTTAGCAGTTAGTAGTTGATGTAGAGACGTTGTGTACAACGTCTTACAACAAACGTCATACGCCATACGTGTAACGTCTTATGACATTACTACATTCTCTTTCGTATCGCGGGTTGTTGCCGGAGACGTTCAACAACCCGTTCGATTACGTGCCGCATCCCGTGTGCGAGGCGGCGGTGCGTGATTTGTTGCCGCGTGTCGAGGAGTTGATGCGCGGGAATCCCGAAGGGAAGATGTTCGGGGTGCTGGTCGTGGCGAAAGGGGAGAAACTGTATTATTTGGCGGCCTTTTCGGGACAGCTGTACGACAAATCTGTGCTGCCCGGTTTTGTGCCGCCGGTGTTCGATTTTCTCGCGCCCGATGGCTACTTCAAACGGCATGAGGCGGAGATTTCTGCCATTAATAAGGAAATCAGCCGATTACAATCTGACGAGCATTACGTCCAGCTGCAGCAGTCACATCAGCAGATGTTGTTGGATGCGGAAAATGCTGTTGCGGAAGCTAAATCCAACATGTTGATAGCCAAGGAGAAACGGGATGAAGAGCGTTCCCAAAGAGTGCTTTCGCCGGAAGAAGAGGCCATGTTCGTGAAGGAGAGCCAGTTCCTGAAAGCGGAGGTGCGACGGGTGAAGAAGCGTTGGGAAGAACGGTTGGAGGAAGCGAAGACATCAGTTTCTGTTTACGATCATCAGATAGAAACACTTGCGAACCAGCGCAAAACGATGTCCGAATCGTTGCAGAACTGGCTATTCGAGAACTTCGTGATGGTGAATTACGCGGGCGAGAGACGCAATCTGCTGGAGATTTTCCGCGACACGGTACAGCAACTGCCCCCCGCTGGAACGGGCGAATGTTGCGAACCAAAACTGCTACAATACGCATACACACACGGACTTAAACCCATCCAAATGGCCATGTTTTGGTGGGGAAAGTCGCCTGAAGGGGAGATTCGTCACCATTTGCACTATTACCCCGCCTGTTCGGGCAAGTGCAAGCCGGTACTGCAATTCATGCTCCCGGCTGAGGTGTTGGCTGCGAAGCCGCAGCGCACCCTTTCCGAACAGTTGGAAATCGTTTATGAGGATGCCGATTTATGGGTGGTAAACAAGCCGTCGGGCATGTTGAGCGTGCCCGGAAAAACGAACCGGGAATCGGTGATTTCGTTGCTGCAGGCGCGTTGTAAGGAAGGCGAAACGCCGTTGGTGGTTCACCGTTTGGACATGGACACCAGCGGGCTGATGCTCGTGGCAAAGCACAAAACCGCACATTATCATCTGCAGAAACAGTTCAGAAACAGGGAGATAGAGAAAACCTACGTGGCGCTTTTGGATGGCGAACCGTTGCCGATAGGGGAGGAGGGACGCATCGAGTTACCGCTCGCCCCTGACTTGATGCACCGACCGTATCAAAAGGTGGACAAAGAGCACGGAAAACCTGCCGTGACGTTGTATCGTGTTGTGGGCGAGCATCTTGTGGAGTTGCATCCGCTTACAGGCCGCACGCACCAGCTGCGCGTCCACTGCGCCCATGCGGAAGGTCTCAACCGTCCCATCAAGGGTGACAACCTCTACGGTCGCCGCGCCGACCGGCTCTACCTCCATGCTGCGAGGATTGTGTTCAAGCACCCGATGAGTGAGGTGGAGATGGTGTTTGAAGTGAAGCCGGGGTGGTGAAAAAACGATTTTCCCTCTTGACAAGTGGTCTTTTTTGTTGTATCTTTGCGGCAGAAAATAAAATACAAAATGGCAAAAGAATATACTTCAAAAGATATTGAAAATCATGAGGTTAACGATCCTCAGGTCCAGTATGTCGCTTCTTCTCAAAGGTCTTTGCGTACCATCACCGAAGAAGAGATGGAGCGAAGTATGACTTTGGAGGAACTGGATAACCATTTGACAGAGCTTATTCATCAACATTACCATGCAAAATAATGAAAGTAATTGTTGATGATGTTGTTGTGAAAGAGATTGACAGTTTCTACTCTGCCGCCATGAGTAGGCATATCACATTGTCTGAGGAAACTGTTATGGCCAAGAAGAAAAGGCTAATAGAAGCCCTTGATTCTTTGAGCGATTATTATTTCATATATCCAAAAGCAAG
>Ga0310696_10005168_pt1 | contig 15791 bp, 15 predicted proteins | sample AusTroGonzalo_MG_4_FD_203885 | JGI IMG/M metagenome (GOLD analysis project Ga0310696, IMG submission 203885) | Bovine rumen microbial communities from tropical cattle in Woodstock, Queensland, Australia - Gonzalo_02 (v2) (version 2) | ecosystem: Host-associated > Mammals > Digestive system >...
CAGAGGCCGCGGAGGTGCAGAACATAATCATTCCGACTGCTATCAACACCGTCATCACCCATCCGAATTCCGATAACAGCGGTATCTATAACCTCTCCGGCCAGCGCGTGAATGCGTCATACAAGGGTATCGTCATTAAAAACGGGATGAAGCTATATAATAAGTAAGGTATGAGAAAGTGTGTCCTATTCTATATGCTGCTGATGCTTGCTGTGAGCTCACAGGCCACAGAACGGCAGAAACTGAATTTCAACGCCGGCTGGCGGTTGGCCGTAGGCGACTATGCGGAAGCGTCGAAGCCTGAGTTCGATGATACTCGGTGGCAGCAGGTGACGCTGCCCTACGCCTTCAACGGCGACGAGGCGTTCCGCAAGGACATCGTGGACTTGACGGATACCGTTTGTTGGTATCGCAAGACATTCACGCTGACCGAGGCAGACACAAAGGGAAAAGTGTTCGTTGAGTTCGAGGGTGCCCGACAGGGAGCCGACGTATGGCTCAACGGCCAGCAGGTGGGCTTCTCGGACAATGGCGTGATGGCCTTCGGTTTCGACCTGACGCCTTTTATTCGTGAAGGTGAGAACGTGCTGGCTGTGCGCTGCGATAACAGCTGGACGTATCGCGACCGCGTGCTGAACAGCCGCTACCAGTGGAACGACAAGAACTTCAACGCGAACTACGGCGGTCTGCCGAAGAACGTGTGGCTGCATAAGACGGACAAGCTATACCAGACGCTGCCGCTCTACTCGAACCTCGGCACCACGGGCGTCTACGTCTATGCCACCGACTATGACATAACGGCCCGTACGGCCACAGTACACGTAGAAAGTCAGGTGCGCAATGAAGACGGCCGCAGTAGACAGGTGCAATTGTCCGTATGGGTCAAGGACCTGGACGGCAAGGAGGTGTGCTTCATGGAGAGCGATGACTATGTATGGATTCAGCCAGGACAGACGGTCACCCTCTGTGCGGAGAGTACGCTCAGAGACATTCACTTCTGGAGCTGGGGCTATGGCTACCTGTACACCGTGGAGACCTACCTAAAGGAAATATCGCGAGACCACACGCGCCAGCTGTTTAACGACCACACTATTACCCGTACCGGCTTTCGCAAGACCCGCTTCGGCGAGGGTAAGATATGGCTGAACGACCGCGTGATGATGGTGCACGGCTATGCGCAGCGCACGTCCAACGAGTGGCCCGGCGTGGGCATCAGCGTACCCGCCTGGCTGAGCGACTACAGCAACGGCCTGATGGTGGAGAGCGGCGCGAATATGGTGCGCTGGATGCACGTCACGCCGTGGAAGCAGGACGTGGAGAGCTGCGACCGCGTCGGCCTGCCGCAGGCCATGCCCGCCGGCGACGCCGAGAAGGACGTGGAGGGCGAACGATGGCAGCAGCGCAAGGACGTGATGCGCGACGCCATCATCTACAACCGCAACAACCCCTCGATTCTCTTCTACGAGAGCGGCAACGAGAGCATCTCGCGCGAGCATATCCTGGAGATGAAGGCTATCCGCGACGAGTACGACCCGCACGGCGGACGCGCCATCGGCAGCCGCGAGATGCTCGACATCGACGAGGCGGAATACGGCGGCGAGATGCTCTACATCAACAAAAGCAAGAAGCACCCGATGTGGGCGATGGAATACTGTCGCGACGAGGGCCTGCGCAAGTATTGGGACGAATACAGCTATCCCTATCATAAGGAGGGCGACGGTCCGCTCTATCGCGGCAAAACCGCCACGGAGTACAACCACAACATGGACCAGTTCGCCATCGAGATGGTGCGCCGCTGGTACGATTACTGGCGCGAACGGCCTGGCACAGGCACACGTGTCTCAAGCGGTGGCGTGAAGATAGTGTTCAGCGACACCAACACCCACCATCGCGGCGAGAAGCACTATCGCACCAGCGGTGTCGTCGATGCCATGCGCATTCCCAAAGATGCCTTCTTCGTGCATCAGGTGATGTGGGACGGATGGGTGGAGCCTGAAGAACCAAAGACGTATATTGTGGGGCATTGGAACTATCCTGAAAGCACGACAAAAGATGTCTACGCCGTCTCTACTGCAGACAGTGTGGAGCTATTCCTGAATGGTCGTTCGCTTGGTTATGGCATGCAGAACTATCACTATCTCTTTACCTTTGACGACGTGGCTTTTGAGCCTGGTACGCTGGAAGCTGTCGGTTCTGACGGCAGCCGCTATAAACTGGAGACTGTAGGCGAGCCTTACCAGCTAAAGCTCACTGCCATTGAGAATTCCGAAAGGCTACTGGTAGGCGAACTGCGTTCGGGAATGGGCGCAAAGGCTGATGGTGCCGACATGGTGCTCTTCCAAGTGGAGGTTGTTGACAAACTGGGCCGCCGCTGTCCGCTGGATAGTCGGATGGTACATTTCTCACTATGGGGTGAGGCCCAATGGATTGGCGGCATCGAAACAGATGCGATGTCGCTGCCAGTGGAATGTGGTGTGAATCGTGTGCTGGTACGTACGACCACGAATGCTGGTGAAATCAGTCTCTCTGCATACGCCGATGGCATGAAGCCCGCCTACATCGGAGTGAAGACCACCGCCGCGTCCGCGCTCGCCGGTTTTCCTGGCGAGATTCCCGCCCTCACCCTGAAACCCCGCCTCGACCGCGATACACCCCTTACACCTTCATACACAGAGCAAGCTCATGGTATTGAGATTGTGTCTGCCCGTGCAGGCTACGACAGCGAACATGCTGCCCGTAGCTACGATGACAACGAGCTTTCAGAGTGGAAGAACGACGGTCGCCTCTCCACTGCCTGGATTACTTACAAGTTGGCGAAGGAAACCGTTGTCGATGACATCTGCCTCAAGCTCACCGGCTGGCGTCTGCGCAGTTATCCCCTCGAAGTCTATGCTGGTAGAAAGCTCATCTGGAGTGGCGAGACAGAGCGCAGCCTTGGCTACATTCACCTCACACCCACCCGTCTCGTGAAGACCGACGAGATTACCATTCGCTTGAAAGGTGCCGGCAAGGACAAGGATGCCTTCGGCGGCATTGTGGAGGTCGCTCAGCCTGCCGCTGGCGAGCTCGACCTGTTCCGGGCCAAGGACGGCGGCGATACGAAGAGTGAGCTACGCATCGTGGAAATCGATTTCGTTGAGAAAATCAAATAAAAGCTCCTGTCAAATATCCATCTTTGTCCCCGTAGGTGCATTGGCAAGTCTGGCATTATCACCTCCATGTATCTACACCAGGAACTTCCTCGACGGCACGGACTACGGCAGCCTCGCAATGACTGCAATGCATGTCCTCAACACGCTAGATAGTCACATCAGGGTCTAACGGCTTAAAATGGTAAATATGCCATAAATCTAACATACGGGCGAGAGCTAAAATTCACCCTCCAAATGTTAAAAATCCGCGATTCCACTTCCGTTTCTGTAAATAGAATGGTATTTCGGAAGTAGTATCACGATTTTTTTGTATTTTTGCAGCAAATTTCAAAGATAATGGACTATAAGACGACAATTATTGGACGTCGGCATGAGCAGGATTTGATAAGGGAGTATTATGACTCTCCAAAAGCTGAACTAGTGGCTGTCTATGGGCGCAGACGTGTCGGCAAGACTTATCTCATCAAACAGTGTTTCGATGAAACGTTGCTATCACTTCTTTTCTTTTGTAAATGCATAAACTGCAATTGTTGGAAGAAGAACCAATAGCAGCAATGCAACTTCTACAACTGCATACGACCCGAAATAGTCAACCAATGTCTGGAATTTCAGAACTCCATCCACCAACAAGACTAAAAGGGCAAACCAGCAGAGAAAGAATATTGCCGAAAATGATTATCCGCATTTTAGTGCTATTTAACTCCCAGGATTTTGCAGTTCCCCCAATAGTCCGACCTTTGCCGAAAAATAGACATATTATGAAGCTGTTAGAGTTTACCAATCGTTTTCCCGATGAGGAGTCATGTGAGTCACATCTGAAGCAGGAGCGTGAGAAGGCCGGTGTAATATGCAGTCATTGTGGTGGCACGCATCACAGATGGGACAAGTATAACAAGTGCTGGATATGCAGCAAGTGCGGTCACCACACCACGCTGCGCTCAGGAACGGTGATGCACGGCTCCAAACTGCCATTGATGTACTGGTTTACGGCCATTCATCTGATGACCTCTACCAAGAAGACCTTCTCTGCGCTTGAGATGCAGCGTCAGCTTGGCCATAAGCGCTACCAGCCAATCTGGGAGATGATGCACAAGCTGCGCTCCGTTATGGGTCTTCGCGACGGCAAATACAAGCTGAATGGCGTCGTTGAACTGGACGAGGGCTTCTTCACCTGCGACGACGGGCGTAATGGCGGCCAAGGGCAGGAGGCCCTGAAGCCAGGCCTTGGAAGCGAGCGGAAGTCATCTGTGCTGGTAATGGCTGAGAGCGAGCCGACGGAGTCGAAGGGGAAAGGCCAGAAGAACCGGAAGGTTGGCCACCTGAAGATGAAGGTGATGAAAGACCTGAAAGCCGACACGGTAAACAAGCTGGCAGGTGACGGCCTCTCTGCTGATGCAAGGATCGATTCGGACGCATATCCGTCACATGGGAAGCTTGGAGAGGTCGCTTCGGAGGTAAACGCCAAGGTCGTGAAACCCAAAGATGCCCCAAAGGCCCTCCCGTGGGTCCACACGGCCATTGCCAATGCGAAGAGTTTGTTCAGGGATATGTACCATGGCATAAAAGAAGAGTTCCTGCAAGAGTATCTCAACGAGTTCTGCTATAAATTCAACAGGCGATATTTCGGTGACAGAGTGTTTGACAGGCTAGTCATAGCTGCCGTTTCCTACAGACCTACATTCGAGCATCGGATGTATGGGAGCGTGTCACCTAAATGCGGATAATCATTCATTTATTTTTATTGCAATATACTTTGTAAGTTTGCCACACCTCATAGACATCATCTTGACTGAAGGTGTCCTCAAAAAACGTCACCTGACAGTCGTTTTTGAAAGGTGACCAGTTGCCGCAGATGGTGCCGTCATACGCTATAATGGGTTGGAATATTCCACTGTTATTATAGGCATGATGCCTATGTTCTGGAGGCAGCACGACATCACGGCTCTTGTAACTGATAAGATATTCGTCGTAAGAAGGAATCAGGAGGAACTTGCCCTTCCTGAAGCCTCGTGTGCGACAGTCGTCCTTCAGGTAGAAGTCTCTGCCTTTCCAACGTTCTACATGGATAGTGTTGCCTAAGAGTTCTATGCCTTTTCTGCAATCACTAATATTCAAACCTGACCACCATACGAAGTCCTCTAACGCAGCAGGTTGACGGCTTTGGAAGTATTTACGAGTAAAGTATGCCAAGGCTTCGTCCTTGTCCATCTGCGTCTTCGGTTTCACTTTGTTGGCAGTAAGCGCGTAGGTGGCTTTCATCGGCAACAGTTCTCCGCTGCAAAGGGTTCCTGACATCTCGGCCATGCGGATATGGTACGACAGCCTATGGTCATCCAAATTTATGTCTTTCTCCGCCAAAGCACATACTAAGTCCTCTTTCGTCACACTCCCCAAGTCAGCAGCCGTCTGGGCAAGGATGTCACGGACGCGTCTCAGTTCCTCGTCAGGAATACTGATTTTATTGCTGCTCATCCAACCCTTCGTTACGGCAATGGCCTTGGGTGCAAAGAGATCTATCATTGGCCAATAGTCCTCAGAAGAAACCAGTTGCCAAGTACCTCGCATCAGGTGAATACGAATAATCCTACCTTCGTCAAAAACCTTCTTGAATGCTTTATGTGAAGGTTTGCTCGTCCGCATCGCCACAGCCCATCGCATCAGACGATACTCCTGAGCCTGCATGGCACCCATGTAATGTACCACTTCAGTGGGATTACTGAACTGAGGAGCAATCAGCTGTTGGTTGAGAAGTCGGATGGCTATTGGATTCATACGCTTCTATACAATCTCTTCCAATTCGCCCGTCTCTGAATCAATGATAAACCCACGAACCACAATATCCTTCGGCACAAGCGGATGGGTCTTGATGGTTTCGACGGTCTTTCTAACAGAGGTTGGCGTGTCCTTGAATCCCTCTAACCACTGGTCGAGGTCTATGCCACACTTATGGATGATGTCGAGTGTTTCGTCTGTCACGCCAAGGGCAATCATTTCGTGGTGGAAATGGTCATAGCTCATGTGACAGGCTCCGCAACGAGTGTGAGCAACAACCATGATTTCCTGTACGCCCAATTCATAGATGGCTACTATAAGGCTGCGCATGGCTGAGTCAAAAGCCGAGATAACAAGTCCTCCTGCGTTCTTGATAATCTTGGCATCACCATTCTTTAGCCCCAAGGCAGCAGGAAGCAGTTCGGTTAGTCTGGTGTCCATACATGAAAGCACGGCCAGTTTCTTGTCAGGGTACTTGTCCGTGATATACTTCTCGTAGCCCTTTTGCTCTACGAAAGACTTGTTGTAGGCTATAATCTGGTCTATCATACACTAAACATTATTAAATCAAAGCACAAAAGTACGAATTATTGAATGATTTTTTGTAATTTTGCTGCCAACTTTACAATTATTTATGAATGTCTATGCGAAACAAAGGCTTTTTCATCTCTCTTCTGGCATTTTCACTAATGCTGGCTTCCTCTGTGTCTGCACAGGAGGAGAACGGTTTTAAGAAGTTCAACGTGAGGGAGGACTTCACGGAGAACGGTTTCCAATGGTTCCACGATGCCGAGTTGCTGGCGGCGGGCGACAAGGAAAAGAGCAATGCCATGACTATCGGCTGGGGTGGAATCGGGACGCTCTGGGGACGTACCGCCCTGACGGTCTATGTGGCAGAGAAACGCTACACCAAGGAGTTCATGGATAAGGCTGAATACTTCACCGTGATGACCTTCGATGTTAAGGACAGCAAAGTTTTGAACTACATGGGTACAAAGAGCGGACGTGATGGCGACAAGGCTCAGGCTCTTGGGCTTCATACGGCCTATACTGCCAATGGAACCCCGTATTATACTGAGGCCACGATGGTGATAGAATGCAAAATTATGTATGCTGCACCCTTTGAACCTCAGTATTTCAAGAGTGATGCCCCCAAGAAGATGTATGCCAACTTCCCTGCTGGCATCCACTCCATGTATATCGGTGAGGTTATAAACGCTTGGAAGAAATAATATGAGCGAGAAATTCCCATACGTCGGCAGGGCCGATCTCGAACGCGACCCTCGCATTAAAGAGTTCCTCGGCTTCTGAAATGCGTTTTCAATCAAATAACCAATCATTCAAAATAAGATGAAGAAGATTCTTTTGTTCTCATTAGTCGCTATGATGTTGGCTGCTTGTGGAGGTCAGAAGTCACCACAGGATGGCGGTCACGGTATAGGGATAGACAGTGTTACAGTCGCACAGATTGAAGCAGAGGATACAGACTATGTCCCCCAACGATCAGACTACTCTTTCCGCTCGGATGTACGTACTATCACAGAAGATGGCGAAGTGCTCTGGGATACAATCGTTGTCTATCTGACTGATGCCAAAGGGCATACGCAGGAGCTTTATAGTCAGGCTCTGCCGCTCGACACGCTGCAATGGAACAAAGCCAGCATCGGGGAAATCATAGAAGATGACTGGAACTTCGACGGCTTTCCTGACCTTCAGGTGTGTACAGGACCCATGAACGGATTTGGCAACTATACTTACGATGTCTGGCTTTGGAACGACAAAGCGCATAAGTTCGAGGAATTGAAGTACGATGGTGAAATATACAGCCCGTCTATTGACTCCGAGAATAAATGTATCGTCAGTGTCTGGCGACTTGATGATGATGTTGAAATCGTACGGTACAAATGGAAGGACGGTAAACTCGTCGAGTCAGAACGTGAACAGATGTCAGCCAATGATCTGGCAGACGACTAAATAATATAGTTATGAAGAAATCCTTATTTTGGACGGTAACTGTCTGCATAATGATAGCTTGTGGCAGTAAGACGGAAAAGACAGTAAGTGTTACAGACTCTTTGGCTGTTGACTCCATCAACGGCTCTGTTGTAGATAAGCATTCGGAGGCTTATATCCGTCAGCGCATCGACACTATCTACAAGTTCGTAGGCAAGATTGCTTATGATGCCGACGGAAACCGAGATTATAATTGTAGTCCTTTCAATCTTGACAGTGCCTACTGCTCCGAACGTTACTATGCTCTGATGCAGGAGGCTTCGACTATTTGTGACGAGACGGGCGACATCCTTTATGACTACGATTATTGGGTATGCGGACAGGACATCTCTGATGACTGGAGCTATAAGGTGACAAAGGTCTATCAAGTCACAGACTCTACGGCGCTCGTTGACATGATTATCCACAATTTCAGCGATACGGAAAACACTATCGCCCTGCGCTTTGAACGTGACGACTGGTATATTGACGATTTCAGTCCCATTCCCGCTGACGCGCCTACCCGTAGCCTTTCAGATGACGGTAATGATGACAAGGCTTCTCTCCGTCGTGTTATCAAACAGGGCAAGGAGGCTCATGAAAAGGCAAAGGCTCTTGCTGGCGATTGGGGTTGGGTAGGGGAAGACTGTCCTGAACTGTTGCTGGATATGGAGATGACCGACAAGGGACTGAGGGCAAGGCAGTGTGATGTCTATCGCATGTATGGCTTTGACCATACCACGATTACTTTCGATGGCGAACATCTGACTGTGAATGAGGGTGCCGACGACGAGTTGTCCCCTGAGAACCAGATTCGTTTGTTCCTCCATCTTGACCAGAATGGCGATCTGGTGGGTGACTGTTCCATTAGCCATCGTCTGGCCAGCAAGGGCTATGACGGCCCTATCAGATTACGAAAAGGATACTTCTACTATCGTGAAAGGCAACGGGTAGGCGAGCAAAGCTCGGGAATCGGCGTGAAGAAGAAACTATCAGATTATGCAGAGTGATATGAAGAAGGCTTTTGTATTAGTCTTGGGCATGATGCTCTTGACAGTTGGATTTACAGGTTGCAAGTATTTCAAGCCCCTTGACGGGCCAGGTATGGAACGCGATTCTGCTGACATTGCCGCAATGGACTCAATGACCATGAAGGCAAAGGAAGATATTGCCGGCATTATCAAGGAACTGTATGCTGCTGCTACACAGAACACAAGTGATATTGACCAGCGTTTTGCCTGTCATGCCTGGCGTGATACGGTGGCTGCGGTTGAAAAGAAGGACGCTAATTTGCCTGGAATCGGCTTCTTCAATGATGACTATTGGACGATGATGCAGGACAGCAATCCAAGTGATCTGGAAGCTCGTGACATCAAGTTTGAAGAGTTGGACGTTGAAAAGGGCATCGCTTTGGTTGATTATACGCTCTACAGTTCCGTTCAGACCGTTCACCAGAAGCTTAGGTTCTGTAGTGAGGATGGCGACTGGCGCGTACACGACATTATCAGGTTCTACACCGATGCTGACGGCAAAGAGGTTCAGCCCAGCTTAATGGAATCGATGCAAAACTATCTTGCAGAGCCGCAGGAGGATGCTTCAGAGCTGACTTATGCCAATATGGATGGTATCTATGACAGTCTTGATGAAAACATGAACAACGTGAGCCGTATCAGTCTGAATGCGGACGGCACTGCAACATGGTGTATGGTAGGTAGTCTTAACTATACGGAGTACACCTATAGGATCGAGGGGAATACCATCTGTATGAAAGCCAAGGGAGTGGACTCTGAGGAGGAATGCTATGAGTATGATCCGGATACCCGAACTTTAAAGAATGAGCAGGGTGCCGTCTATTACAGGCAAGTTGCCGAATGACAAGTTTGAAAGTCCGTTAAGAACAAACTTCATCAGATAGAAATAGTTTGGTGACTGGTCGCAGTGCCAGTTCCCTGAACTTGAGTGTCGGGGCTACTGGATAGAGACTTTCCTCTATCCCTTTATAAAGGAGGTGGTCGAGCCTGGTTACAGCTACGACCTTTCTTCCAAAAGCCCTTTTGCCGCCAAAGTGCTCGAAGCGACCTGTTAGTAGCTTGTATCATTCAAAAGCAGCAAGGCTTCTCAAGTTCATACCATAAAGGCGAGGTGTTCATACCTCGCTTTTTTTCCTTTTCTGCCCAGAAATATTCCCGCTCTCGCGGAGCCATGCCGAAATAGATGCCCTGTTCGAGTGTCCCCATGTCCGGATGGTCGCAGAATTTTATCTTGTACTTCTCACAGAGCTGAAGGCCAAAGTAAGCAACGCGGGTCAATCGGTCGTTTGAGAACCGTACGAGACGCAAGATTTAGGCTACTTTAGGCAAATATTGGTTGTATTAGCTATTCCTATTTCTTTTTCACATGCCTTTTAAGTACGTTGATCTTTGCATCAGAATAAGCAGATGGTCCTATCAATTCACAAGCTTTTTTCTTGAACACGGCAAAGCATTGATCTGGAGTACATGAAGAATTAGAAAGCTGATTCCATTTCTTACGTACATCACTCTCTCCATTGAAGTTCTTCGATGATTGGCTGATACGGAGGAACATGTCATATCCAAATTCCCCCAATGATCGAAGTAGAAAGCCATCCTTTATCCATTCATCGTAATCGTCTGTTGAATACCCATGTGAAATGAGCATGTCTATTATCTCTGCCAGTACCTCATCTTTTTCTATTCCTGCCGATAATTTTGCTATTGGCGGAAGAGAAAAAGTTGCTCCTTGCTTTACAACCCGCTTTTGATAAGGTATAACTTCTTCCGACGACGACTTAATGAGTATTGGGTCAGGTGAAGCGATCCGCAACCTTGTCACATCCTTGCATTGCTTGTCAAGTATGATATTTACACTGTAGAAATCTTCCTCAAGAGCATGGAATGCACCAAGAAAGTCCTCCTTGTTAATACTTAAGTTTCGGAAGTAAAAACTCTTTACATCGTTCTAAGCCGCCAATCTTTCGCAAATTTTGACAAACACGGTTGATTTCTCTGGCTTATGTATCAGTGTGCCGATGAGTTTGTCCGTATCACAGCCGCAAGCTTCCTCCAACTCTGGTACTATCTCCAAGAAGAACTCCATGATTCTCTCTGCGAATGCCACCTCCTGCGCATCATCGACAGTCCCTCGGAAGAGTTCGCCGATGGTCTCGTAGTCCGAGAACCTCTTGGCAAGTGAGAGGATGTTGTACTGCAGGCATGTGATGGACACGTGGGCAATCTGTGCCGCGAAGTGCCTCGACTGGCACTTGTGCATGCCCAGCAGGCACTTCTCCTCCTTGTTGCACACCTCTGGTGGCCCACCTCATGGAGTATATTCTGAAGGCCCGCCCGAATTCCAGCTTCATGTCGGTGGTGATGTAGGCGCGCCACTTTTCCTGGCTGTTCCTGCGGGTGAAGAACAGGCGTACCGGCTTGCCGTCGAGTGTCACGTCGGCGACCATGTATGTGTAGCCGAACATCCTGTGGCGGTTGTCCTTCGCCTTCCAGAGGCGGGCCGCCAAGGTGCTGGCGGAGAGCATCTCCTTGCCGTAGCCATAGCGAGTCTTCGACATCTTAATCATGCCCAGGTAGAGCTAGCCGTGCAGCCCCCTTACGAAGTCGATGATGTCCGTGCAGGCGAACCAGCTGTCGCAGAGCACATAACCGAACTGTATGCCGTTCTTCATGCAGCGCTTTATCATTTCCTTCATCAGCTCTGTCTTGCTCATGACGCACTCCTTCTTGCGGCTGGCTATCTCAGCATCCTCACCCTCCACGGACTTGTACTGGCGGGCGGCCTGCCGGCGGTTCAGGCCGAAGCCGGCCTCCTTGTACTCACGGCAGAGGGAGAAGTCCATCAGTAACTGGCTGATGCCGTCGCTCAGGCAGCAGAACAGACCCTTGTAGCCCCAGTGGCTGCTGTTCGTCACGTGCGAGAATATCTTGCTCACCATCTCTATGCCGCTGCTGGCCTTGATGATGTCCGTGTCGTCGAAAATGAGCACCGTGGGCAGTTTGCACTTCCTGTGGTCGCTCCTGACGGTGATCTTCGTCCACAGCTGGCAGTTGATGTAGTACATGATCTTGCGCCACTTCGTCTTCCCGTTGTTCAGGAACCCGTAGAACACGTCCTTGTGGCAGCTTACGAGCTTGAAAAGCGGAGAGTCTGCATAGTTTGCGGGATTTGCCACGCTGAAGCACGGGAACATCAGCAGCAGCTGAAGGATGCACAACGCGGGATAGAGGCAGTTATGCCTTGGCTTTTCAAAGGAAAGGGCGCGTGAAGAAAACTTTACATTCTTCAATACTGCGGATATTGCACCGATTGCACTGATTTTGCCACTTTTTTCGAAGAAAAAGGCCACTTCTGAGAAAATTTTTGTTATGCGAACCTTCGCATAACAAAAAATCCTTCATACTTTAGTTATTTCAGGCGTTTAATTAAGTCTATTTATGAGATACTTTTAGTTTAACGTATGTTCTGAGTGCCTTCGCCTTTAAGCTCCAGCTCTCAATATGCTAAACGCAACATATGTGCCGAATGATAATCTGACACGTTGAAGAGATTTTTTTCCCATACTTCTTGCTGTTCTCGTTTATTTTCGCTAATTTTGCGGTCAAAAAACATTAAAAATCATACGGTAATGAAAAATATACTATTTATTATTGCATTGTTCCTGTCGGCAATGGCAGTTCAGGGTCAGTCAACGCCTGAAATGAAGAAGGATGTGGCTGATATCCGTAAAATGTATGCCGAGGCCAAGCAGGAAATGGAAGGGCTTGACAAGATGGAGCTTGAAGGACTGCCTCCCAACAAGACCGTCTTCAGCAGCAATTATAACGAGACTGGTACTGGCCCCACAAAGGAGGTCATTACCTATTATCATCGGTGGACATACGACGAAGAGGCGGATATGCCGTATCAACGTCCGTTCTTCATCATGCGTAAGTTCAATGTCGCAGCCAGAGAGCATTATCAGGAGTTCTTGTACGACAAGGAAGGCAATCTGAAGTTCTTCTTTGAGAAGAATCCTGATGGCGAGACACGATATTACTTCTGCAGAGGTGATGTGTACGATATCGTCAAGGGATTGATGAGTATGGATTGTGGTTTTGCCAGTCGTCTGAGTTCTGAACTGATAAATGCTTTCGATATCATCAGGAACCGAAATTGGGATTAAGGCTATGAGGAAATCCATATCTTGTGCGATTGCCACCTGTATAGACTCGTGCTTCGTCCAATACTGTGAAGTTGAAGTTCGCAAAGAACCGCTTGCCTACGCTAATCTGCTTGCCATAGTCGCAGTAAAATGGCTGAACAATTAGGAATTCATCATCAGCAATATGACCCAAGAGTCCTTTCAGTATTTCTTTCCCCTTCTGAATCTCCGACGGACGAAGCAAGTTATAGTCGTGAATGATTTCCTTTACTTCCGTCAATTCTTTAAGTAACTGCGGGTCAACGGCAGAGTATATCTCGCCAGACAGCATCTTTTCTTTCTCAGTCATATATTTCTTTGTTTCATCAGTTCAATTGCTTCTTTACCTGTCAGATGCTCGATGTCGAAACGAATCATCAGCATACGGGAGAAGCCACTCTCAAGCTCTTTTTTCAGACTTTCATCGTCGTTAGGATTATAACGATTGCCGAGCATATAGGCTGTTGCCAACTTTTCTTGTTCATCGCTGATAATGTGGATTCTGCCGAATGCTATTACACTGCGAAAGAAGGTGGTGTACTTCTTAGGTTGCACATCATCCTGCTCGATGACACAGAATGACGCCTTATCGCAATTGCGGATAGCATCAACTTTATGTCCGCTCAAAGCACTGTGGAAATACAATCGTCCATCATTATATACATAGCTGATGGGTACTGCATAAAGATAGCCATCATCACCAAACAATGCCAGTGTGCCGGAAGTAGACTTCTGTAATATTCCTATGCTCTCTTCTTCGTATAGTTGTTGGCGCTTACGCCTCATTTCACGAAACTCGTTCATCTCCTACTCCATATTTACTTACGATAATCCTTTAGTGCTTTTGAATCCATCTCTGACAGACGGCCGAGAGCGGAAAGAAGTGTGTCGTCACGTTTAGCAAAGTGGAAACGAATGAGATGATGAACATCCTCCCGGAAGAAGCAACTTCCAGGCACCGCCCCTACTCCGACATGCTCTGCAAGCCACTCGCAGAAGTGCAAGTCATCCTTCACGCCATACTTGGAGACATCAAGCAAGACATAGTATGCTCCCTGCGGATCAGTGAAGTTCAGCCCGAACTGTCTTAGTCCGTCGCAGAAAAGTTGCTTCATGTGGGTATAGTGTGCCTGAAGCTCGTCGTAATAACTGTCAGGGAAGCACAGTCCGACAGTTGCAGCCTCCATCAGTGGAGCCGCTGCGCCGACAGTAAGGAAATCATGTACTTTCTTCACACGGTCGATGATTCTCTCCGGAGCAATGACATAGCCCAGACGCCAACCTGTGATGCTGTAGGTCTTGGAGAGCGAACTGCAAGATATGGTGCGCTCCCACATACCGGGCAACGTAGATATATAGATATGCTTGTGTGGAGCATAGACGATATGTTCATATACTTCATCCGTTATCACATAGCCATCATATCTGATAACGATGTCAGCAATCTGCTCAAGTTCCTGACGAGTGAAAACCTTTCCGCACGGATTGGATGGGTTGCACAGTACCAAGGCCTTGGCTCCCTGCTTAAAAGCATCTTCCATCAAGTTCGCATCGAATGTAAATGTAGGTGGTACAAGCGGAATATACACAGGCTCTGCCCCAGTGAGAATCGTGTCGGCAGTATAGTTCTCGTAGAACGGAGAGAAGATGGCAACCTTATCACCAGGATTAACTACAGTCATCATCGCTGCCATCATGGCCTCAGTTGAACCACAAGTTACGACAATGTTCTTGTCTGCATCTATTGGAAGTCCCGTCCAACGACTCTGCTTCTTGGCCAATGCTTCGCGAAAATTCTGTGCTCCCCAAGTGACGGCGTACTGGTGAGGACCATATGGCGCAATTTCTGCCAAACGGTCGGTAATCGCCTGTGGCGGGTCGAAGTCCGGGAATCCCTGCGAGAGGTTGATGGCTCCATAGCGATTGCTGATACGGGTCATACGCCGGATGATAGAGTCCGTGAAGCCTGACGTTCGTGTGGATAGTGGTCTCATATCACTTAACTATCTCTTCAACGGCTTTACGTTTCTTCTCTTTTAACTCATCTGCAGGGTAACCAATGGGAATCAGCACAGCAGGTTCTTCATTGTCAGCGATGGCGAAAAGTTGCTTGCACTTCTCAGCATCGAAGTTGCAGACCCAGCAAGTGGCGAGGCCTTGCTCAGTGGCAGCCAGGCAGAGATGCTCAACGGCAATGGCTATATCAATGTCGCCATGATGCTTTCCGTCAGAGCGTACCCACTCCTCGTCGTGGAGTATGGAGCAGATGACATACATAGGAGCTGTCTGGAACCACTCGCGGTTGTAACACTCCTGGAGCTTCGCCTTGTCAGTATCGTTCTTGACTATTCGGAATCTCCACGGCTGCTTGTTCACGGCAGAGGGAGCAAACCGTACACACTCCATGATGTAGCCCAGCTTTTCCTGTTCAACACTCGTAGGCTGATAGTCCCTACAACTATATCTTCTTTTGACAAGTTCCAATAGTTCCATATTATCCAACTTCCAACATATTATTCAATTGCTATCATTTTCATTTCGATGTCATCTACAGGTCTGTCAGCACGTCCGGTAGCAGTGCCTTGAATCATCTCAACCACATCAAGGCCTTCCTCGACCTCTCCGAATACGGTGTATTGCCCGTCAAGATGGGGAGTACC
>Ga0310696_10005173_pt1 | contig 15784 bp, 15 predicted proteins | sample AusTroGonzalo_MG_4_FD_203885 | JGI IMG/M metagenome (GOLD analysis project Ga0310696, IMG submission 203885) | Bovine rumen microbial communities from tropical cattle in Woodstock, Queensland, Australia - Gonzalo_02 (v2) (version 2) | ecosystem: Host-associated > Mammals > Digestive system >...
TTATGAGACCCATTCAGAACGCGGGCGGGCATGTGGGCCTGACCGCACGCAATTACCCCATCGCGTACAACACCGCCATCAGCGCCGGCGAAGTGGTACAGCTGAGCGGCGGCTTCGTAGTGGCCGCGGCCGCCAACCAGACCGGCCCCATCCTGGGCATCGCCGCCGAGAACCATCCCGGCACCGCCGACGCCCTGAATCCCCGGGCCAACGGCACCGAGATCCTGGTGTACGACAACCCGGAGCTGATCTTCGAGTGCCCCGCGCCCACCTTCGAGGCCAGCGGCGGCAGCGCCACCACCGTGACGACCACCACCACCGACGTGGCCACCACCACGGCGGACGCCTTCAACGGCGGATTCCTGGTGTCCCCCAAGGGCAACAGGCGGCAGATCACCGATTTCGCCAACAGCACCACCACCAACACCTTCACGGTGCCCAGCGGTGAGACGGCGGCGGACGGCGACATCTACACCCTGTATCCGCAGATCGGCTGCGCGGCCGGCTGGCGGCTGGACAGCACCTCCCTGAGCAGGATCGTGCTGAACGCCACGGGCTGCACCAAGCTGAAGGTCGTGGGCCACGACTTCGACCGCGGCATGATCCGCCTGATGGCTGTGGAGCACAGCCTGGGCGTGGAAAACTGAGAGAGGAGAGAATGAACAATGCCTGATTTCAATGCATGGAAGACCGACAACTACAAGTTCGTCGGCAAAGCGTTCGATTTCGCCTACGCCGACCGGCTGAACAAGCTGGCCCCCGTGGTGGGCGAGGTGAACGCCAAGAGCGTCGACTACGAGCTCACCGGCTCCGGCGGATACGGCGAGCTGGCCATGTACGACGGGAAAAACATCAACGAGGGCAGCCTGCACCGTGGCTTCAAGACCATCCTCCGGCCCGACGAGTTCACCCTGTCCATCCCCGTGGGCTACAAGGCCGCGAAGATCGACAAGATGGGCGAGACCCGGAAGGTGGGCTCCAAGCTGGGCGACAGCGCCGCCATGACCGTGTACCTGCACGTGCTGCGGATGTTCGCCCACGCCTGGGATCCCAACTACGTGGGCGGCGACGGCGTTTGCTGGGCTTCCGCCAGCCATCCCGTGGCCAGCAAGGGCAGCTCCGGCCGGAGCTTCATCGCGGATCCGGACAGCGGCACCTACTCCAACGTGAGCACCGACGCTTTCAGCGTGGCTGCCATCACCAAGGCCCAGGCCGCGGCCAACCGGTTCGTGACCCCCGACGGCATGCCATTCCTGTGCGACTTCGACACGGTTCTGATCTCCCCCGAGCTGGAGGAGAAGGCCAAGAAGATGTTCGGAGAGAACAGCCGGCTCATGCCCACCCAGGATCCGTACTCTTCCGACAACGGCGCCAACCCCGTCTACGGCATGCAGTACATCGTCATGGGCGGCGGCGCGGACGGCTTCAAGGCCACCCAGTGGGCGGTGTGCGACCGCCGGCTCATGAAGGAGCTGGTGAACATCGTGTACAACACCCGGCCCACCGTGATGCAGAGCCAGCTGGACAACCCGCTGATCGACATGTACACCGCGTACGTGGATTTCGCCTGCGGGTGGGGCGACGCCCGGCAGATCATCTTCGGGAATCCGTCCTGATCGGCCGGAGAGCTTGAAAAAAGTAGCGGGAGGGGCAAGCCCCTCCCCTACAAGTAAACGGGAGGAGAGGACGATATGGAAAACGTATGGAAGATTTTGATCGCGGCGGCGCTGGCGGCGCTGGGGGCCTACCTCCGGCAGCTGGCGGTGCCGCTGGCCGTATTGATCGCGGTGATGGTGCTGGACTGGATCTCCGGCATCAGCGCCGCCTGGAAGACGGGTACGCTGGACAGCCGCATAGGGATCATGGGGATCCTGAAAAAGGTGGGCTATCTGCTGATCGTGGCCGTCGGAATGGTGCTGGATTATCTCATTCACATGCTGGGCGGGGAGTTCGGCCTGACCCTGGAGGGGACGTACTTTGTGGGACTGGTGGTCATTATCTGGCTGATCATCAACGAGTGCATCTCCATCCTGGAAAACACCGCCGAGACCGGCGCGCCGGTGCCGCCTTTTGTACAGAAGCTTCTGGAGCGGCTGAAACGGCACACGGAACAGATCGCGGGGGAGGAGGACACCTCATCCGCCACTGCGGGGCACCTTCCCCTCCAGGGGAAGGCAGAAGAGGAGGACACAGGATATGGCGATTCGTGAACTGCGAAGGGAGACATACGACGGCGAGCTGGACTTTGTGGAGCTGGCCTGCGACGACGGGGACACCACCCCCACCGACAATCGGCCCGTGACCGGGATCATCACCGGGAGCAAGTGCCACGTGGTCAACGCCACGCCGCCCAGGATCGACGCCTTTTCCGAGGAGTCCGGCGCGTGGGTGCTGCAGATGGAGCTGGGATCGTAAGGAGGGAGGATCATGTTTGACTCCCTTTTTCCGAAAAGATGGACCGACGCCACAAAGCTTATGCTGCTGAAGGCCATGAAGGGCGGCACGGCCGCCGTCGTGAAGACGGTGACGGGCACGGCGCCGATCACGCTGGCCGGCGCGGTGTCCCACGCCATCCTGTCGCTGACGCAGACCGGGAAATGCGTCCAAAACGGCACTCCCACGCCGGATGCGCCTGTGGACATCTACTGCAATAACGGGGCAATTAAGTACGTCGCGTTGGGGGCGAACCTCTTTGACCCGTCCCCGTCTGCTATTCTGCTGAAATTCTATCGTAACAGCACAACTGGCGTTCTCACGCCAAGCAACCCGAACTTTATGAGCGCAGGGTACATTCCAGTCAAGCCGAACACAAGCTATGTGCTTGTTGGGCGCAGTAAGTCGGATAACACCATTTCGGCGTGGAACAGAATTTACTGGTTTGATGCTAACAAGGAATTTATCAGCACAAGTTCCTACACGCAGGACAAAGCGACCGTAGCGGTCTCTCCGGCAAACGCGGCATTTGCACAGTACGGCATTAACTACAACAACTCCAATAACAATGTTTTGACACAAGCGGAGGTTGACAGCTATAACTACACCTTCTGCGAAGGCGCGGCAGAGCCTGCGACATTCGTTCCGTTTGTCGGCGGCGTGAAAGCTGTCGGCACTCCCGAAACGCTGACTGTGACGGACGCGGACAGCAACACGCAGACCGCCTCCGTTGTGGATCTGCTGTCCGTCGGGTCTGCTGCGGATACGCAGGAGATCATCGGCGGGGACGTGGAGCGGGCGATCACCAAGTTCCGGGTGACGTCCGATATGACGTGGCAGCTTGCCAGCGGCAGCGGTTACAAACAGTTCTACACATCCGATACGCAGGGGCAGCTCAAAAACAGCGTATCGTGCATGAGCAACATCGCGCCATACGGCTGCACGGCCTCCAACCGCGCCTCCTACCAGCACGGATGTTACACGGGTGGTACGGGCAACCTTTGCTTCCAGATGATCGGCGAGGCCGATATTAACACCGTGGACGACTGGAAGGCGTATCTTGATGAGAACATCGTCTACGTTATCGCAGAGCTGGCCACAGCGGCGGCCGAACAGGTCGCCGGGCAGAATCTGAATGCTGCCGCAGGTGACAATTCGGTGAGCCTGAGCGCGGAAGTGAGCGGGATCACGCTGACTTGCAAGTACAAGGGGGTGGCGTCATGACGACAGCGGAAAAAGCCGTTCAGTGGGCCGTGGGGATCGCCGGGGACGACAGCCACGGCTACGACCAGAGCTCCCGCTGGGGACCGGACTACGACTGCTCCAGCCTGGTGATCAGCGCCTACAAGGCCGCAGGGGTGCCCCTGCAGAGCACCTACACCGGGAACATGTGGCAGGACTTCCTCAACCACGGGTTCATCGTGCCGGACGGGGTGGATCTCCGGACCGGAGCGGGACTGCAGGCCGGGGACGTGCTGCTGAACGTGAAGAACCACACGGCCATGTACGTGGGGAACGGGCGGATCGTCCACGCCTCCGGGAACGAACACGGAGGCGCCACCGGCGGGATGCCCGGAGACCAGACCGGGAAAGAGATCTCCGTCACCGGGTATTTCAATTTCCCCTGGGACGTGGTGCTGCGGTACGCCGAAAAGGACGAGCCGGCGCCGTCTCCCATGCCTACCGGTACCTATATCGTACAAACCGGGGACACGCTCTGGGGGATCGCCGAGAGGCTGTATGGGGATCCCTGGAAGTATCACGAGATCGAGCTGGCCAACGGGATCCGCAACGCCATGATCTACCCGGGGCAGGTGCTGATCATCCCCGGCGCGGACGGCGGCAGCACCGTGACGATGACGGTCACGATGAAGGCCGTGACCGCCCAGATGCTGGAGATCATGGCCCGGGGGAACGGCTGGACCGTCGGACAGGCCATCGACAAGGTGATGGAGGACGTCCGGTAAAAGGACAGGGCGGGGGAAGCTCCGCCCTGTTTCGGGAATGACGGACACCTCATCCGCCCGGCAAAGCCGGGCACCTTCCCCTCCAGGGGAAGGCTTTATAAGGAGGAAATAATATGACGCTGGGAGAGGCGAAGGAAAAAGTATACATGCTTCTTGACGAGCACAGCGCCGGCGGCGAGGTGGAGCACGACGAGGATATCGAGCTGAAGATGGTCCGGTTCTTCGACATCGCGCAGAAGACGCTCTCGCAGATCAAGAAGATCCTGAAAGTGAAGAAGATCACCGCCCAAAGCGGGAAGGAAGAGTACGCCATGCCCGGGGACTTCCGGCAGGTGTACCGGATCTGGCGGGACGGCGTGACCGTCACCAACCGGTACCGCTGGCGGGGCGGGAAGCTCCTGATCCCGGAGCGGGACGCCGGGGATGAGTTCACCGTGGAGTATTTCGCCAACCCGGAGACCATCCCGGCGGACGCGGACGATGAATACGAGTTCGAGATCGCGGAGGACGCCTGCGAGTGCATGCCCTACTACGTGGCGGCGCAGCAGCTCCTGCCGGATCTGGTGATGGATTACGGGTCCATGCTGAACATGTACAACATGGCCGTGGGCCTGCTGGACACCAGCATGCCGGGGGAGAACAGCCGGATCACGCAGGCGTTTTTCGGGAGGTAAGAACCTTCGATCAAGACCCGCTGCGCTGGGCTCTTGATCGAGGGGGATGCGGCCCGACCCGCGCACTCGCTGCGCTCGCACACTCTCGGGCCGAGAAGGATTTTTCCCGAGGTACACGCCCCCGGGAAAAATGATCTTCATTTCATTCGCCGTGCGCGGCGAACTCTGCGAGGCAAAAGGAGGTTATCAGGACGATATGAAAAAGAAGGGAGCGCAGGGCGTGGTGATCGCCCGGGGGACCGGGGACGGGATGTATATCTCCTTCCCGGAGGCGCCGCTGCAGGGCGGGGACGAGATCCGGTTCGCCGTCCGGGAGGATGAGGACGCCGCCGCGCTGATGGAAAAGACCGTGCAGGAATTTACCGCCGAAGGGAAGGCGTACATCTCCTTCACGGAGGAGGAGACGCTCTCCCTGGAAGCCGGGGAGTATGTGTACGGCGTGAACCTGGTCCGGGCCGGGGCGGAGCCCACCGTGGTGATCCGGTCCGCACCGTTCATCGTGCAGGAGGCGGTGGCCAGAGATGAGCAGTGAGCTGGAGATCGTCGCCCGGCAGGACGGCCCGGCGGAGATCACCGCCAACGTGGAGGGCGAGGCGGAGATCTCCGCCACGGTAGAGGCCCCGGCGGAGATCCGGGCGGAGGTCGAGGCCGCGGGACCGCCGGGACCGAAGGGGGAAAAGGGAGACACCGGGCCGACCGGTGCGGATGGCGCCGACGGCGCAGACGGCGCAGACGGTCAGGACGGGTTTTCTCCCGTTGTTTCTGTAAGCTCCATTACCGGCGGACATGAGGTTTCCATCACGGACGCCGTGCAGACGCAGACGTTCAACGTGATGGACGGCGTAGACGGGCAGGACGGCACGGATGGAACCGACGGAACAGACGGAACAGACGGCGTATCTCCTGTTGTCAGCTCCGAAGCCATTACCGGAGGACACCGGCTGACCATCGTGGACGCGGGAGGCACCACAACCGTAGACGTGATGGACGGCGTAGACGGTCAGGATGGAGCAGACGGACAGGACGGGACCGACGGGCAGGATGGGGCAGACGGCGTATCTCCTGAAGTAACTATCTCCAGTATCACAGGAGGCCATTCAGTCACCATTACGGATGCCGATCATCCGGGCGGGCAGAGTTTCAACGTGATGGACGGAACAGACGGTACTGACGGAACCGATGGAACAGACGGTACTGACGGCGTTTCTCCCGGCGTGACTATCGCCAGCATCACCGGGGGACACAGCGTCACCATCACGGACGCGGACCATCCAAGCGGACAGACGTTCAATGTGATGGACGGACAGGATGGACAGAATGGCGCGCCAGGCGCTCCGGGGACTGCTGCCGGATTCGGAACGCCGACAGCCACGGTGGACGCAAATACCGGAACACCATCCGTTTCCGTCGGCGCATCCGGACCGGACTCGGCGAAGGTGTTTTCCTTTGAATTTCATAACTTGAAAGGCGAGACCGGACAGACGGGGCCGCAAGGACCGGCCGGTCCGGAGGCAAATCTTTCGTGGACCTATGCCGGCGGCTCTTCCAGTTCTTCGGCAAAGGTTACTTATCCTTCAACGGCAAAGGAATTGTTAATTACTTGCAACATTGCCGCCACGCTTGCTATGCAGTATAGTGCTGTCTTTTCAGTTGCGAATATTTCGAGCAGGTCATGTCTTGTTATAGGCGGATATTATTACGGCGAAAGTGACTTTGGCCTCGCAAATGTTAATCATTATGCATCGACCAGACAGATTTCTTTTAGAAACGCACGGTACGGTTCGACGACAAGCGGAACATTTTACGTCTATTACCGATAAGGAGAACGACAATGTTTGAACTGATTCTTGACGGCAGCAACAGGATTGTCGGCGTACAGAATGCTGATATTGCTTACTACGGAGGCCCAACTGTGGATGCGCTCCCGGAGGGAAATTTCAACGATTATCGGTTTGTAGATGGTTCTTACATCCATGACCCCATCCCGGAAACAAAAAGCAAAAGCGAACCGGAAGAGATGTATATGCTTACCAAGAGCCAGTACGAAAAAGTGCTGAAACTGATAGGGGAGGAACACAAATGAGCTTTACGAAGATCACCGCGGGGGATGTGAGCTCCCAGGGGGTGCAGAGCCTGCCCAACAAGCTCACCGGGACCCCGGCCCAGAACAAGGCGGCCTTCGACAACCTGGTGGCCGCCGTGGTGAAGGAGAAGTTCAACGCCCTCATCGACGAGCTCCTGGCGGCCACCGCCGCCGGGCAGATCGGCGTGGACACCATCGGCGTGGGATATGAGGACTACGACAACCTGCAGGACGTGCTGGAGGCCATCGTGACGGCCATGGCCGCCATCAGCCAGGGCGCGGTGGCCCAGGACAGCATCGAGACCGGTATGCTGAAGAACAAGGCCGTGACCACCGCCAAGATCGACGACGGCGCGGTGACGGCGGTGCAGCTGGCGGCCAGTCTGACCTACGCGGCGGTGAATCTCAACGCCAACCAGGTGCGGCCGATCTTTGTGACCGATACGGCGCCCACCAGCGACAGCCCGGACGGGATCTATCTGGTGTACGAGTGAGGCGGTGAGGGCAGATGGCGAGAGCGATCATAACGAACTTCCACGGGTATACCGTACAGCTTGACGCCAGCGGCTCTGCGACGCGGAGCGGGACGCAGGTAACGGTCCGGATCCCTTGGGAAGTTTACGGCACCGGGTACGATGTGGACGCCTACATCAACGGCGATCGCGTGTACTGGAAGCATGCCGGCGACGAACGGCACGATGCAAGCGGAACGAAAACCATCGGCCCGTTCACGAATTACGCCGGCGGAACGCTGAGTTACCCCATCAAGCTGTGGCTGGAAGTCGCCGGGGGAGACGATACGTCCGACAGCGACACGGTGACCATCACCGGCGTGCCCGCCGCGCAGTTCACCGTCACGTTCAACGCCAACGGCGGGAACACCCCCAGCATGGCAAGCAAGAGCGTCACCTACGGCGGCACCTACGGGACGCTGGCGACCTGCACCCGGACGGGGTACACGTTCGACGGGTGGTATACCGCGGCCAGCGGCGGGACGAAGATCACGTCCGCCTCCACCGTGAGCATCACCGCCAACCAGACGCTGTATGCCCACTGGACCGCCAATTCCTACACCGGGACCTTTGACCTGCAGGGCGGGAAGATCGGCGGCTCCGGGGAGAACCAGACCAAAACGGAGACCTTTGATTCCGCCTGGGTGTTTCCGGCGGACCCGACAAGAGCCGGGTACACCTTCGCCGGGTGGTATACGTCGGTGTCCGGCGGGACCCAGGTCACGGGAGAGACCATCTACAGCACCGCCGGGCCGCAGACGCTGTACGCCCGGTGGACAGGGAACACGGTCACCTGCACCTACGACGCCCGGGGCGGCACGGTGAGCCCGGCGAGCAAGGACGTGACGGTGGGCGGGGCCTACGGGGAGCTGCCCACGCCCGTGAGGGCGGGGTACTCGTTCCTGGGATGGTTCACCACCGTCAACGGGACCACGCAGCTCACGGACACGTCCGCGGTGACGGCCACGGGAAACCACACGATCTATGCCCACTGGGAGGTGCAGGCCATCCTGCGGATCGTGGAGGACGGCACGGTGACGGCCACCGCCGCCATTTACGCGGTGGAGGGCGGCACGGTACGGCAGATCGTGGGCGTGTATGAGGTGGAGGATGGAGTGGTACATCAGGGGGTATGAGGGAAGATCCCCTTGATCCATCAGCCGGCTGCGCCGGCAGCTCCCTTTTCCCTTCGGGAAACAGGAGCCTTCATTAACGAGAGAACGGGAGGTTTAGGGTTTGAGAAAGACGAGACGAAAAAACACCGAGCCGGTGGTGACGGGGTACGACTACGCCACGAAGGAGGCCCGGGAGGTTACGGTGCAGGATCTGTTCCACCGGGCCAAGAACGCCCGGACCGTGGTGGAGAGCGAGTGGCAGCGGTTCAACGACTACTACAACGGGATCCACGACGTGACCCGGGAGACCATGGACTACTGCCGGGAAAACGACCTCCCCTGGGTACCGGCCAACATGCCGGACCCCTGGATCATGGTGGAGAGCCAGATCGATCCCAACGTGCCGGAGCCGGAGTTCCACGGCCGGGACAGCGATATGGACAGCGCCAAGGCCCGGCAGCGGGAGTTCGCGGTGAAGTACATCGTCGAGAACAACCGGCTGGCTGACATGAACACCCGGAACGAGCGGCGGCTGCTGAAGCTGGGGGACGCCTTCTGGAAAGCCTACTGGGATCCCTCCATGCGTTGCGGCGTGAACGAGGGGGATATCCGGGTGAAGGACATCCCGGTGGACGCCGTGTTCCCGGATCCCTCCATCCGGGACGGCACCATCCAGGACGGACAGTATCTGGATTTCGTGTACCGGCTGCATAAGGTGAAGTTCTGCCAGATGTTCCGGAAGGAGCTGGACGAGCTGGGGATCACCCAGGAGGATATCCTGTCCCAGGATTACGTGGAGCGGACCGGGATATTCGACATGACCACCGCCGTGGACGATCTGGACGACACGGTGCAGGTGCTGGAACACTGGTTCCGGCAGCCCGTGGAGACGAAGGGCAAGAACGGCGAGACCGTCCCGGCCGGGGCGGTGGGCTGCTCCATCCAGGCCGGAGGCCGGGAGCTGCGGTATATCCCCAACTACTGGGAGCGGACCTGCAAACAGAATCAGCTGTTCCCCTTCGTCCATTACTGGCGGATCCAGGACGAGAACCAGATCTGGAACAAGTCGGAGCTCTTCCCGATCCTGGACCTGGTGGACGCGGCGGACCGGAAGCTCAGCATGGGGATATTGAACGACGCCTTCATGGCCAACGATATCCTGCTGGTGGAGGAGAACGCCCTCTCGGACGGGACGGAGCTCACCAACGAGCCGGGGGCCGTGGTGAAGCTGAAACCCAACGCCATGGGGAAGGTCAAGCGGCTGGGCGGGCTTCAGAGCCTTTCAAACGCCAGCGTGGGGATCGAGTGGTTCAAGGGCCAGATCGAACGGGCCAACCGGCAGTACGACACCAGCATGGGCAAGGAGGCGGCGAGAGTGACCACCGCCACCGGCATGGCCATGCTGCGGTCCGATGCCCAGGGGCAGGCGGACATCAAGCGGGCGGACCGGAACAGCGGGTTCGAGCGGCTGTACGAGCTGCTGGACTGGCTGGCCCTGGAGTTCTTCGACGACGACCGGATGCTGTTCCTGGGAGCCGACAAGGAGAAGGACCGGCCCGCGGAGCGGATGCGCTTCAACAGCGACGAGCTCTCCGAGCAGATGCCGGAGATCCGGGATCTGAACGGGGACGTGGTACGGGAGAGCTGGACCTACTGGCCGAGGGTGGACGTGACCATCACCGCCGGGGACGGGGTGATCCGGAGCAAGCAGGCCACCCTGCAGGCCCTCCAGAGCCTCACACAGGCCCAGATCACGGCGGACAACTGGAAGCTGTTCGCGGCCCAGCTGGACATCCTGGACATCCCCGGGAAGCAGGACATCGTGCGGGAGTGGGAACAGAAGTTCTCCGCGCCGCCAATGCCCCAGGGGATGGGTGCCATGGGAGCCATGGGAACGGCCACCTCATCCGCCCCTGTCGGGGCACCTTCCCCTCGAGGGGAAGGCATGAGCGAGAACGGGAACATCCCCGGGGCGGTGAGCCTGCCGTTGATGGGAGGCGAGCCCATTGTCTAAGAAAGCGGGCGTGAGCATCCGGAACACGATCTACGCCACGTTCAAGGGAGCGGACTTCAGTACGGATCCCTCCCTGGTGGAGAAATACCGATCTCCCCTGTGCACCAACATCGTGGCGGACGGGGGCGGCATGCCCCAGAAGCGGGACGGATGGCGGGTGCTGCATACGCTCACCGGGAAGGTGAACGGCCTGCACACCGGGATCTTCAGCGGCACGGAGAAGATGCTGGCCCACGTGGGGACCAAGCTGTACGTCTGGGACGACGATACGGCCCCCACGCAGCTTTTGACGGGCCTGCCGGACCACAAGAGCCGGAGCGTGTATCTGAACGGGAAGCTGTGGATCGTCACCGGCGGCGGGTTCTACGTCTACGACGGGAGCACGGCCTCCAAGGTCTCCGCGGCCGCAGGCGTGTATATTCCCACCACCACCATCACGAGGATGCCCACCGGCGGCGGCGTATCCTACGAGGACGTGAACATGCTCACGCCATACCGGAAGAACGCCTTCCAGACGGACGGCACGGCCGTGACCTTCACCCTGGACGGGGATATCGACGATACCGGGACGGTAACGTGCTGGGTGTGGGGCGTGGAGACCGCGCCGCAGAGCATTGACCGGCAGAACGGCACGGTCACCTTCTCCACCGCGCCGGCAGCGCCGGATGCGGGCCAGGAGGACGGACTGGTGGTGCAGTTCCCCCACACGGTGAGCGGCTATGCGGACCGGATCGACAAGTGCACCATCATCACCACCTACGGCTACGGCACCAACGACCGGGTGGTGCTCTCCGGGAATCCGGACCTGCCCAATCAGGACTGGATCTCCGGACTGAACGACCCCACCTATATGCCGGACCTGAGCTATTCCACCATCGGCAGCGAGAGCACCGCCATCCTGGGCTACTGCCGGCTGGGGAGCTACCAGGGGATCGTGAAGAGCGACGACGGGAAGGACAGCACCATCTTCCTGCGCCGGGCGGAGATGGACGACGGCGAGGCCGTGTTTCCCCTGCAGCAGGCCATCGCGGGGGTGGGGAGCGTGAGCCCCGGGAGCTTCGCCTCCCTGCTGGACGATCCCCTGTTCCTCAGCCGGAACGGGATCTACGCCATCGCCTCCAACTCCATCACCAGCGAGAAGATCTGCCAGGGGCGGAGCTTCTATGTGAACGCCAGGCTCACCGGGGAGACCGGGCTGGGCGACGCGGAGGCGGTGATCTGGAACGGCATGTACCTGCTGGCCCTGCCAAACGGCCACGTGTACGCCATGGACGGAAGACAGTCCAAGAGCTACAAGAGCGCCAGCCTGGGGGACTTCGTGTATGAGTGCTACTACTGGGAGAACGTGCCCGTCCGGGTGTGGATGTGCCGGAAGAACGGCACCGAGGAGAGCCTGTATTTCGGGACCGAGGACGGGCGGATCTGCAAGGTCAACGCCGACATCACCACCATGGACCGGTACAGCGACGGGGGGACCCGGACGCCGGGGACCCAGGCCATCGAGGGCGGGAAGGCCATCGACGCGGTGTGGAGCACCAAGTACGACGACGACGGCACCCCGGCCGTGCTGAAGACCATGCTGAAGCGGGGCTGCTGCGTCACCATAAAGCCCTACGCGAGAAGCAGCGGGACGGTGTACTTCCGCAGCGACCGGACCGCCGGGACGGAGCGGCAGGTAGCCACCCGGCAGATGGATATCCTGGACTTCTCCGACATCGACTTTGAGCGGTTCACCTTCAACACGGACGACAGCCCCCAGGAGATCTTCCTGAACCGGAAGGTGAAGAACTACAAGCGGCTGCAGATCATCGCACGGAACAGCGAGGTGAACGAGGGCTTCGGGATCTTCCAGATCACCAAGCACTACGTGACCGGGAACTACGCCAAGAGATAAGGAGGCGCGACGATATGAAATGTCCGGTTTGCAAGATCGAGATGAAAAAAGAAACGGCTGACCAGTGGGTCTGCCGCAATCCGAAATGTGTCAAATACAAGGGAGGGAAAAAGTGATGGCACAGAAGGCTACATACATTGATGAGGCCGGGAACAAGCAGACGGGCGTGTATAACACCAGGCAGGCGATGCCGCTCAACCAGACGGAAGAGGCCACGGGTGTATACAACACCAGGCAGGCGACGCCGCTCAACCAGACGGGCGTCTACAACACCAGGCAGGCGATACCTCTTGTGCAGGATCAGGGAAATTCGGGTCTGGGGGCCTCTCAGCCCGCCTCCGGGACGCATTGGGACCAGATGAGGAATCTGTACCAGCAGCAGTACAACGAACAGGAAGCGGCCAACAACGCCGCCTACGAGGCCGCCGCCGCGAGGGCCAGGGAGGTGACGCAGCAGAACATCGACACGCTGAACCAGGGATACCAGGGGACCAACCGGCAGCTCTACCGGGATTACATGGAGCACCAGCGGGCGCTCCCCCAGCAGATGGCCGCCCGGGGAATGAGCGGCGGCGCCAGCGAGAGCTCGATGCTCCGGCTGAGAAACAGCTATGAAGAGGGGCTGAACGAGAACGAGCGGGCCCGGCTGGCGCAGATCTCCAGCGCCGAGGGCGACCTCGCACAGAAGCTGTTCGAGGCCCAAGCCACGGCCACTGCCGCCAACCAGCAGGCCCGGCAGCAGCAGCTGGGGTATCTCACCGCCCTGCAGGAGCAGGAGTACCAGGATCTCAAAAACCGGGCCGACACCATGGCAAGCGCCGGGGATTTCAGCGGGTACAGGGAACTGGGGTATTCCGACGCCGACATAAAGACCCTGCAGGACATGTGGGCGCGGTCGAATCCGGCGCTGGCGTATTCAAAAGGGCTGATCAGCGCGGAGACGTACTATCAGCTGACGGGATCCTATCCGCCGGGCTACTCCACGGGGAGCAGCGGAGGCGGAGGAGGAAGCGGAGGAAGCAACCGCAACGGAGATACCGGCGCCACGGATTGGTCAAAGCTGGGATACAGCGATCAGGACGTTATCAACGCCATGGCCAACGGGTATTCGGTGTACAACAGTCCGCTGAGCTATGCCAACGCCATGAAGAGGGCAGCGAACAACCTCGCCGCCAAGTAAAACGTGAGGTAACGATATGGGCAGTAAATATCTGGACGCCTACCTCCAGCAGAAAGCCAGCAAGAAAAAGGACGAAGAAAAAAACAGCACTTCCAGCACCGGGCGCGGGGCTGGGAGTGCTGCCGCATCCGGCAACGTGGAGAGCAAGAACGATTTCATGGACCGGGTACGGAAAGAGACGAGGAACCTGTACAGCCAGGCGGCGCAGCCGGAGCGGAACGTGGCCGGGGGACCGATGCGGAATCTGTACAGCCAGGCGGTGGGAAGCGGGCCGTCGGGGACGCCGGCCCCTACATACCAGCAGCCGAACCTGTACAGTCAGGCGGCGCGGACACCCACGCCGGGGATGACCGGCGCGCAGCGGCAGATGATCGCCGAGCGGGAGAACAAGCCGGCGGTCCAGCCCAGCTATTTTCAGATCCTGGAGCGGAACATCAACGCGGCGGCGGCGGATCCGGAGAGCGTCACGCCCGCCATGGTGGCGGAGCTGCGCGAGGCGGACCGGCAGAGGACCGAGGAACGGCGGCAGAACTTCCGGCAGCTGGAGCAGGAGATCGCCGCCCAGGAAAATCCCTATTCCCAGGCCGCCCAGGCCGCGCGGACCCCGACACCGGGACTGACCGGCGCGCAGCGGCAGATGATCGCGGAGAAGGGAGAGGCCCTGCCGGAGGACGCGGATCTCCGGGAGGTGAAAGCGCGGCTCCCCGGGCTGCAGCATACCTATGAGGCCGCCAAGAACAATTATCAGCAGCTGATGGACCGGAATATCCGCCTGGCCAACGAGACCGGGGAAGTGTCTCCGGAGCAGGTGGCGGAGCTGTGGCGGGCCGAGCAGGCCATGAACCAGGCGCAGCAGCGGTACAACGACGCCCTGGCACGGAACGAGCAGATGTCCTACGCTGAGAAGATGGGGAACACCCAGACGGATCTTGCCAACGTGGGCGCGCTTCTGGTGCGCCGGGATGAGATCTATACCCAGGCCAGAGAGCACACCGGAAACTGGCAATCCAGGCAGGAACTGGTGGCGGAGCGGGACAGCATAAACCAGCAGATCGACGCTGTGGAGCAGAGCCTCCGGGCAGAGGGTTATTCCGATGAAGAGATCCGGAGCCTGTTTGCCTATCTGACCCGGCAGCAGAACGAAAAGGATACCGAAGAAAGAAAAAAATCCTACCGGACAGCCGCCAAGGATCGGGGATGGCTCGGGAACCTGGGGATCAACACGGGTACCGGGCTGCTGAGCGGCGTGGGCTATCTGGATCTGGCGATGCAGAACCTTCTCGCCGGGCAGGACGCTATCACCGGACAGCGGATGAGAGTTGACTACAACACCGGAGCGCAAAACCCGTATCACATGGGCGAGGCTACCATGCAGGGCGAGATGGACAAGCTCCTGGAGCGGTACGGCGTCACCGACGAAGAAGGGAACGTTACCGGCATGAGCAAAGCCGGAAACATCCGGGCAGGGGCGTATCAGCTGGCGGCGAGCCTGGGCCAGAGCGGAGCCGTAGCGGGGCTGACGGCCATGGGAGTGCCGGCGGCCATGCTGCTGCTGAGCGGATCCGCGGCCACCAGCACCGCCCATGAGATGCACGAGAAGGGCTTTTCCGACGGGAGCGCCCTGGTCATGGGCGTCATTTCCGGCGCGGCGGAGTACGTCACCGAGAAAATCGGAATGGATGAACTGTTCAAGACCAGGGACATCAGCACGGCGAAGAACGTGGTGAAGACCCTTCTGGGGAACATCGTCAACCAGTCCATGGCGGAAGGCGGGGAAGAAGTGCTCTCCACCGTCATCAACACGCTGGCGGATCTGCTGGTGAACCAGGACAAGAGCGAGCTGGCGCTGCGGTACCGGGAACTGCTGGCCCAGGGCATGACACCGGAGGAGGCCGAGAGAGCCGCCGCCCGG